>Ga0184628_10001329_pt1 | contig 12229 bp, 29 predicted proteins | sample PLM4_5_b1_FD_133149 | JGI IMG/M metagenome (GOLD analysis project Ga0184628, IMG submission 133149) | Groundwater sediment microbial communities from an aquifer in East River, Colorado, USA - PLM4_5_b1 | ecosystem: Environmental > Terrestrial > Soil > Riparian zone | place: USA: East River...
CATAGTGCAGCCTTCTTGTATTTTGCGGGAAAGACCCGGCGTCGTTCGTTACCGACGCCGGGAAATCCTTAGGCTACCCTAGTCGTTGTCCTTCTGCCGTCTTAACGGCGCACATGGCGTTGGCGGCATTGCAGGCCGCTTGGGAGAAGCGCAGCGCGTCCTCCGATTTTTCGGCACTGGCTGCCTTGTCGATCAACGCCTCGACCTCTTTGCTTTTGTCAGTCATCGGGTTCTACCTCCGAATATGTCGGCGCTTTATGCCGGCGGCCGACGTTGCCGGTTCTGGTTGTCGTTGAAGCGCGGCTTCCAGCGCCTCGATGCGTGCGAGGATGGCGGGGAGGTGGTTGCGGGCGGCGGCGATCAGGCGGGCGTTGGCCTCGAACGGATCGGTCTTGGCGACGCGGTGAGCGGCGTATTCGTCATCCGTGACGTGTCGGCCAGCGCGAGCTTGCGCGATGGGATAGCCGTTGCCATCGGTCGCGCGAACGACGCCCCAATCATCGTTCTTGTGCGGGCGATAGACCCACGGCCCCGGCGTTGCCTTATCCAGCAGTTCCCTTAGCTCTTTCACAATGTCGCTCATGGTGCGGTCTTCTCCATTTGGTGTCCCCTGCCGGACTCGAACCGGCACCCATACGGAAGGGATTTTAAGTCCCTCATGTCTACCAATTCCATCAAGGGGACTTAATCTTGGAACATTCGACAAAATTCTGGCCAAGGACAAGGCTTACCTGTTTCAGGACAAATAAGTCCTGAGAAAAACAGCCTTTTGATAAATTGAATCATTTTAGAGTACCTCTTGAGGTATCATCCAATCCAATATCCAAAGATAAAGCTAGCAATAACTATTACTATCACAGGCCAGAATTCTTTAAAGATATTTTTAGCCCATTCAAGATAAAAAACAAATGTCTCTTTCATCTGTTCTTCCTTCGCCATTCAACCATGTTGTCAGCACATTTATATGCTTCATCAACCATAGATTGATCAGAAATAGGCTTCTGTCCAGATATAATCTGCTTATGACGATTTAAAGCCCAAGCTCTAACAAGCTCAGGCGAGGAAATATCTCGAGCTAACAGGATGAACATAGGTTCATCCGGAAGTGCATTGTGGTAACAATCAAATTCGCCTGGCTGATTTTTAGTTCCCATAAGTGACTCCCTGCTCTAGGCCATGCTAGAGCAGGAAGCTCCACACTGGCCAGTTGGATATGTTGCGCGGAGTTGGCCCAAAATCAAACTTTGTCTACCAGAGCAAGCTCTTGGCGTTAATTAAGTTCCAACTCCGCGACTCGTTGCGTCCGATAAATTATGTGGTCATCTACCCCATCGGAAGGGATGTCTCATAGACCCTGTACGTTACCGCCTGAGAGCACCCATGAGCTTTATGTTAGGACTAATATACACTATCTAACAGAAGAACGCAAGCATTAAAGTGCGTCCATGAATTCTTTATCTCCAGTCACAATAACCACAGTGCCAAGTAATGATTCTACCGGAAAGTTGTTTCTTGTAGCTATCTCCCATAATGCGGTTGCCATTGAATTGAACAGTAGATTCTTTCTCTTTCCATCTTCATCACAGAATGCGAAACATGGAAGATAATTTTGGCTCCTTGAAGGTCTATATCGACTAAATCGAGAGATTACTTCAAAGTTCTCACAACCAATTAATGAGTTGATTTCATTCTCTGGAAGTTGTGAGGAATATTCCTTGATTTCAGGTTGCATTCTAGTCGTTCTATAAATATAGAGTGTACCTTTCATTACCGTGTTCCCTTAGAATCTTTCTCTTTAGTGAGAGTACCGACAGGTCGTTCGTATTTGTCTCGGATAATCTCCTTATTAGGTGATAGTGGATCGTCTCGGATGGTACCAATACGCTGACCATAAGAATCACGAATTACTCGCGATTCTGCATAAGCTACATTATAGAATACGATGCATAGCATAATCAAAATTAGCGAGAATGTGACAACACCTATAATTCTAATCATGTTCACTCCGGATCGCAAGGTAAAGTTATATTATCATGGTGCCCTGCCTGCTCGTTATGGTACCCATACACGTATTGCGCGTATGCAGGGCCGGGAGGGTATGGTGCACGCCCACGGTACATTTCGCGAGCTGCTAGTGCACCTTGTAAGTATGGTTTTGTACACAAAAAACGTCCACGCGGAAGTTGTATCCAAAGTTCCTCTGGAATGTCCGCCAGTTCGTCTATGAATGTCCAATCATTAGAGGGCATGTTCCACCAACGCTTTGAGTCTTTCTTTAATAAGAGCAGCTTCTATGCTCATGTTAGAAATGATTTTTGCAGTCTCTTTCTTTGTTAGAAATGCTTCAGGGATTTGGTTTGCAAATATTGTCGCCTTAGACAGATGTTCTAGACGGATCATTAACGTGTTTGTCTCGTCGTTGAAGGTCATCTCTTTGTTTCTTTCTATAGTCATCATAGAGTTTAACAGCATAGTCTCGAATATGAGGTCTGCTCTTACCTTGGAATAGTCTAGTTATAGCAACAGGTGATACTCCATATCGATGAGCAATCTTATAGACGTCTGCTCCATCTAAAATATGGAGAACTACTTCTATAGCTTTCTTCTCAGGAAAACTCCTCTCAATTCTAGGCATGTTGCTGACTATGGGATTCTTACTTCGAAGACATGGCCAACAAAAGCGTCGTTAATTGATACAAAAGATGAAATATGTTTTATGACTTGATATCCAATACTATGACCTGTCTCTACATAAAGAAAATATCTAATTTCTGTTGATTTCTCATTAGGGTCAACAAGTACCCACAGAAAACAATCATAATGCTGCATAGCTGCGTAGAGAGGTTCAGCTCCAAGTGGCAGTGTAAGAGTATTTAAATCTCCTCTCAGTGGATATTTGTAAACGGTCTTCATTTCTTACTCCTATTTGATGTTAATTTGATGTTAAGTGCAGCCTGGAAAGATACCATTGAATCCATTTACCACATTGAACGCTGGCAGTAGTCTTATTAATCCCGTGTCCAACGCACTCTGCCACAACCTTAGCTCGGAAAGTAGACCACCACTGCTTTTGATTGGTTGGTGAGGATGGGAATGGTGAGGGAGGGTCGAACAACACCTCTGCAATCGCGTGCACTGCCTTAGTCGGAAATGAAGTGTCTATTTCGCCGCAGGGGATACGAGTTTCGCGACGGAGTTCACTTGGAGTAACCACAAGGTTCTCATGGTAGGAATCAAGATCGGTGGGAATGCTTTCAACGCGATACACCGACTTAGTATATAGCTTACGTTGAGCAGACCAATCATGAACAACACCATCAACGACAGCAAGGATGTGTTTGTGAGTACGAATCACAAACTTGCCTTGAGAAGGTAGTTGAGGTGCAATAGTTCGAACTGAGGAAGGAGAGAAGTAGCGAGTAACGTCGTTTAGCGAGAGATTAAGTTGTGAAAGAACTTTCCTAGTAATATGCATCGGAGTTCCACACTTCGAACGACGACCAGCCTTTCGAAAAAGCTCGTGTGCTTCTGAATAATGGATGTTAGCGATGGCTGCGACTGTAATCACTGCACAATCATTCTTCTCCTTGTAGATGTTGGAGATGTGTGACAGGGACTTATAATCACAGATAGGTTTGAGTGAGATGATGTTATCTGTGTTGTCTGTGTTGAGGGTGTGGAGCGTATTGTCGGGCATTTGATTGACTCTTGTATGAAGTGTGTTTGTGTGAATTGCTATGTTTGGGAGTGTAGCAGACGGGAGGTGTGATGTCTAGCAAATAATATTCTCTATGTTTTGTTGGGTTGAGGATATGTATACGGAGGTATACGATGGTTTACGGATGTATAGTATGTAAATCTAGATGTTGGGTTGAGGGATGTATACAGATGTATACTACCTAAATTTAGATATGCAGTTTAGAGATGGCCGACTTCGTCGTGTCATTTAATTCCCTTCCTACGGGGTAGGGTACCACCCCTACCCCGTTAAGTTAACCTATACCCTACTGCAAACAATCAGCACGGTATAGTCGGTTAACGCTAGCTCGTTAACCATTTGTTCCCATGTGCGGTTAACCCCGCACTGTTCGTCGTTATATTGCATTAACGCTGCAACCTTAGCACCATGCAGGGTGCTACCACCACCGAGCAATGCGCCCATGTACCCTGTAGTACCATAGTACACACTGTACATGTAGTTAACAGTTGGGTCGCTACCCTGCACAGGGTCGGTACCTTGCATGGGTAGTGCAGTTACCTCGCTAGCGCTATGTGCATGGGTAATGCTAAATGCAGCGTCGCTTACGCTAAAGCTGCCGTTACGATGCACATAGTCGCTAACGTAATCTTGCACTGCTTGTGCAGCGTGCTTTGCGCCGCTTACCAATACTTGCACGGTCATTGTAAAAACTTGCATTTTGCATACCTCATGCCAAAGTACCCCGCGTGCACCATGCACGCGGGGTTATTGCATCGACTAGGCAACTAGCTTAAGTGCGCCAGGTGCACGTACCCCGTCGCGCGCTGCACGCTTGCCATACTTGCGTTGCGCGCGCAAGTTGTGCCGCGCGGTAAGCAACTTCTGTTTGCGCGCATACTGCGCCAACCGCTTTGCGGTACGCTTGTCGCTTTTGGCAGCGACCATGTCAAAAAACCAGTTAAACATTTTGCATCCCCTAGGCAAGTTGGGTGCGCGCACCATGCGCGCACCCGTTGCAGTTACTCGGCAAGTTCTTTTTGCACTTGCGCTGCACGCGCATAGGTGCGCGCAACCAAAATGTGTGCAGTGATGGTGTCAGCACTTACAAACGGTACCACAAGCGGTATTTGCTGGGCTACTGCCAGTTCCGCTAACCCCGCTTTGCTGCACATGCGCGCAAAGCGCGCTTTGGCGGTACGCGCGCTAGCGCTAACGGGCAGCGTGCTTACCACGCGCAACTGGGCGCGCGTAGCACCCGTATGGCGTGCGCGCACGTACGCTGCAATTGCGTTGCTTTCGAGTTGCTTGCTAATGCTTTGCATGGTACCAACCTATTTGCTTTACCGCTGCAAACGATGCGTTTGCAGTAAGCAAACATACCATATGGTATACGGGTGTATAGTGTTTTGTGTGTCCAATTATTGCGTTGTTGTACCAAACAACGCAACAAATGGGCGCCCGAATTTTGTTGTGTTAACAGCGTTAACTTGCTATATTGTTTGCACGGTTGCAGTGCAACCGACATGACCCTATTAGCACAGGGGACGCAGGGAGTGCAAATTCTAAATGCACGTTGCGAATGCAACGCATTCGCATCTAGGGTGAATTAACCCTATTAATTGACCGCGCTATTATGCGCCTTGCCCATGCACCGTGCAAATTGCTATAATGCGGGTTCGTGCGCGGTATGTGCGTAATTTTATGACCGCACAATTTTTACGGTCATTTAATTACTTGCAGCAACCGGGCACATTCACAATGGAAAGTCATAAAATGACGAAATGCAAGAAAGGTAATAATATTACTTGCAGCGGTAAGGCAATATTGCAGCGACCAGGCAATTAGGCAGACCGGCTGCAAGAACAATCCCAAAACCGATCTGCACTCTGGAAATCGATCTGCACTTTGAAAACCGATCTGCACTTTCGATCTAGAAATCGATCTGCATTCTGCAAAAGAAAATTCCTCAACGGTTAAAAAACAACTTGACGTTTTATTCTGATCGCGCTATAATGCGCGCACTAACACAGGAGGGATTCGATGGCCACAATGTCAGAGATGGTCGCTGCGGTCAAGGCTCACGCCCTTGAAAACTACGAGACCGGCGGATGGGACTATTGCGTTGAATGCTGGTCGGACAAAGAAATTGAACAGATGCTGACTGAGGCCGGCGTAACCACAGTGACTGACGCAATTGCCGACGTCGGTCGGACGTGCGAGTTGCTTGACGAGCGCCGTCGCGAAGTTCGCGCCGAGATTTGGTAAATTCAAAAGGAGGCGCTTGACACAGCGCCTCCTTTTCGCTATAATGGGCGAACCAACGCAGGAGAGCCCAATGCGATTTCTCGAAGAAGTTATCGTCGCTGCAATGCTTCAAGCATTGTTTCAAAATCACCGCAAGGGTACCACGCGCCTCAACATTGCGCGCCGGTGGGGACCAGAAGTTCAGGTCTGGTGCTATCAGCTCTAAAAATTAAGGGACGCTCGCAAGAGCGTCCCTTTTCTTTTCACTCCGTGCCTTGCGCTGATACAGCGTCTTCAGCCGGACCTTCTGTGGTCTCAGGCGCCTCAGCGCCCGAGCCACAGGGTTCGTACGTCCCTTCACAGCGTCCTTCCATTGGCATCTCTGCGTTCGTTGGAATCGTAGCACGATGCGTTCTTGATTGCACGAGCGGCGCAGCGCTTCGGCGCGACTCCGTTGTCAAAGTCGCTGCGATAGCTCCAGTCATCAATCTCGTCACTGTCCATGCCACACTTGGCACGAAGCTCAGCGTTCACGCAGATCATGAACGCTTCAAACGTCATTTTGTAAACCATGCCCATCTCCTCTTCAACGTCCGCATTGTACCGCGAACGACCGTGGATGTCAACGACAATCATTACGTCAGCGGCAGCTCACCTCGACTCGACCATATCTGCAGATATAGCCGTCCAAGCTGACGCTCGCGCGGGCCGGGTCCAGCCTTCCTATCGGCCATGGGGACCATTGATCTCCCTCCCCATGCGACTCCCTGCTGCCGCTGACACAATAATTCTCATCTAGGTCGCCCGCCCATGGTGCACATGGCGTGACGACCTAGTCCGCGTGTGAATGCGCCTAGTCAGCGCGGAACTGCACTAGGCTGAAGCTTTCAAACATCTGCGCCTCCTCAACGCCGTCAGTATAGTCGAAATGGTGCCTGATGTCAAGCACCATTTCTGCTATACCTCCGTTAGTTCAGAGTGACAGTCAACGTCGCCGGCGGCTCGCCGTCCTTCTTTGGGACATACAGTGTGTTATAGCCAGGAATGTTCGTCGCGTTCTCAACGCGATACTTCCACACATTCTTGCAGGACTTTTCGAAAACGAACTTGACGCTCATGGCGTGCTCCTTGTGTTCTCTTCAGTTTGAGCAGTATACCCTAAACCCGAATTGATTGCAAGCCTAAAAAACGCTTGCCATACTTTTATTTTGTGCTATACTGCCACCACAAACAAGGAACATACCAAAGAAAGGAGTGGAAATAGTTCTTGACACAGCGGAGGTTTCTGTTATAATGCTCACACGAACGGCGGACGTACTCGCCGACAGACCGGAGCTCCCGGGACAGTAGGAGTCCGGGGTCTAATTGAACGTTGCGAATAAGTCGCAATCGCATTCTCTTTCAATCCCTCCACAGAATCGATCTGCATTATCGATCTACATCCCTCCCATCAAAGGGCTCGCATCACTGCGAGCCAGTAGATTCTCGGAGCGAGCGGGTAAGCTCGCATGGCCTGCCGGATAATTCCTAGCCGGGAAGCCACGGGTCCAAAGTGGCTACGCAGCATTGCAGCGTAGCGGGCGGGGTCTTTCATGTATTCTGTTTCCATGCGCGTATTGTACCACAACGCAACAGCAAGTCAACAAAAAAGTGGGCTCCTTTCGGAGCCCACTTTATGCTACTGCCTACCACGGAAGCCCATGAACTTCCGCCAGCGGTAAAACTGGATGGTCATCGTAGTGTCATCCAACTTACCCGCGTGCTCGCTGCGAAGATCCTTCGCGCGCGGGGTCTGCCCGCTAGCGAGCACAGCGTCGCACCAATCCCAAATATAGCCGCAGATGGTGCCCTTGCTGGGCCGCTTCACGCCATTACGCTCCTCGCGGTCCTTTTCGATGGTCCGCTGCGGATTCGGCTTGACAGCCGCCGTGCTGGGCACCGGCGGAAGCTCAACCGGCACGACCGGCGCAACTTCCGGGGTCTCTTCGTGCACGACGGGTGCAACAATGACCTCGCCGGTGGTATCAATCACGGGAGCAAGGTCAACCGTGTCAACCACACTCTCGGTAGGGGCTTCCGCGAGCGTGGCGCTCTGCTCGGCAGCATAGTGAGCAGCCAGTGCAGCGCGCATACCCTCGACGTTCAGACCCTTGTTTACCAGACCAGCATCGCGCATAGCAGCGCGAAGCTGACCCTTATTCATAGCTTCAAAATTAAGCATTTGGAACCAACCTTGTTTGCGGGGCGACACCATGTCGCTTCCATGGTTTGCAGTATACCTCAAACCAAAATTTACGCAACGACAAAAGAGCTCAGATTATGGCAACGTTGAGCATGTATACGCCTGTTTATTGCTTACGATTTCGCTTGCCAACTTGGCGCAGCGTGCTATAATACGTGCAAGGCGGTGAGGCAACGCGAAAGCGTCCAATAGCGGCGGGGTAATCGCCGGCCGTCTGTCTACACGTTGCGAATAAGAACCATTCGCATCTTAACAATTCACTTGACTTAACCGGCTAGATAGGTTACAATGTAGGGTTGTGAACAGAATGTTATCGCAGTGATCGTGCGGATACCTGAATTTCGCACGAATGCTGCAAATTTGAGCTAAATACGCCCGAATTCTGTGAAATTCCAGAAATCGATCTGCATTCACAGAATCGATCTGCACTTCTAAGGCTAAAATCGATCCGCACTCTTAGAATCGATCCGCACTTTAACATTCGATCCTCCCCTTGATAACCACAATCGCTCGCAGAATTGGCGGCGAATTTAACATATAAAATCAAGCTGATTTTATATGTTAAATGTTTTGATTTGATTTCATTATTTAGTAAAATGTTCCTGATAATTGGTTAATTTAGTAAAATGTTCGTGATATTTTATATAAACATATAAGTGACCGTGCAAATTGTTTCAGAGTGAGTATAAAAGTGAGTTAGATTAGAAAAATTGGAATGGTAAGGACTAACTATACTATACTATACTAATAATATACTTTTATACTTTATAATTATTTTTTGGATAATATTATCTTTAATATTTCTGTTATTTTATCGTGATAATTTTACCAAATATTGACTTTATTATTTTTGGTTAATTATGTTAATTCCCCACACGGGCGCGAGATTTTCCCTATAGTTTGTTAAATTATTTATTTGGTATATTTGGTTAATTTAGTTAATTTAGTATATTTGGTTTATCTGGGATAATAAAATCCTCTTGACATCCTCCCACCACATCTGCTACTCTCCACCACCACAATTTCACCCACCAAGAATTGTGGTTATTATCAAGATAAAGGAGAATCCTATCACATGGTTAAACTTATCTTTAATGTAAACAACCCTCCACCTATCACAACCAATGTGCTGACAACTCCTAATAGCGACAACCCCGTAAACCCCTTGCCCGTGCAAAGCCCCACCCTACCCTTACCACCCTACATGCAACCCCACGAGCACACTGTAGCACCCCTGCCCACCCCTTTAAACACCATACAAACACCGCACCCTACCCCACCACAATCTACCACTAACCCGCAACCTACCACTCCACAACCTATCCCTCCACAACCTACCCCTGCGGCCGATTCGTTCATTCATCCAGACAGTAAGCTTAAAGGTAGGCCTAGGAAGTTTACTGGTCCAGGATGGGACAACCTCTCGAAAGAAGAATATCAGCTTAAGGCCCGCGCTATTCATAACACTGATGCTAACGCTAAACGTAAGAAGAAATACAAGGGTCCAGATGAAATCCTTCTACCTATGAATCAAGATGCAGCAACACCCTTAATGTATGCTAATGTTCCTGAGGTTGCAAAGGCATTTCAAGAATATATCAATCGAAACAATGCTCTTCAACATGGGATAGCTGCCTTTAAACATTGGTGCAATGTAGAAGGTATGGAAACAGAACGTCTTCGAGCTAAGTATCTCAGCCTTATACATGGGATTGAAACAAAGGAATAACCACAATGGCTATCAACAGAACCAGAACCAGAACTAATCCCGATAGAACTTACAGCATAAATCAGATCATCTTCTTTATTAAGCATCTACCATCTTTCATTCTACAAGAACGACTCAGGGAGTTCCTCTTAGATTCGAATCATTTCGGATTTGAGAACTACTCTGTCAGAGAAATGAATGCCATTCGTAAGTTCTTCACAGAATTTAAGCATTGGACAGATACTTATGTCGAGCCACCTTCCTCATCGAAGAAGCCATAAACTGCATTTTATTGGCGTGACCGCAAGTCAGTTAGTCTCAGCGATTCGTATCTGGGGCGAACCTGATTTCGTTCACAAAGCAGCATTGTGGTCATTGCTAGGAGACATACCAGCAGAAGATATAGTCATCTTTGGCTCTGCGGCCTTTCCCATACCTAAGAAATGGCGGAAGAAGCATCTTATGGCGCATAGCCTACATAATGGCGCATAGATGGCGCATAGGTCGTGACCCGAATTAGTGCTTGCCTTCTAACTCGACTCCTGCTATACTGCCCAAACTGAAACGAAGCACCGAAAGGTCAAAACAATGTCGATTGCGAATCATAGGAATCGTACAACTAAGAAGACAAGTGCTCCTTCCAAGTCCATCAATACGCATTGGAGGTGGAAGGGTTGGCAGGATAAGAAAGCTGGTCTTCCTTATTGCAAGGAATATGACTTGCTTGAACAGCATCTTCAGAGGTGCTATGAACTCGGTCGTCTCACTGCAACAGCAGCGAAGACCGAATGGGGCGTTATCTTCAATTGGAATCGTAACGAGACGATTCATAACGCTATGACTAAGCATACAGACAATGATCCAGAAACATGGCAGGCCATGTCTGATGAAAACAAGTTCATCCTGAGGTGAGTCTGATGACAACCTTCGCTCTCATCACCTATGACAAAGGTAACGACTACGCAGAGACTACAATCTATAAGGCTGACACTGCGGCCTTTTTGATCACTAACTTTCTGAGTGATGTAAACCGGGAGTTAGGGACCAGCTTTCCGCTCACAGAGGAAGGATTTAAGTCGTACTGTGAATGGGCGTCTGAAGAGATCCAGTATATTATTGTTAAGTGCTAACCACAACCTCAAGGAGTCAACGTCATGTTCAACCGTACTATGGCATCGCGTCCCTCACCGACATCGATGCACGAATATGTTCTGGAGAGATCCGATACTGCCCACATTCGGAAGTTGTATACTTTCCGGTACAAGGTGCAGGGCAAGGGTCAATTTCCTGTCGATATGTTACGTTACGATTCAGCGTGGGTTGAAGATGGTTCAGATTTCTACCGAGGGGAAGGCTCTAACGAGCTTCGTACCGTAACCCTGTCTGCGATTCACCATGGCAGCTGGCAGCCGTGCTATGATCGTTGGCGGTCTTTTGGTTGGTTTGTCACTTCTACTGCAACGGAGAATGTGTGATGTATTGGGAAATCAATGTTTCTAGGTTGGCGTCGGATGGAAAGCAGTATTTTCATTACTTCGCTACAGCGGAGCGTTCTATTACTAGCAGCTATGAGTTGTCTGTAATCTATAACGACTTGAAGAATAAGTTTCGAGAGCCTACGTATAAAATCAATGTTACTAGGTTCGAGAAAACCGGCTATAATGTTCCAGTTAATCATATTGTTCCAATGGAGAGAGATGATGTACGTAGTTCTTAAAAGCGATAGAACCGCTGGTCAATGGCGAGTTGGTCATTATGCAACTGTGCATTACAGTGACGGCTCTCAGAATGAGTTCATTCCTCTCGCATATGGTGAGTTCTTTGCATGTGCTTCACTCTGTAGCTCTTTAAATGGAAGTGTAGATGATTATTGGAATAAATGTGTCATAAACGGCACATTGAAATTGGAGTAACAATTAAGCTTGCCGGTTCAGAACATTTAGGGTACCATACAAAATCTGGTGCGTCGCAGCTCTCACGGAGAGATGTGCGCGGGTCCTAGACCGAATGTCGCCTTCTAGGGGCGGCGGGCGCACCAGACCTTATCGGGGAGTTATCATGTTGACTATTAAAACTCGCAATCTCACTATTCACTGCGATGGTCCAGAAAATGACGTCTTTACATTTCAAATGATTATTGCGCCACATGATGGCCAAAATGGATTAGAACGTTTTTATCGTAGAGGACCGAAGGGTTGGACCATTCTCAGCATTGAGACTGGTACATGGGAGAATATTCCTCCAGTATTAGTGCCAATCGAAATTAAACAAGCCCGTGTACAATATGGTATGGGCGAAATTCGTCAAGGAAGGTTCCATGGTTCCCGCAACTGAA
>Ga0184628_10001330_pt1 | contig 12227 bp, 13 predicted proteins | sample PLM4_5_b1_FD_133149 | JGI IMG/M metagenome (GOLD analysis project Ga0184628, IMG submission 133149) | Groundwater sediment microbial communities from an aquifer in East River, Colorado, USA - PLM4_5_b1 | ecosystem: Environmental > Terrestrial > Soil > Riparian zone | place: USA: East River...
CTCCTCGCGGCTCGCATTGCGGCAGGCGAGCGGGCGGCCGGCGAAGCCCATGTGCTGGTTGAGCAGCGTGCTGGAAAAGCCGAAGGCGCCGGCGTCCATCGCCTCGCCGAGCAGCGCCTTGACCTGCGCCGTCTCCTGCGGCGACGCGGCCCTCTGCATCGAAGCCTCGCCCATGACGTAATGGCGGAACGGCGTGAGCGGCGCGAGGAAGGCGAAGTTGAGCGAAGGCTTGCGTGCCGCTGCGGCATCCAGGTACTGCGGGAAGGTCTCCCAGTCCCAGGTGATGCCCTGGTCGAGCACCTCGAACGGGATCGCTTCCACGTTCACGAGGTCCCGCATGGCGATCTCGCGCGCTGCGGGACGGCATGGCGCGATGCCGACGCCGCAGTTGCCCATCACGACGCTGGTGACGCCGTGCCAGGAGGAGGGCGTTACCGCGCCGTCCCAGCAGATCTGCGCATCGTAGTGCGTGTGCGGGTCGATGAAGCCAGGCGCGACCACGCAATCGGCGGCGTCGATGACCCGCTTTGCGCTCTCGCGGATCGTGCCGATGTGCGCGATCCTGCCGCCGGCGATGCCGATATCGGCCGGTCGCGGCGCCGCGCCCGACCCGTCCACGACGGTGCCGTTCCTGATCAGCAGGTCGTACGCCATGCGCCTGCAGGCTACTTGTGCGGGCGGGTTTTCGCCCACTCGGTGTACTTCTTCGCCTGCGCGTGGGTTTCGCTGTAATAACGGGCGTACTCCTCGCCGACCATGATCTTCACCGCGAGCCCGGCCGATTCGAGTTTTTGCACGTGCTCGGGGTCTTCCATCGCCTTCCTGAGCACCTCTTCGAGCTTCTTCAGCACGGGCTGCGGGGTGCCTTTGGGGGCGGCGATGCCGCGCGTCGAGCTGGAGATCACCGTCGGGTAGCCCAGTTCCTTCATCGTCGGGACCTCCGGCACGAATTTCGAGCGCTGGTGGTCCGTCACCGCGAGCGCGCGCAGCTCGCCCGTGCGCACGCGCGGCGCGATGCTGCCGACGTTGTCGAAAGCGACATCGACGTGGCCGCCCATCACCTCCTTCAACTGGTCGACCGCGCCCGCCAGGTGAACGATGCGGAAAATCGCCCCGGGCGCGGCTTCCTCGAGCATGAGGATGGCGAGATGGTCGTCGCTCAGGATGCCGGTGGTCGCGGCGCGGATCGTGTTCGGCGCCTTCTTCGCGGCGTCGACGAGGTCCTTCAAGCTCTTGTGCGGGCTGTCCGCGCGCACCCAGACGACGCCCGGATCGAGCACCTGGTTGATGATCGGCACGAAGGCATCGACGCCGAAGATCGCCTTGCGCTCGGGATCCAGGATCACGGTGTTGGTGGCCGGCAGGTTGATATAGCCGATGTAGTAGCCGTCGGGTTTTTGCCGTGCCATCTCGGTCCAGCCGACCTGGCCCCCCGCGCCGCCCTTGTTCAGCACCACGATGGGCTTGCCGAGGAGCTTTTCCGCGATCGAGGCGACGACGCGCGCGCCGACATCGGTGCTGCCGCCCGGTGGAAAAGCGACCATCAGCTGCACGGGCCGGCTGGGAAAATCATCCGCGAGCGCGATGCCGCTCGCCGCCGCGCACCATGCGGCCACTGCCAATGCACGCCTCACCCCGGATCTCATCATGGCCCACCTCCTGCGTTGGATTCTACAAGGATGCCGCTGCATCTATGCCTCACGCAAGGACTGCGGCGCGAGCCGCAGCGCGGCGCCGGCCAGGACGGCGGCTGCAGCGATGAGCATGCCGAGGCATAGCGGCCGCGTGAGAAAAATCGAGTAGTCGCCCGCGGACATCTCGAGCGAAATGCGCAGCGACTTCTCGATCGCGGGGCCCAGTATCAGCCCCAGCACCAGCGGCGCCAGCGGCAGCTCGAGCTTGCGGAACACAAAGCCGATGACGCCGAAGGCGATCATGACCCATACGTCGAAGACGCTCTGCTGCAGGCTGTACGCGCCCACCACGCAGAACAGGAGCACGCCGACACACAGGTACTGGAAGGGCAGGTGCAGCAGCTTCGCCCACAGGCCGACCAGCGGCAGGTTCAGCGCGAGCAGGATCACGTTGCCGGTGAAGAAGCTCGCGATCACCGTCCACACCAGGTCGGGGCGTTCCTGGAACAGGAAGGGCCCCGGCGTGATGCCGTTGATGATGAACGCGCCCATCAGCACGGCGATGGTCGGCGAGCTGGGAATGCCGAGCGTGAGAAACGGAATCATCGCCGCATTGGCGTAAGCGTTGTTCGCCGATTCGGGGGCCGCCACACCCTCGATCGCGCCCTGTCCGAAGCGCTCGGGAGTCTTCGACAGGCGCTTTTCGACGATGTAGGCCATGAAGGTCGGCACGATCGCCCCGATACCCGGGATCAGGCCGAGCGCGAACCCGATGCCGGTGCCGCGCCAGATCGCGCCCACCGATCGGCGCCATTCCTCGCGGCCCGGCAGCAGGCTGCTCAGCTTGCTGCGGACCGTTTCTCGCACCGGCGCTTCGGCCGCGAGCAGGATTTCGGAAACGCCAAACAGGCCCATCACCACGGCAATGAACCCGATCCCGTCATAGAGGTCGGGAATGTCAAGCGCGAAGCGCGGCGCGCCGCGCACCGGGTCGATGCCGATCATCGCGAGCAGCAGCCCGAGCACCGTCATCAGCAGCGCCGCGAGCATCGAGCGGCCCGCGAGGCCGCTGACCAGGCACAGGCCGAAGAGCATCAGCGCGAAGAATTCCGGCGGGCCGAAACGCAACGCCATCTGCGCGAGCGGCGGCGCCACGAGCACCAGCGCGATGGTCGCCGCCATGCCGCCGACGAAGGAGCCGATCGCCGCAATCCCCAGCGCGGTGCCGCCGCGGCCCTGCTTGGCCATCTGATGGCCGTCGATGCAGGTGATCACCGACGCGGCTTCGCCCGGCACGTTGATCAGCACGGAGGTGATCGTGCCGCCGTACATCGCGCCGTAGTAGATGGCGGAGAGCATGATGATCGCGCCAGTCGGATCGAGCTTGAAAGTGAGCGGTATCAGCATCGCGGTGCCGGCCGCCGGACCGAGGCCCGGGAGAACGCCGATCAGCGTCCCCAGCGTGCAGCCGGCAAACGCATACGCGAGGTAGGCCGGCGAGAGCGCTGCCGCGAATCCGGAAACGAGATGCTGCAGCGTGTCCACCGTCTGGTCCTCTCAGATTCCCAGCAAGCCGATGGGCAGCGGGACCTGCAGCCAGAAATAGAAGACGTGAAACAGGCCGAAACTGCTGAGTAGCGCGAAGATCACGATCGCCAACGGCCGCCGCACGCCGAGCGCAAGCAGCAGGCCGGCTGTAAAGACGAGCATCGCGAGCCGGAATCCGAGCGGCTGCAACAGCAGTGCGGCGGCGACCAGGCTGAGGACCATTGCCGCAGCTCGCCTCGCGCCCTCGCCGCGCGGCAGCAGCGCCTGCGCGTCCTCGCCGATGGCGCGACCGCGCCAGGACTGGACCAGCAGCGCCAGGCTCAACAGCGCGCCCAGCGTGCCGAGCCAGAAGGGGAAGAATCCCGCGCCCGGTCCCAGCGCATCGCGCAGCGAGTAGCCGAACGCGGTGAACGCCATCGATGCGCACACGGCGCAAAGGCATGCGAGCACGACCCTCTGGGCGATGCGGCCAGGCGAATGGCCTTGCGTCACGTAGCCTCGAAGACTTGAGCCGCGCTGGTCATGGGTGTTTCTGCGTGGGAAGAGCGCTGCAGTGGTCTGCGGCGTTACCAGGCTCGATTCTAGCGGCCAATATGGGTTTATAGTCCCGCCATGAATGCGCGGCGCCTGTTGCTGGTCGTGGCATTGTCGCTGGCGCCGGCGCACGCCGTCCCCGCCCCGGTTGCGCTCGTGTCCATCGAGGGCGCCATCGGTCCGGCCACCGCCGATTTCGTCGGCCGCAGCCTCGAGCGCGCGGCGAAGGAGGGCGCGCCGCTCGTCGTGCTGCGCCTTGACACGCCGGGCGGCCTGGACAGCTCGATGCGCGACATCATCCGCGACATTCTCGCGTCGAAAGTGCCGGTTGCCGCCTGGGTCGGGCCCGCCGGCGCGCGCGCGGCGAGCGCCGGCACCTTCATCCTCTACGCCAGCCACATCGCGGCGATGGCGCCGGCCACCAACCTGGGCGCGGCGTCGCCGGTGGCGATCGGCGGCGCGCCCGACGCCGGCAAACCCGAATCCTCGGGCAAGGATGCGAAGAAGGGCGCCGCGTCCGCTGGCGACACGATGATGCGCAAGGCCACCAACGACGCAGCCGCCTACATCCGCGGCCTGGCGCAATTGCGCGGTCGCAACGCAGCCTGGGCCGAGCGCGCGGTGCGCGAGGCGGTGAGCCTGTCGGCCGCGGAGGCGCGCAAGATCAACGTGGTGGACCTGGTCGCCGACAGCGTTCCTGCGCTGCTGCAGGCGGTGGACGGACGCATGGTCGAGGCGGCGGGCGCGAAGCTCGCCCTCGCCACGGCCGGGGCCGAAGTCAGCGCCATCGAACCCGACTGGCGCACGCGCGTGCTGAGCGTGATCACCAACCCGAGCGTCGCCTACCTGATGATCCTGGTGGGCATCTACGCGCTGGTCTTCGAGTTCTCCAACCCGGGCCTGATCCTGCCCGGGGTGGTCGGCGCGATCTGCATCCTGGTCGCCATGTACGCCTTCCAGCTGCTGCCGGTGAACTACGCCGGCCTCGCACTGCTGCTGCTGGGGGTCGCTTTCATGGTGGCCGAAGTCTGGGTTACCTCGCATGGCGCCCTCGCGTTGGGCGGGCTGGCGGCGTTCGTGGTCGGCTCGGTGATGCTGCTCGACACCGACGTGCCGCAGTTCGAGATTCCCTACGCGCTGATCGGCGGGGTGACCGCGGCGAGCGCGGCGTTCCTGTTCCTGGTGCTCGGCATGCTGGTGCGTTCGCGCCGTCGCCCGGTGGTGAGCGGGCGGGAAGAACTCATCGGCGCGCCCGGCGAGGCGCTCGAGGAAATCGCAGCAGAGGGCTGGGCGCGAGTGCACGGCGAGCGCTGGCGCGTGCGCACGAGCGTGCCGCTCAAGCGCGGGCAGGCGTTGCGCGTGGCGGCGATCGACGGGCTGGTGCTCGAGGTGACCCCCGGTCCGGGGGATGGCAAAGGAGGGTGAGCATGTTCTATTTCGGCATCGGTTTCCTGCTCCTGGTCGTCATCCTGCTGGCGGCCTCGCTGCGCATCCTGCGCGAATACCAGCGCGCGGTGGTGTTCCAGCTCGGCCGCTTCTGGAAGGTCAAGGGCCCCGGCCTGTTCTTCCTCATCCCGGGTATCCAGCAGATGGTCAGGGTGGACCTGCGCACGGTGGTGTTCGACGTGCCGCCGCAGGACGTGATCACGCGCGACAACGTGTCGGTCAAGGTGAACGCGGTGGTCTACTTCCGCGTCATCGACCCGCAGAAGTCGATCATCCAGGTGGCCAACTTCCTCGAGGCCACCAGCCAGTTGTCGCAGACCACGCTGCGCTCGGTGCTCGGCAAGCACGAACTGGACGAGCTGCTCTCCGAGCGCGAGCAGCTCAACGCCGACATCCAGCAGGTGCTCGACGCGCAGACCGACGCCTGGGGCATCAAGGTCTCCACCGTCGAGATCAAGCACGTGGACCTGAACGAGACCATGGTGCGCGCCATCGCGCAGCAGGCCGAGGCCGAGCGCGCGCGGCGCGCCAAGATCATCCACGCCGAGGGCGAGCTGCAGGCCTCGACAAAGCTACTGGAGGCCGCGGAAATTCTGTCGCAACGCGCCGAGGCGATGCAGCTGCGCTACCTGCAGACGCTCACCCAGATCGCGGGCGATAAGAGCTCGACCATTGTGTTCCCGGTGCCAATGGACGTTCTCGGGCCGCTGCTGGAGGCGCTGCGCAAGCCCAAGGGCTGAGCCGCGCGCCGGGGCTGCGGCCGCTGGAGCTCGGGCGGCAGCGCTTACGACAGGAATTTATTGAAAGGAGGCAACTATGACGACCGAACTCATCTATCTCCTGTTGGTGGCTTTACTCACCGGAGTACTCTGGATTCCGGTTGTCATCGGGTATGCATTGTCGCGCGGCGCCCTGAAACCCGCCGACTACAAGATTGCACCAACTTCGCCCTTGCCGCACTGGGTCAATCGCGCCAATCGGGCGCACATGAACGCAGTGGAGAATATCGCGCCATTCGCCGCGGTTGTTCTCATCGCCAATGCAGTCGACGTGTCGACACCTGTTACCGCGATATCCGCTGCGGTCTACTTTTACGCGCGTGCCGCGCATGCCTTGATTCACATCAGTGGATTCGGTCTGTTTAGCGCTCGCACCGTGGCTTTTACAGTTGCCTGGGTCGCGTTCATGACATTCGCGGTCGAACTCCTGCGACAGGTCTGAGCGTAGAGCGCACGGCCGATTGCGACGCGGAGCAGACGCAGGCTCAGGGCCTGACCCGTTCCGTTGAAGCAAGCCAGATGCCTGCACCCACGGCCGCGATCCCTACGAGCAAACTGGGGCCGATAGGCTCGCCCACCAGCACGGCGGCGAGAAGCGCGGCGGCGATCGGGCTCACCGTGATCGTGTTCGCTACCCGCGTCGGGGTGGTGCGCTCGAGCGCGTACACCCAGAGGTAGAAGCCGAGCGCGCCGGCGAAAGCGCCCAGGTACAGTGCTGCCGCCCACTGCGCAGCGCCGAACGTATGCACCGCACTGAAGCCTCCGCCGTGCCAAGCAAGAAGCACGTTAGTGCCCGAACCGAATGCCATGCCGGCGGTGGCGTATCCGAGGGGGCTGGAGCGCGCCATCAGGGGCCGCGACAGGACGCTGTACAGCGCCATCGATAGCATGCCCGCCACCATGATCAGATCGCCCCGCCAAGCCTCGGCCGGCGCATCTCCCAGCCCAGCCGCCAGCGCGATTGCCACGCCGCCCATCGCCACGAGCACGCCCAGCGTCTTGCGTGCAGTGAGCCGCTCGCGCCCAAGCAGCGCGGCGACCATCATGGTGAGGACCGGCAGGGTAGAGACCGCGAGCGAGCCGCGCGCTGCCGTGGTGTATACGAGCGCCTCGCCGTAGACCACGAAGAACACGCCGTAGAACATGACCCCAAGGGCCGCGACACCGAGCCAATCGCGGCCGTGCGGCCAGCGGCTGCGAAGCGCGAGCGCCACGGGCAGGAGGAAAAGAAACCCGAGGCCGAAGCGAAAGACCGCGAGCGTCACGGGATCCGTTGCGCCGATCACGAAGCGTGTCACTGCGGCCGCCATTCCGCCAAGAACGCTTGAGGCGACCGCCGCCAGGACGCCGGTGCGCTCACTGCTCTGCATGGGGTTATCGTTCCTGCTTTGAGAACCTGGGCATCTTGCTCAGGGCACGATGCGCTCGGCGCGGAAGCGCGCGAGCAGCCGCGCAAACATCTCCTCGCTGTCCACCACGGCGTGGAAGCCGTGCAGCCGCGACTTGGTCACATTGGACATCACGTCCCAGTTGCAATTGAAGACGTAATCGCCGAAGGGCCAGGCGACGATGTCTTCGAAGCGGTACGGCTGCAACCCGTGCTTCTTCACCATCGTGTCCCACAACGGCGCCTTGTCCGCCATGAACTCGACCAGCGCATGCGGCTGCGGGTCCGCCGCCGGCATGTCGAACGCGGCGGCGATCTTCGGCCACAGGTGCTGCCAGCGGAAGAAATCGCCGTTGGTGATGTTGTAGGCCTGGTTGGCGCAGCGTGGCTCGGTCGCGGCCCAGCAGGCGGCGTCGGCGAAGTGCGCCGACTCGGTGACCTGGTAAAGACTCGACCAGGCCTTGCCCGGAAAGGCGAGCGGCAATCCGAGTTCCTTGCGCATGGCCGCATACACAGCGATCAGCGGCACGATGCTCATCGCCGTTCCAGGCGCGAAGCCGCACAGCGTCTGGGGGCGCAACTCGGTCCAGTTCCAGCGCTTGCCCTTCTGGTACTGCGCAAGCCAGTCGATCTGGTCGAAGTAGTAGTTGGCGCCCGCATGGCGCGGGTCGTCCTCGCGCGCCGGGGTCTTGAAGGGGCCGAGGTGCGAGCCGTAGTATTTGGTTCCCGTCACCAGCACCACGCGCTCAAGTTTGTTCGAAACCCGGTCGATCGCCGAAACGGCATTCACCAGCAGGTCGCGGTTGGCGGCGATGTTCTTCGCGTAATCGGCGGCTGGACCCGAACCGGGTTGAAAGGCCGCGAAGAACACGTGGGTGGCGTCGGCAAGACCCTGCAGCTTGGTCGCCGTATCGGCTGCATCGAGCAGATCGACGGCGATGTGCCGCACGCGCGGCGCGTCCACGCCAGGGCGGCGCGAGAGCCCAGTGACCTTCCAATCGGGCAGGGAGGCAAGTTTTTCGACTATGTAACGCCCGATCACGCCCTGGGCGCCGACCACGACTGCGGAACGCATGGCCCGATTGTGCGTCAAAATCAGTGCATGAAAGCCATCCTCGTGCTGCTGGCGGGCGCTCTCGCCACGCAGCTTGCCGCGGCCCAGTCCATCCAATCCGAGGAACACGCGTTTCGCGTGGTGGAAATGGTGCGCGGCTTGGAGCAGCCCTGGTCGCTCACATTCCTCCCGGACGGTCGCATGCTCGTCACCGAGAAGGCCGGGCGGTTGCGCTTCGTCAAAGACAGCAAGCTCGACCCGCAGCCACTCGCCGGGCTGCCCGAAGTCACGGTCCACGGGCAGGGCGGGCTGATGGATGTCGCGCTGCATCCGAAGTTTGCCGAGAACGGATTGGTTTACGTCTCCTACGCCGCCCGCGGCGCAGACGGCGTGGGCACGGAAGTCGCGCGCGGGCGGCTCGCCGGCCACCAGCTGGAGAACGTCCAGGTCCTGTTCCGGCAAAGTCCCAAGGGCAGCCGGGGCCAGCATTTCGGCTCGCGCCTGGTGTTCGACCGCCAGGGCCTTCTCTACATCACGCTTGGTGACCGCGGCGAGATGGCGCGCGCGCAGAAGCCCGACGACCACGCCGGCTCGGTGATCCGGCTGCATGACGACGGCCGCGTGCCGCAGGACAACCCCTTCGCAGGAAAACCGGGCTGGAAGCCGGAGAAGTTCACGCTCGGCCACCGCAACCAGCAGGGCGCGGCGCTGCACCCGACGACCGGTGCGCTGTGGACCCACGAGCACGGACCCCAGGGCGGCGACGAGGTGAACGTGATCCGCGCTGGCGCGAACTACGGCTGGCCGGTGATCACCTACGGCGTCAACTACGGCCTCGGCACGAAGATCGGCGAGGGCACCGCGAAAGCGGGCATGGAGCAGCCGCTGCACAAGTGGGTGCCATCGATCGCGCCCTCTGGCATGGCCTTCTACATGGGCGACAGGTTCCCGAAGTGGCGGGGCGACCTGTTCGTGGGGGCATTGCGGGGCGAAGTGCTGGTGCGCCTGAGGCTCGACGGCGAGAAGATCGTGCACGAGGAGCGCCTGCTCAAGGGAACGCTCGGTCGCATCCGCGACGTGCGCGCCGGGCCCGACGGGTTGATCTACCTGCTCACCGACGATTCGGTCGGCGTGCTTGCGCGGCTGGAGCCCACGCCGTAGGGTGGGCCATTGGCCCACCAGGTGGTGGGCCATTGGCCCACCCTACGTTACCCGGGTCTGCTCCCTGGTTACATCTTCTTACAACCGGTCATAACGGGCTTACGTTTGGCGCACACACTGGCGGCGTATTCCCACCAATCTGGAAAGGATCCGTCATGGAACAGAACACCCAATCCAACCCGCGGCGCCGTTTCTTCAGGCTCGCCGCCGCCTCCACCGCCATCGCCGGACTCGGCGGCATCGGCCTGAACGCCCTGGCCGACGGCCGGGGGCATGGCCACGGCCCGATCGACCCGGCCCGGATGGAAGAGCACCTCGACCGCATGCTGAAGCATCTTTACGTAGAGATCGACGCTACCGACGCGCAGAAGGAGAAGCTCGACCCGATCGCGAAGCAGGCGGCGAAGGACCTGCAGCCGCTGCGCGAGAAAACCCGGGAAGCGCGCTTGAAGAGCGTCGAGCTCCTCTCGGCCGACAAGATCGACCGCGGCGCCATCGAAAAAGCGCGCGCCGCGAGCATGCGGGCCGCCGACGCCACGTCGAAGCGCTACACGCAGGCGCTCGCGGACGTCGCCGAAGTGCTGACGCCCGAGCAGCGCAAGACGCTCGCCGCGCGCATGCAGCGGCGCGGGCACCGCCGCGGCGGCATGATGTTCGGCTAGATCAGTTTCTGCCTGTTGAAGTAGGCCTTGCGCCAGCGGGTGACCGTCACCCGCTGGAACAGGCCCGCCTTGGTGAATGGGTCGCCGGCGATGAAGTCCTCGGCTTCCCTGCGCACGTCGGTGTCCACGATCAGGATGCCGCCGTGCCCGCCGGTGGCGTCGTCATTGATCAGGGCGCCGGCGGCAAGCAGCCGGTGCAGATTGGCATCCAGGTACTTGATGTGCTCGTCGCGCACCTTGGCGCGCAGCGCGCCGGAATCAGGCTTGTCGGTGGTGAGGATGGCGTAGGGCATGCCGGGGCTCCGTCGGTCGAGGTGGGGCGAGTAGTTTAGACTGGCGCCGCAACTTGCCATGCGGCGCTTTTTCGAAGTAGTTCTCGTCGCGATCGCTGCGGCCTCACCGGCGCTCGCGGCGCCGCCGCTCGTCACGGAGGACACCGGCACGCAGGGCAAGGGCGCTGTCCAGTTCGAAGTCACCGTGCAGCAGGCTCGCGAGAGCCGGCCCGGCGGCAGCTACGAAGCCAGCGAAACCTCGGTCGTCCTCAACTACGGAGTCGCTGAGAATCTCGATCTCCAGTTTGTCGTTCCGTACCTGCGCGTGACGGAAGAAGGCGCCGCGGGTCGAATTGTCACCCAAGGCGTCCTGGACGCCTTCGTCAACGCCAAGTGGCGTTTCTACGAGCGCGACGCGTTGAGCGTCGCGTTCATGCCCGGCATCATCATGCCCACCGGAGCCGACGGCCTCAGCACGGAGCGCGTCAACCTGCGCGCACTGTTGATCACATCGTACGACCCCGGGGCGCTCGGCCTGCACGCGCACGCCGGCTACCGCTACTTCGCAAACGTGCAAGGCCTGCGCGAGCACCTGTACCAGTTGTCGGGAGCGGTGATGTACACGTTCTACGAAAGGCTAAAACTGGTGCTCGACTACAGTGTCGAGACCAATCCCGATCCGGCTTCCTCCGGCACGTTGCGGTACGCAACCGTGGGGGCGATCTGGGCCGTGGCGCCGGGCTATGGCCTCGGCTGCGGCGTGAAACAGGGCTATGGCGAGGGGGCCATCGATCGCGCCTATCTGTGCGGCATTGGCATGCGTCAATAGGCTCCGGCGCGATCGATGACCTTCGCGATCACCGGCCAGTAGGCATCACCAAAGCCGTTTTCCCGCGCCTCCTGCAGGACCTGCGCCAGCAGCTCCGCACCGCGCAGCCGCACGCCGGTCTCGTGCCCTAGCTCCAGCGCGTAGCCGTTGTCCTTCGCCGCGTACGCAACCGAGAACGCGCGCTCCGGGTATGCGCCCGGCAGCATTGCTTTCATGCCATGGTTGCGCAGCGCGAAGCTGTCCGCCGACCCCTTCGACAGGGCGTCAAACAGGAGCACCGGATCCACGCCTGCACGGCGCCCGACGGCGAGCGCTTCGGCGAGCGCGTTGACCGTCTGGAACAGCACCATGTTGTTGAGGATCTTGACCACCTGCCCGCTGCCCACCCCGCCGCAATGGGTGATGTCGCTGCCCACGCAACGCAGCAGCGGCTCGACGCGCGTGAAGACTTCCGCAGCCGCACCGGCAGTGATGCTGAGCGTTCCCTTCTGTGCCGCCTCGCGCGTGCGCGCGATCGGGGCGTCCGCGTAGTCCGCGCCTTTGGCCGCGAAGCGTTGCGCGAGCTCGCGCGTCAGGCCGACGCCCGAGGTGCCGAAGTCCACGACGGTCAGGCCCGGCCGCGCCGCAGGCAGGAGGGCGCTCTCGCAGAGCGACCGGAGCTGCGCGCCGCCCGGCAGGCAGACGAAGAGGACAGTCGACTGTGCGGCAATTTCGGCGGCCGAGCCCGCGATCCCCACGCCCGCGGCGCGCAGCCGCTCGAGCGGGGCGGGGGAGGGATCCCAAGCCAGGACGCGATGCCCCGACTTCGCTGCGAGGTTGCGGCACATGGGCTCGCCCATCACGCCCGTGCCGATGAAGCCGAGGGTCTGCGATTCGGTCATGAAGCTCTCCTTGCCCGCAGTATAGAATCCGCCGCGCCCC
>Ga0184628_10001331_pt1 | contig 12226 bp, 13 predicted proteins | sample PLM4_5_b1_FD_133149 | JGI IMG/M metagenome (GOLD analysis project Ga0184628, IMG submission 133149) | Groundwater sediment microbial communities from an aquifer in East River, Colorado, USA - PLM4_5_b1 | ecosystem: Environmental > Terrestrial > Soil > Riparian zone | place: USA: East River...
ATCTACGCGCTGGCGGCGATCTTCAACCTGTACGTGCCACGCACCGGCGCGCCGCTCAAGCCTCTGCCCGCGAATCCGCTCGACACGCTGCGCGACTTCGCGCTGTGCTGCCGCCGCTTGTGGACCGACAAGCTCGGCCAGATCTCGCTCGCCGTGACCACGCTGTTCTGGGGCGCGGGCGCCACGCTGCAGTTCATCGTCATCGAATGGTCCAGCGCCGCGCTCGGTTACAGCCTGTCGCAGGCATCCATCCTGCAGGGCGTGGTGGCAGTGGGTATTGCACTCGGCGCGGTGTGCGCCTCGATGCGCGTGCCGCTGGACCGCGCGGTGGGCGTGATCCCGATGGGCATCGGCATGGGGCTGATCGTCATCATCATGGACTTCGTCACCGACCTGCGCCTCGCCATCCCGCTGATGATCCTGATGGGCGGCCTGGCGGGCTACTTCGTCGTGCCGATGAACGCGCTGCTGCAGCACCGCGGCCACAACCTGATGGGCGCGGGGCGCTCGATCGCGGTGCAGAATTTCAACGAGAACACCTCGATCCTGGTAATGATCGCCGTCTACTCGGCGCTGCTCGGCGCCGGCTTCACCATCTTCACGGTGATCGCCGTCTTCGGCCTGTTCATCGCCGGCACCATGACGCTGGTGCTGCTCTGGTACCGGCGCAACCGGCGCGTGCACCAGAAGGAGATCGACGCGCTGCTGGAGATTGCCCGGTCGGAAAAGCAATAGCACCGGGCTTTGCGGGGTTACCGCGGTCTCGCCTTTTTTTTTGGGGAGATTCATCCGGAAAAAAGGCGAGATCGATTTGCACCCCGGTAGATCGAGCGGAAACTACATGCCCGCGACCGTCTTGCGCGCAAGAACCAGATCCGCCCACGCCTTCGCCTTGTCCGGCAGATTCCTGAGCAGGTAGGCAGGGTGGTAGGTCACGACGAGCGGCACGCCGTGGCAGCGATGCACCGTGCCGCGTAAGCTGGCGATCGTCGCTTCCGTGTTGAGCAGCGCCAGTACCGCGAAGCGCCCCATGGCGAGGATGAGCCTGGGCTGGATCAGCTCGATCTGGCGGCTGAGGTGCGGCGAGCACTGCGCCACTTCCCCCGGCTCCGGATTGCGGTTGCCTGGCGGCCGGCACTTGAGCACGTTGGCGATGTAGACGTTCCTGCCGCGCTCCAGGCCGATGGCGGCGAGCATGCTGTCGAGGAGCTTGCCCGCCTGGCCGACGAAGGGCTCGCCAAGCTTGTCTTCCTCGGCGCCCGGGGCCTCCCCGACCAGCAACCACTGCGCCGACTCGTCGCCAACGCCAAACACCGTCTGGGTACAACCGGCGCGCAAGCCACACGCGGTGCAGCCTTTGACCGCCGCCTTGAGCGCCGGCCACTCCATTCTTGCGATTTGCTCTTCCCTCGATCCCCCGGTTTCCGCCGTTGTTGTGGAAACCGGGGGACGCGTTTGACGCAGTTTCCAAACCGGAGACAGTCCCATCTCCTCCAGTACCTGACTCCGCCGGCTCACAACGCGCAGCTCAACACCAGCGCATCCTCCCGCCCGCCCTGCGCCGGGTAATACCCGCGCCGCAGCGCGATCTTCTTGAATCCGAATCTTTCGTACAGCGTCTTTCCCGCAAGGTTGCTTGGCCTTACCTCGAGGAAAATGTTCTTCGCACCGTTCTCGCGCGCCACGCGCATCGCTTCGCGCAGCAGAGCCGCGCCGTGGCCGCGGCGCTGGCGTCCCTGGGCGATCGACAGGTTGAGCAGGTGCGCCTCGCCGGCGGCGCAGAGCAGCACGAAATAGCCGACCAGCTCGCCGGCCAGGCGCCAGGTGCGGCATTGGTAGCCGGCGCGCAGGGAATCGGCGAAGTTGCCGCGGGTCCAGGGATGCGTGTAGACGGCCTGCTCGATCGCCAGAACCGCATCGAGGTCGCCCTTGGCCATCGGCGCGAGCTGCGGGGCCTGCTTGAGCACTGCGCTCATCGGCGTTTGCGTTCTTCCGTCGTCAGCGCGACCTTGTCGCGCAGGTAAATCGGCGCAGCCCCTGCCGCGTCCACGCCCTCATTTGCCGCCAGCCGCGGCGCGGCGAGGCGCGCCACCGCCGCCGCGCCCGGGTGGACCTCGGGGTAGACCAGGCGCAACCCCATCGTGCCATAGGCGGCAAAGCCGTTGCCGCACCCCACCCAACCATCGCCCGGCGGCCGCGGCGCGGCCGCCGGCGCCACGCACTGCGCCGGGATCACTTCCTCCCAGCGCGTGCCGCGTTTCTCGAGCGCCGAATAATATACCTCGCCCATGCGCGCATCGAGGCAGGCCACGACGCGCGGCGCGCCGCATTCCTCGGCCATCGCCTCGAGCGAGGAGACGCCAAGGACCGGCAGGCTGCGCGCGAACGCCAGGCCTTGTGCGATGCCGCAGGCGATGCGCAGGCCGGTGAACGAGCCCGGCCCCGCGCCGAAGGCGATTGCCTCGAGCTGCGCGGCCTTCAGCCCAGCGGCCGCCAGCAGACGCTCCAGCATGGGCAGCGCGAGCTCGCCATGGCGGTTGGCCGCGCGCTGCTCGATGGCGCTGAGCTCGCCGTCGCGCCAAAGCGCGACCGAACACCACTCGGTGGAAGTCTCGAACGCGGCGAATTTCACCGTGCGATTCTAGCTATACTCGCGGCCATGACCGAGCACAGGATCGCGGTAATTCCCGGCGACGGCATCGGCCGCGAAGTGATGCCCGAAGGCGTGCGCGTGCTCGAGGCGGTCGGCGCCAGGCATGGATTGCGCTTCCAGTGGCAGGAGTTCCCCTGGAGCTGCGACTGGTACAAGGCGCACGGGAAGATGTGCCCGCAGGACGCGCCGGAGATCCTGCGCAAGTTCGACGCCATCTATTTCGGCGCGGTGGGCAACCCGGCGATCGTCGCCGACCACATCTCGGCCTGGGGGCTGCTGATCAATTTCCGGCGCTGGTTCGACCTGTACGTCAACCTGCGGCCGGTGCGCCTGTTCGAGGGCCTGCCCTGCCCGCTCGCGGGCCGCAAGCCCGGCGACATCGACTACCTGGTGATCCGCGAGAACACCGAGGGCGAGTACGGCAACGTCGGCGGGCGCATGTTCGAGGGCACCGAGCGCGAGGTGGTGACGCAGCAGGCGGTGTTCTCGCGCAAAGGGGTGGACCGCATCATGAAATACGCCTTCGAAGCGGCGAAGAAGCGCAAGAACCACGTCACCTCCTGCACCAAGTCGAACGGCATCTCGATCACCATGCCCTACTGGGACGAGCGCTTCGCCGAGATGAAGCAGCAGTACCCGGGGGTGCGGGCCGACCAGTACCACGTGGACGGCCTGTCCATCCAGATGGTGCTGAATCCCGACCGCTTCGACGTGATCGTCGCCAGCAACCTGTTCGGCGATATTCTGTCGGACCTGGGGCCCGCGACCGCGGGCACCATAGGCATCGCACCGTCGGGCAACATCAATCCGGAGAGGACCGCGCCCTCGATCTTCGAACCGGTGCACGGCTCGGCGCCCGACATCGCCGGGCGCAAGATCGCCAATCCGATCGGGCAGATCTGGTCGGGCGCGCTGATGCTCGAGCACCTCGGCCACGCGCAGGCGGCGGCCGACGTGGTGCGCGCCATCGAACGCGTGATCGTCGAAGGCCCGCACACACCGGACATGAAGGGCAAGGCGTCCACCATGGAGGTCGGCGCCGCGGTGGCCGAGGCGGTGCGCAGCGCTTCGCGCAAGGCGGCGTGATTCAGGAGCCGGTCAGGCGATAGAGCAGGCCGCCGTAGTCCACGACGTACAGTTCGCCGTCGTTGCCCTCTGCGAACGAAGCGATGCTCAACCCCGACGCGAAGCCGCCGCTGATTTGCGCGGTCGGCTGCGTTTCCGTGGCGAGATGCCAGATCCGGCCCGAGCCGAAATCCCCGAACACGTAGCGCCCCGCGAGCCCGGGAATCGCCGTGCCGCGGTAGACGTAGCCCCCGGTCACCGTGGTACCCACGCTGCGCCCGTACTCGGCGAGCGGCAGTAGCAGGTTCAGCTCCGAGCCGCAGGGGACGTTGGTGGTGAGCAGCGTACCCTCGAAGCAGCGCCAGCCGTAGTTCCCGCCGCGCACCACCCGGTCGATTTCCTCGCGCGCTCCCTGGCCGACATCGCCCAGCCACAGCGCGCCGGTCTCCCGGTCGAAACTCCAGCGCCAAGGATTGCGAAAGCCCGAGGCGTAGATCTCCGGGCAATTCTGTAAGCCGTTGCCGTTGCTGCCGCAGAGCGGTTGGCCGGCGAACGGATTGCCGGCCGGAATCGCGTATCCCACTGCGGGCGCCACGTTGATGCGCAGCATTTTTCCGAGCAGCGTGGTCATCAACTGGCCGTTGCCGATCGTCCCGTGCTGGTCGTTTGCACCGCCGCCGTCGCCCATGCCGATGTACAGGAAGCCGTCCGGACCGAACGCGATGTTGCCGCCCTTGTGATTCGTCTCCGGCTGGTTGATGACCAACAGAATCCGCTCTGAAGCAGCATCAAGATTGCCGCCCACACCCAATGTGAACTCTGAAATACGAGAAACACGCCCGGACGTCTCATTGGTGTACGAAAGGTAGACGCGCGGATTCCCCGGAAAGTCTGGGTGGAAGGCCATCCCGAGCAGGCCCATTTCGCCGCCCGAGGCCACGCGGGCGACGATGTCGACGAATGTGTCGACAGCAACCACCCCGGAATCGTTGTTGAACACCATCACGCGCCCGCCCTGCTCCACCACGAACCAGCGCGCACTGTCTCCCGGCGCCTGCAGCATGGCGACCGGGTCGGTGAAGCTGAGGTTCGGAAATGCGCGCTGCACGCCGAGCGTGACCGGCGGCGGATCCTCCAAGCCGCAGCCCTGGAGCGACAGCGCGACGGCGAGCAGGGCGCCAAGGTAAGATGCCGGTGAACGCAGCATTGTCATCGCGGGCCATGAAATTCTATCGAATCGCATCCATTCCCGGGGACGGAATCGGCAACGAGGTCATCCCGGCCGGCATCGAGATCCTCGACGCTTTGGCCGCCAAGGAGGGCTTCAAGCTCGCCTTCGAACATTTCGACTGGAGTTCGGCGCGCTACCTGAAGACCGGCGCCTACATCCCCGAGGGCGGCCTGGCAAAGCTGAAGGCCTTCGACGCCATCTTCTTCGGCGCGGTCGGCGCACCCGAGGTGCCCGACCACATTTCGCTCTGGGGCCTCAGGCTGCCAATCTGCCAGGGATTCGACCAATACGCCAACGTGCGTCCGTCGCGCGTGCTGCCCGGGGTCACCAGCCCGCTGGCCAATGCGAAGGACATCGACTGGGTCATCGTCCGCGAGAACTCCGAGGGCGAGTATTCGGGCTCGGGCGGGCGCGTGCACAAGGGGCTGCCGGAGGAGATCGCCACCGAAACCTCCGTGTTCACCCGCGTCGGCGTGGAGCGCATCCATCGCTTCGCGTTCGAACTGGCGCGCAAGCGCCCGAGGAAGCTGCTCACGCTGGTGACCAAGTCCAACGCCCAGCGCCACGGCATGGTGCTGTGGGACGAGATCTTCTACGAGGTGGCAAAGAAGTACCCCGACGTGAAAACAGACCGTATCCTGGTGGACGCGATGACGACGCGCATGGTGCTCAAGCCCGCGTCACTGGACACCATCGTCGCCTCCAACCTGCACGCCGACATCCTCTCGGATCTCGCGGCGGCATTGAGCGGGTCCCTGGGCATCGCGCCCACCGCCAACCTGAACCCGGAACGCAAATTCCCTTCGATGTTCGAGCCGATCCACGGCTCGGCCTTCGACATCACCGGCAAGGGCGTCGCCAATCCGATCGCCACCTTCTGGACCGCGGCGATGATGCTGGAGCACCTGGGCGAACCGAAGGCCGCGGCGCGGCTCATGCTGGCCATCGAGCGCACCACGGAAGAGCAGGTGTTCACGCCCGACCTCGGCGGCGTGCACGACACGCGCGCCGTGACCAACGCGGTGAAGCGCGCGCTAGGCTAGACTTCCTTCGGGGGGAAGATGCTGGACACCGTCGCGGTTCCGCTCTGGCTCGCGGTCGCTGGCACGCTGCTCGCGCTGTGGGCGTTCTACGAGCACGCGCTGATGCCGATGCTCCGCTGGATGGTGATGCATCCCGCGAACCAGGTCATCGACGAAGTCGGAAAACGCCTGCGCATCGGCATCCGGCCGTTCCAGCGTACGCGCCGCCAGGCGCTGATCCACCGGCTGATCACCGACCCGAAGGTGCAGCAGGCCGCCGAGCAGTTCGCCAGGCAGAACAACGTCCCCGTGCTCACCGCGATGCAGATCGTCGAGCGCTACGCGCGCGAGACGGTGCCCGCGTTCAACGCCTACCTCTACTTTCGCACCGGCTACTGGGTCGGCAAGCACGTGGCGCAGCTCCTGTACCGCGTGCGCCTGGGCTACGTCGATGCGGAGAACCTGTCGCGCGTCGAGCCCGAATCCACGGTGGTGTTCGTCATGAACCACCGTTCCAACATGGACTACGTGCTCGCCAGCTACCTCGCCGCCGACCAGACGGCGCTTTCCTACGCCGTGGGCGAATGGGCGCGCATCTGGCCGCTGTCGGCGCTGATCCGCTCGATGGGCGCCTACTTCGTGCGCCGCGACTCCAAGAACGAGCTCTACCGCCGCGTGCTCGAGAGCTACATCGTCATGGCGACGGAAGCCGGCGTGCCGCAGGCGGTGTTCCCGGAGGGCGGGCTGACGCGCGACGGGCGCATGCGCGAGCCCAGGCTGGGCGCCATCGACTACATGATGCGGGGCTTCCGCGTGGATGGAGAGCGCGACCTGGTGTTCGTGCCGCTGGGCATCAACTACGACCGCGTGCTGGAGGACCGGACGCTGTTGCGCTCGATCGACCCCGAGGCCAGGCGGCGCGGGCGCATCGGTGCGCTCGGCACTACTCTCAAGTTCGCATTCCGCAACTTCTGGCTGATGGTGAGGAGCCAGTGGCACCGCTTCGGCTACGCCTGCGTCAACTTCGGCGCGCCGGTGTCCATGCGCGCCTATTGCCGGGAACACAATCTCGATTTCCACAAACTGCCTCCCGAGCGACGCAAGCGGGAAATGGCCGCGCTCGGCAAGCACCTGATGGAGTCGGTCGGGCGCATCGTGCCGGTGCTGCCGGTGCCATTGATCGCTACCGTGTTCGTGCATCACGGCGACAAGGCGATCTCGGAGATGGAGCTGAAGGGCGAGGTCGTTCGGTTGGTGGACCAGCTGCAAGCGCGCGGTGCGCACGTCTACGTGCCGCGCAAGGATTTCGACTACGCGGTCAACGTGGGGCTGCGCATGCTGCGGCTGAGGCGGCTGGTGGGCGAGCGCGAAGGCCTGTACTACGCGCAGGCCGAGGAGATGCCGCTATTGCGTTACTACGCCAACTCGATCGCCCACCTCCTGGAAAAATAGGGACAGACCCTATTTTCCCGAAACGCTAGTGCCGTTATTTCTCGAACCAGTACTCCCCTTCCGTCTGCGCCCCGCTGGTGCCGGTCTTCATGTCGCTGAATCCGCTACCCCGCAGCGTGCCGCGGATGCCCTTGAACTTCCCCGTACCACCAGTCAAAGTCGCCACACTGGTGAAACTAGTGCGCCGTGCGCCATCGACGACAGTCGTATGCGCCAGGATCTCGGTGCGCGCGAAGATCTTGTCGCCGTTCTCGAGCGTGGACACGCTGTAGGTGAATGAACTGCCGTTGGCGTCGATGTAATCCGATACCAGGACCGCACGCGCCTCGACCACCTTGACGCCGTCGTAAACCGGCGCCTCGCCGGGATACTTGGACTGCAGTTCGGCGATACGCAGCTGGTGGCCCGGTACATCGCCCACGTCCATCAAGTGGGTCTGCGTGAACTTGGTGGTGCCGGGCGGTGCTTTGAAGGTGAATTTGTGTTTCTGCTGCGCGGACACCTCGCCTGAACTGAAAGCGAGGCATGCCGCCACCAGTACAGCCAAACAGACTCCTGGCCTCTGCAATTCGAACCTGAATGCGGACAACATTCGCTCCTCCGTTGTGCGCTAATGGTGAACGTGGGCAGGGCGCAGCGAACACAAAAACAGAAACGTCGCCGCGCGCGGCTCGCCTTCTATTTCAGCTTGTAGGTGCCGGTCTGGTGATTGCAACCCTGAAATGTTCCGGCCTTGATCTCGGGGAACGGGCCCAACGGCATGACCTTGCCGCTGGCGACCATGCCATCGTACTTTCCCGTGCCGACCACATTTTCCCTGATCACCGTTCCATCGGCCGCAATTGAAAAATATGACAGACGCTTGTCACCGTCCGGGTCAATCCCCTCGCACACGGTGTTACCCGTGTTCTTTCCGCCCAAGGAGGCGTTCATTCCCACGCACCGGAATGAATGTCTATCGAACATGCCGCCGGGCTTGCTGCTACGGTTCGTCCCCGTCATCTCGTAGCTGAACGCGGAGTGGGTCTTCGAAAACGTAATCGCACTGCTGACGCCCGACCAGCAAGCTGTGTAGTCGTAGTTGCCCTCCTTCGGAATATCGGCAGCGATCGCTGAACCAATTGCTGCAGCCGCCACGAGCGCTGCTGCGGGAATGAGCCCAATTCTTCGTTGCATGAAATCCTCCCTGTGTGTGTTGTTGGTTAACGCGGGTCGGGCGCAGCGAATACGAAAACAGAAACGTCGCCGCGCACGGCTCGCTTGCTGCTTCGCAGAGTGGTACAGGAGTACCGAAAGGACGGGCCCTGCCGGCCCAAAAACGGAAACTGGGGTCCAGCCTCGCTGGCCGGCCCGTTGTTGTCTCGACGTGTTGCGCGGGAAATTCTACGCCAGCCTCGCGCGTAAGCGCCATACCCAGAATATGGGACCGCGTGCGGCGCTGTGACGTCAGCTGCACGGCTTAAACCGATGCACCTGCTCTAGCCCGGAATCGTCACTGTTCCTTTGACACGCACGCAGTTCTGGTACGTACCCTCATCCACGGGCCGGGCTGCACCGCTGGATTCATAAGTACCGCCGCCGCTGATCCCTTTCCACTTCCCGGTTCCGTAGACGAATTTGAACGTCCCTTCTCCCTGCTTTTCCCCGGCAATCCATTCAACTAGGTTTACATCGCCGTTGCTTGGATTCACGGACTTACACCAACCGCTGCCGCCGCGCTTGCCTGCGATGTTGAAGACCGTCCCGATGCAGTGCTGCGTCACGTTTTCGAATATCTTGTTCCCCGTGTTGCTGCGCGTTATCCCGCGATGATCCACGCTCGTAAGCAGCATGTCGTCGCTCTTGGCGATGACGGTGGGCGTTCCAGCCCGACAGGTCGTGTCATCGAAGGATTGCTGCGCGTACACCAGCGTCGAGGTCAGTGACAATAGACTCGCCCCTGCAGCCGCGATTGACGCAAATGCGAATGTGTTCCTCATCTTGCCTCCCCATGTTCATTGTTGGTGAACGCGGTCCGGGGGCAGCGAATACGAAAACAGAAACGTCGCCGCGCACGGCTCGCTTGCTGCTTCGCAGAGTGGTACAGGAGTACCGAAAGGACGGGCCCTGCCGGCCCAAAAACTGACACCGGGACCAGCCTCCCCGGCCGCCCCGTTGTTGTTTCGACTTGTCGCGCGGAAAAGTCTACGCCGAAAATCGGGCTCTGACCCCGATTTCCTTACCGCCTTCCCTTCATCTCCCGGTTGGCGTCGAGCAGGTCCTGGCGCAGCTTGTCGCGCTCCTCGCGCGAGAAGCGGCCGCGCTCCCCGTCCTTGCGCTCCATGCGCTCACCCCGGAATTCCCGGCGGTCATCGCGCATGCGCTCGCGCGACTGCATGGACTGTTTCTGCGCCTGCGCGCCCCGCCCCTGTTGTTGGGCGGTGGCGGGCCACGCCGCCAGCAGGGCGGCGGCAATCGCCAGTGAAAGGAGGGCCTTCATACCGCCACAATAGTACGGAGCTTTCGGCTTTCAGGTGTGTCAGGTCAACGGTTTTTTGTGACAATCCGTTACCCTTCCACCCCCATGGCCGAACTCAAGACCCGCATCCTGGTCGTCGACGACGACCAGCGCCTGCGCGACCTGCTCACGCGCTACCTCGGCGAGCAGAAGTTCGAGGTGCGCGCGGTGCGCGACGCGCCGGAAATGGACAAGTACCTCGCGCGCGAGCGCTACGACCTCATGGTGCTCGACCTGATGCTGCCGGGCGAGGACGGCCTCGCCATCTGCCGGCGCCTGCGCGCCACGGGAACGGCGCCCGCCATCATCATGCTCACCGCCAAGGGCGACGAGGTGGACCGCATCGTCGGCCTGGAGATGGGCGCCGACGACTACCTGCCCAAGCCCTTCAACCCGCGCGAGCTGGTGGCGCGCATCCACGCAGTGCTCAGGCGCAAGCCGAAGTCCGGCGTGCCCGGGGCGCCCGACGCGGAAAGCGGTCCGCACCGCTTCGGCGCCTTCGAGTTCGACACGGCGACGCGCGAGCTGAAGAAGGACGGCAAGCCGGTGGCGCTCACCACCGGCGAGTATTCCGTGCTCAGGGTCCTGGTGCAGCACCCGCGCCAGCCTCTGTCGCGCGACAAGCTGATGGAGCTGGCGCGCGGGCGCGAGTACGAGGTGTTCGACCGCTCCATCGACGTGCAGATCTCGCGCCTGCGCAAGCTCATCGAGGAAGATCCGGCCAAGCCCCGCCACATCCAGACGGTATGGGGCCACGGCTACGTGTTCGTGCCCGACGGCACGCCCCGGTGACGCTGTTCCGGCGATCCTTCCTGCTGATCGCCGCGCTCATCGTGGTGTCGGTGGCGGCCTCGTTCCAGATCTATCGCGTCTACGAGCGCGAGCCGCGCGCCCGCGAGTTCGCCCAGCAGACGGTGAGCGTGGTCAACCTCACGCGCGCCGCGCTGGTCAACGCCGACCCGGTCCTGCGCCGAGAGTTGCTCATCGAACTGAACGAGCGCGAGGGCATCCGCATCTACCCGGTGACCAACGAGGAAAAGCTCGCGCCGGTGCCCGCCGATCCCCTGCTCGCGCAAGTCGCCGTGCGGGTGCGCGCCCAGCTGGGCAAGGCGACCCGCTTCGCCTCAGGGCGCGACGGCATGGAGGGCTTCTGGGTGAGTTTTTACATCGACGAGGACGAGTTCTGGGTGATGCTGCCGCCGGAGCGCTTCGAGCCGGACCTCGGCCTGGGCTGGCTGGGCTGGGGCGCCGCGCTGCTCGCGCTGGCGCTCCTCGGTGCCTGGCTGATCGCCTCGCGCATCGCGCGGCCCCTTGCCGGCCTGGCCGAGGCCGCGCGCCGCATCGGCCGCGGCGAGGCCCCGTCGCCGCTGCCCGAGGGGGGCGAGCGCGAACTGCGCACCGTGCAAGCCGCGTTCAACCGCATGGCGGGCGACCTCGCCTCGATGGAACGCGAGCGCGCCATGGTGCTGGCCGGCATCTCGCACGATCTGCGCACGCCGCTTTCGCGCCTGCGCCTGGCGCTGGAGATGAGTGGCGCGGAGGCCGCAGCGGCGCAGGGCATGAACGCCGACATCGAGGAGATGGACCAGGTGATCGGGCAGTTCCTCGACTTCGCCCGCGGCGACGCCGAGGCGCGCGAAGCGGTTGACGTCGACGCCCTGGCGGATGAAGTGGCGGGGCATTTCGCGAAGCTCGGCAAGCCGGTGCGCCGCAGGGGAACCGCGGGTGCAACGCTCACCGGTGCGCGCATGGCGCTGCACCGCGCGCTGATGAACCTGGTGGACAACGCCCTGCGCTACGCGGGCGGCGAAGTCGAGGTGGCCGCGTCTCGGCGCGACGGCCACGTGGTGCTGGAAGTGCTCGACCGGGGTCCGGGCATTCCAGCGGACGAAGCCGACCGCCTGAAGCGGCCTTTCACGCGGCTTGATGAAGCCCGCAGCGGCCGCGGAGGCGCCGGCCTCGGGCTGGCGATCGTGGAGCGCGTGTCGCACGCCCACGGCGGGCGCTTCGAACTGTCCGCCCGGGAGGGCGGCGGACTGGCCGCGCGCCTGGTCCTGCCAGCCCCTTGACCAGCGTCAAGGCAGCTTGGCTGGAATTTTGCTGCAATGCAACCTAAGAGGAGGGAGTCTGTAGAAGTAATGCATATGTAACATTCATATGCGACTGCTAGTTGTTGTTTCACAAGAAGGGTGCGACGCAGCAATCTACAGATTCAACCCGCAGGAACAGGAGCATTGCATGAAAAAGGACCGCAGCAACCCAGGCCTGGAGGCGATCACCGCGCGGCTGGACGAGATCCACATGAG
>Ga0184628_10001332_pt1 | contig 12212 bp, 11 predicted proteins | sample PLM4_5_b1_FD_133149 | JGI IMG/M metagenome (GOLD analysis project Ga0184628, IMG submission 133149) | Groundwater sediment microbial communities from an aquifer in East River, Colorado, USA - PLM4_5_b1 | ecosystem: Environmental > Terrestrial > Soil > Riparian zone | place: USA: East River...
ATCGAGACCGACCCTTCGGTCGGGTCGTACAGGCGCATGACGAGCGCCGCGATGGTGCTCTTCCCCGCTCCTGACGGTCCGACCACTCCGACCGTCGTCCCCACCGGGATCTCGAGGTCGATGCCGGCCAGTGTGGCATCGCGGTCGTCGTAACTGAACGACACGCCGCGCAGGTCGATCCGACCGCGGACGGGCGACAACGCCACCGCGTCGGGCGACTCGCGAATCGACGGCAGGCGATCGAGCACGGCGAATACGCGCTCGAAGTACGCATAGCTGGTCATGAGATCGACGTGCACGCCGGCCAGTTCCCGGGCCGGACCATACAGGCGCTTGAGGAGCGCGACGAACGCCACCAGCGTCCCAAGTGCGACCTGGCCCTTGATCACCAGCGCTCCACCAACGGCAAAGACGATGGCCGGACCCGCCGCTTCGAACAGGCCCAGGAGCATGCGGAACCACCGGCCGACCAGCGACTGCTCGAGCGACAACCGTGTGATCTCTTCCGCCTTCGACCCGAAGCGACGGACCTCGACGTCTTCGCCGCCGAATACCTTCACGAGGAGGGCGCCCGAGACCGACAACGTCTCGGTCAGGATGCCGGTGAGCTCACTCGTCTTCGCCTGGACCTTACGCTTGAGCGCCTTGCGCGCGCGTCCAACGCGCCGGGTCGGCGCGACGAAGAGCGGCAGGAACGCGAGCGCCGTCAGGGCGAGCCGCCAGTCGAGCGCGAACATGAAGAGGGCCGTCGAGACGAGCACGATCGCGTTCTGCGCGACGTTCACGAGCGTCCCGGTCACCGCGCCACCAACTCCTTCCACGTCGTTGAGCACGTGGCTCACCGCCTCGCCGGGTGGCTGCTTGGCGAAGTACGCGAACGGCATGGCGTGGAACTGGCGGTAGAGGGCGACGCGCAGGTCCAGCATCACCCGCTGTCCAATCACCTCGGCGCCGTACTTCTGCGCGACCTCGAGCACGCCAGCCGCGGCCGGACCGGCAACCATCGCCGAGCAGTACAGCCACAGCTGCGGGAGATTGCCCTGCGGAATGGCCTCGTCAACCACCGCCCGCATGAACCAGGGCAGCGACAGGCTGAGCCCGGCGCCGGCCAGCATGCAGGCGACGACCGTCAGCGCACGCGTTCGATAGGGTCGAACGTAGGAAAGGATCCGACGCAATGTGACCGCATCCAGCGCCGGCAGGTCCTTGGGATCGAGACGAGTCTTTCGCACGGGAGCCTGAAGGGCCCACGCAACGCCTGTTCCTGCGCAAGGCTGCGCAGCGGTGGACAGTTCGGCTCGGCGAATGTGCTCGAACGGTACACCGATTACAGAACCGCCGTGTCGGCTGCGCGGCGCCGCGCGGAATCAGCGCGCCATGAAGACGATTTCCCCATTTCTCGGCAGCGGAGCCAACGCCATGCGGCGGGGCGCGTCTCCGAGTCGAGGCAGGCGGTACAGGCGACGGCCGTCACCCGCATCCAAGAGTTCCGCCTCGCTCTCCAGCCACTCGACCAACGCAGGATCGACCGAGCGCCTGACGATCGCGTAGAGATCGCCGCGGCGTCTGAAGGCGTCGAGGGCGGTGAATCGATGCGCGGCCAGCGCGTCGCGAAGCGGGCCAAAATGGGGCGCTGCGTAGCCACTGTAGCCGTTCAGGACGCGGTAACCCGACATCACGGCGAGGTACTGCGGGACGGCATTCTCGTATCCCTCGTACAGGGGCAGGTCGAGTACAACGGCCCCTTCCGGCAGACGCAGCTCACGGCTGACGGGCGGAACCTCGAACGTGTCGGCGACGAACCACCCTTCGCCGACGATGGCGAGTGTGATCGGCAGCACGATCCAGAACGACCGCAGGCGCCTCGTCGCATATGCCGCCCCCGCGCCGGCGCAGACGGAGAGGCACAGCGTCCCCACCACCCACGCCCTCGCCGGTACGCGGATGCTCTGACCCCCAGGAAGCTGCTGCAGCAACCAGTACGGTCCGTACATCCAGGACGATCCGCCCGCCCAGGTCAGCTCCGGGCCGAGAGCGAGTAACCACATCACGACCGCCGCGACGAAGTAGAAGAGCACACAGGCGTAGCGCGACGCTGGGTCGCCGGCCCTCTGATCGGACGCGGCCTCCCCTCGCGCCATCACAGCCAACCCGATCAGCGCGACGACACAGAGACCAGGAAAAAGCGAGGCTTCGTAGAAGTGGTCTGGCAGCACGCCCTTCCACAGCACCGATCGGTGCGAGATGCCCGTCAACGAGACGACGCTCGCGGCGAACGATTTGACCTCGTCGTACGACCGGGCGAACGCGTACGCGCGCTGGCGTGTGTAGTAGCCGAGCACGAGCGGTACAACCGGAAGGGCCGTGACGAGGGCGGTGCCCGCCACGGACGCCAACGTACGCGACGAACGCGACCGCAGAAACCACGCACACCACAGCACCAGCAGAATCGAAAAGAAGACGAGCAGATAGGCGCTCGACAGAAGCGCGCTGAGCCAGCCGACCGCGAACCAGGCAAGCGCCGTGCGGGCGCCGGTTCGCAGATACACGTGCAGGCCGTACAACGCCAGCGGCATCCCGTAGATCGTCTCAAGCTGGATGTGCGTGACGTGCTCGCCGTGAAACGGCGCAAACGCGAACGCGAGGCCGCCGACAAACGCCCCGGTGGCCGACCCGGTGACCTCGCGCACCAGGAGAAACGCGCAGAGGCCGTTGAGGGGCGGGCTCACGAGCTGCACCACGTTGTACGCCAGCACGGCGTTGCCCGTCGTCCAGATGATCGGTGAGGTCAGCGGGTAGACGCCGAGCAGATGCTCCGTCCAGGAGGTCACGCCCGACAACGGCGCAAACGTCGGAAAGTTCCACCACGGATTCGTCAACGGAACGACCGTCGCGTTCCACGCCAGGATGGCGGTATTGAGCAGCGGATCGCCGAGATCGCCGAAGAGGTGAGTCGTCACGGTCGGCAGCAGCGTTCGAAACAGCGCCAGGGTGACGGCGGTGTAGACGATCGTGGCCGCGGTGGCTTCGCGGGCGCGGTTCGTCATCTTTTTACCGATCCGGTCATTCCAACCGTGTTCGCAAGCGACGGATCATCGCATCCTCGATGCCACATTCGACGATACGAACCGGCGATTTGTGCATGTTCTTGCCCGCTGCTGCGCTAAATGTCTCGAGGGCTGGCGTCGCAACCCATCGGCGCGCTTCAGCTTGTGGGGTGGCCCGGTGGTTGCACCGAGTGTCCCTGGAGGAACACATGCGTCTTCAGACCCTGGTTCTCGTCTCGGCCCTGACCGCCTCGCTGGCCTGCGGCTCGGACACAGGTCCGTCCGGGCAGACCGGCACCATGACTGTGATGATGAAGGATAGCCCGTACACGGACGCGAAGGCGGTGCTGGTTACCTTCAGCGAGGTTTCTGCTCATCGAGCGGATCAGCCGGACAACGGCTGGACGAAAGTGCCGTTTGCCGACGGCGGCGGCACGCGGACGTGCGACCTGAAGAAACTGCAGACGTCCCAGGACATCCTCGGGACCGGGCCCCTCACCGTTGGACACTACACCCAGGTCCGGCTGATGGTCGCGAGTGCCGCCCTCTACTTCGAGAACGCGTCCACGGGAGCCGCGTGCGCCGCGTCGATCAAAGCGCCCGACGGCCGGACCGCGCCGCTCGAGATCCCCTCAGGCGAGGTGAAGCTCAATCGCGAATTCGACATCACCGGCAGCACGACGACGATGCTGCTCGATTTCGACGGCGACCGCTCGGTGCGCGACACCGGCAACGGGCGTTTCATGATGTCGCCCGTCATCGGTGTGGTCAGTGTGCAATAGCCGCTACCGACTCATCCCCTTGAACGTCAGCTTCTGCATGCCGGCCGTCGTCTGGGCGATGTAGAGGTTCCCTTTCGAGTCCACGGCGATCTGGTGTCCCGGGCCGATGATGCCCGGCGGCTGGATGTTGCCCACGATCTCGAGCGTCTTCCGATCGACGATGAAAACGCCGTTGCCGCCGCCGACGTAGAGGAACTGCTGATCCGGATCGGGTGAGAGGGCCAGGTCCCGCGCGAACAGCTCGTTGGTGTGCACGAGCTGCTTCACGAACTTCCCCTCCTTCGTGAACATCTGCACGCGCCGGTACTCGCGATCGGCCACGTAGACGGTGCCGTCCTTCGCCACGCGGAGGGCGTGCACGATGCTCAGCTGCTGCGGCCCTGGATCCGCGAACGTCGTCGGCGTCACGACCTCGCAGTGATCGTCGTCTTTCGGCACGTTGCCGAACGCGCCCCACATCCGCTTGAACGCGCCGGTATCGGCGTCGAACACCGCGACACGGTGGTTGCCGTAGCCGTCGGCGACGAACAGCTCGTTGGTGGGCTGATGCACCCACGCGTCAGCGGCTCGGTGGACGTTCCTCGTATCCGCGTTGCCCTTGCTCTGGTTGCTCTTGCCGATCTGCAGCACGAACTTGCCGTCCTGCGTGAACTTGAGAAGTTGATCGTCGGCCACGGGCTTGACGCGGGGCAGGCCGTTGGTCGGACAGTTGTTGCCGCCGAGCCAGACGAAGCCCTTGTAGTCGATGTGGATCCCGTGCTCGCGTTGCGGCCACTCGTAGCCGGCGCCGTCGCCACCCCACGCCTTGACGAACGTGCCCGCGGTGTCGAAGACGATGACCGGCGGCGCCGCCTTGGACGCCTCCTCAGGCTTGAGGGTCCGTGGGCGATGCAGCACCCAGACGCGATCCTGCGCGTCGATCGCGATGCTCGAGGGGTCGCCGAGCTTCCACTGCGGCGGCACCTTGGGCCAGGCGCGATCCACCTCGAAGGTTGGCAGGCTGCGCCCCGCCTGCGGTGCACTCTGCGCCGCGACGTCAGTACTTACGACGAGGGAACCCGAAAGGCCGGCGGCGGCGACCGCTGCGATCAGAGCGGTTCGGACAAAGCTCGTGCACGTCATCACGCCCTCCTGGCCCGCGCGGGGCGCGGGCGGGCCCATCATATCCCCGGCGACGGGCTGGACGTCTAGTACGCCGCGCCGAGGAACGGCAGCATGCGGCCAAAGTAGAGGACGAAGAACCACGACACGAGCGAGGTCAAGCCGATGGCCTTGAAGACGACCGGCGAGTCCTCGCCCGGCTTCAACGCGGCCATGCGCCCGCCCATCCTGGTCTCGAAGATGAGCGCATTGGAAATGGCGATGCCGAGAAAGAGCACCTTCAACCAGAACACCTCACTGAAGAGATACTGGCCGGGGAACATCGTGATGAAGGTGAGACCGGTCACGAGATTGACCATGATCGCGCCAATCGCCCACCGCGTGAACGCCTTGCACGCGCTAACCGGTACGCGCCTGAAGCAGCCGAGGAGGCGCAGGTCGAAGAAGCCGGCGGTGCCGACGAGCACGGCCAGCCCGGCGAAGTGCAGCGTCTCGCACAGCGGCCACACCCACGTCAGCGTACGCAGATATGAGGCGGCACCTGATGTCCCGAGCCACTGTGCGAACGGACCGAACATCTCTCGCATCTGCGTCAGCTAGGCCGTGTAGGCCATCAACCGGCCCGTCGCCGTCGCGATGACCCAGAGGATGGACGAGCCCCACGCGTACCGCCGTCCGGTGGCGGAGATGGCATCGTCGGCCGGACGCCCGCTGCCGTGGAACAGGTACCGGCGTTCGCGCTGCAGGACGACGAGGGCCACGGCGATCGACAGGAGCTTGACCCAGAAGATCCACTGATGCGCCTTGTGCGTCGCGTCCAGACAGAACAGGATGACGCCGGTGCCGAGGTTCAACCAGAACCCCCACCACATCATGGGAAACAGCGGCTCGAGCTCGGCGATCGGCACGCGCCTGCCGACACCGAGCATCCGCAGGTTGACCACGGTGTTGAGTCCGACGAGCCACCCGAGACCCACCGTATGCAGCATCAGCACGGTCGGGTAACCCCAGACCGAGGGCGACTCCGCAATCGCGACGAAGGCGGGGAGATTCTGCAACCAGGTCAGGAAGTCATCCATCGTGTGCGACCGCGGTCATTTCGAGGCAGTGGGGTCGACAGAAGCGGAAGTGCCTCAGCCCTCCGTGAGTCACGGACGTAGGTGTGGCAGTGAATGCACGTCGAGACCAGCGACGAATACTCGTCGCCGACCGCCACCAGGTCGCGCCGCCGAGCGGCGTCTCGTAGCGCTTGGACCGACGACAGGAACAGCACCGCCTGCGCCGTGTAGTCGGGCTTCGGCGGACTCTGCCACGACACGATCTCCATCTCGCTGATCCGGCTCAGCGCCAGCGCCGCCCGGTCGATCTCGTTGAAGTCGGATGTGACGACCGCCTTGAGGAGCGACTGCGCGTTAGCCAGCTTCGAGCGCATCATGGCCTGCATCTGGGCATCGCCTGTGCTGCGTTGCGCGGCTGCCATCGCGAGAAGTGCGAGACCGACGACGGCGAGTTGGCGGAATCTCATGTGACCTCCCGCGATGGCGTTACCTCGTAGGTCATCAACAAACGTGCCGGGCGCCAGGGAGCGGAACCGGCGCACCGGCGGAGCAATTCAGATCGGTTTACCCGGTGCATGCGCCGCGGCTCGTGAAAAATCCCACGGCCGGCAAAGGAAATTCCACGTGGTGCCTCCGGCCGCCGCACGAGAAGTACGCAACTGCGCGCTGCCAGATCCGCGGCACTGGCACGGAGGCTGCTCACAACTTCTGGAGAGAAAGGAGGCGCATCATGTTCAGCCGGATCCTCGTCCCGACAGACTTCAGCCCGCCATCGCAGATGGCCCTCGAGCAGGCGCGTTTTCTGGCAGAGCACTTCCAGGCGTCGCTTCAGCTGTTGCACGTCGTGGAGGAGCCGAATTCGGCGTCCGGATTCGTCGCGGATGGGTTCGCGCCGGCGACCGACACGATGCGCGCGGCGCAGCTCGCGCAGGCACGTGATGCGCTGGCCCGACTCGTCAGCCCGGCGGACCGAATGCGCCTCCACCTCAAGACCGAAGTGGTCGCCGGTGTGCCGGCCGCGGCGATCGTGGACTACGCCAACGCCACGGGCACGACCCTCATCGTGATGGGTACCCACGGACGCACGGGGCTTGCGCACCTGCTCATGGGCAGCGTGGCCGAGCAGGTCGTGCGCACGGCGTCGTGTGCGGTGCTGACGGTGCGCCATGTGCCGGCGGCCCAGGAGGTCACCATGGCGCTCGCAGCGTGCCGCGCCCCGCTCTCGGCCTAAGGCCGTCTTGCCGGCCCTACGCCCGCGATACTACGTGTCCCGCGGCCGGCTTCCTCGACGCCGATGCCTGCATCGACGAGGACGTTTCTGGGCGCGATGGGTGTCTGTTGGCTGATCGTCGTCGGTCTTGCGGGGGCGTCTCCGGCACTCGGCGCAGTATTCACTCAATGGCATGGCACAGCTCGCAGTCCTGCGAGATGGCCTTGCCGTCTTTCGTCTTGTGACTGTCGTCGTGGCACCGGAAGCAGCCGGGGGTGTCGATGTGCCCCAGCTGGTTCGGGTAGGTTCCCCATGTCACTCGCATCAGCGGAAACACGTTGGACGCCCAGGCAGCCTGGGTGCCGGCGATCGCGCGATCCAGAAGCGCAGGCGCCGCCTGCCTCCCCGCGTAGAAGGTTTTCAACCGCGACGCGATCGCGTCGAGTCCTGCCGCGCGATCCTCGTACTCGGCGCCGACGGCCGCCACCGCTTCACGACGGACGAAGGGCAGCTCAGAGGGAATTCGGCCCTGGGCGATGGCGGTGTCGATGGCCCGTGTCGCGGTGGGCACGAACGTGTGCGCGGGTCGGCTGTGGCAATCGATGCAATCCATGGTCCGGCGAACGCCAGCAGCCACTGCGGCCGGCGACGCCCCATCGGCCAGGTACTCGCGCACGCCGCCCGCCTGATCGGCCAGCCTCACGGCCAGAATCGTCTCGCGAGTACTGTCCGTCGCGACGTACTCAACCCGATTCGCCGGGTTCGTGTGCCAGTGACTGCCCGTCCCCGGCTCGGCGGCGCCGCCTCCGACGTGCATTTGCAGCGTCGTCGTGGTCTCCGAGTTCTTCTCGTCGTTGGCGTATTCGCGGATGACTCGCAGACGATCGCCGATGAACCGACCGTTCCAATGGCACCGTTCGCAGGTGTCGCGCGTTTCGCTGATCAATGTGGGCGGCGGCGGTACCGGACGAGGCACGCTGCCGGCCATCACTTGCCAGAGCTGGCGGGCTCCCGACATCTTCGATTCGAGCAACGGGCCGACGCCGGGCCCGACGTGACATTGCACGCAGGTGACGCGCGCGTGCGGACCGGCCTGATGAGCCACATACTCGGGCTCCATCGTCACGTGACAGGTCGTGCCGCAGAACGCCGTGCTCTCCATGTGGTGCAGGCCGCCATACGCCCCGATGGACACGATGAGGACGTTGACGAACGTCAGGGCGAGCACCGCCAGCACGAGGGTGCGCTGACGCGGTTCCCGCAGATCGATGACCGGCCATTCCGTCTCGAGACCGCGCGCACGGCGGCGGTTCGTCCACCACACGCCGATCGGAATCAGGAACAGCCCGACGAGGAAGACGGCTGGGATCGCGATATAGACGACGAGGCCGAGGTACGGATTGACGAGGAACCCAAGAAGCTCCAGCGACAACAGGACCAGGAAGGTAAATGCCGACGCCGTCGCAATCGCGCCGCCGAGCAGCGACACGGGATTGCGAACCGCCGCCGGCGGTTGAAAGGTCATCCGCACACGCGCCCCGCTACTGCTACTTCTTCAGGGTCTGCATATACGCGACGAGCGCGTCCAAGTCCTCTTTGGCCAGCGTGTACGCCTTCATCGGCGGCTTTCGATCGGCCTTGGCCTTGACCGCCATGTCCGGGGCAGCGGTGATCCACGCCCGAAGATCCGCCTCGCTCATTTTCGACGCCACCCCGTCCAGCGGGCCCTTCTTATTGCCATCATTGCCGACCGAGTGGCAGACGGCGCACTTATTGTCCGTGTAGACCTGCTTACCCTTTGCAGCATCCTGAGCGGATGCCGTACCGGACAGGAACCAGAGCGCCAGCGCGAGTGTCGTGTACGCGATACGCAGCATAGTGATCGCCTCCATCGAAAGCCGTCTCAAACGACGTGCCCACACATGGTAGCGCTGGTCTGGCCGCCGTCGCGTTGCAAATCACACGGCCGGGCTCTTTCCGCGTGCCGGGAAAAAGCACGGGGCCGCGAAAAACTACCCCCCAGTTCCCGTCGCCAGGATGTTGCAAGCCGCGTCCCTGGTCCGCAAGCCCGTGGTACGGACTCTGCTCGATATTTGTCGGACCCTGCACCAGGGAGGACACCATGTTTACTCGCATCCTCGTTCCGACCGACTTCAGCCCCCCGTCGAACGCGGCGCTGGATTACGCGAGGGCCGTGGCGACACGGTTCGGGGCCTCGCTCCATCTGCTGTACGTCGCCGATGACCCGTATCGGGCCGCCCTCGCCGCCGAGGTGTACGTGCCCGAGGTGGAAGGGCTCCGCGACGAGATCATCGCCAGCGCCGTCAGCCGTCTGAAGGAGCAGCTCACCGTCGCCGACGCAACCGCCCTCCACGCCACGACCGCCGCGATCATCGGCACACCGGCCTGGACCATCGTCGACTATGCCGGCGCCAACGACATCGACTTGATTGTGATGGGCACGCACGGCCGCGGAGGGATGGCGCACCTGCTGGTGGGCAGCGTCGCCGAGCGCGTGCTGCGCACAGCGCCGTGTCCGGTGCTCACCGTTCGGCACGCGCCTGCGGTTGCAACCACGACGGCGCATGCCGACGCCGCCGTGGCGGTCCCGCCGGTGCTCGCTGTCTCGTCGACGGCCGACCGGGAGTGCTAGGCGATCAAGGCTTTGCGGCGAGCCCAAATTTCTCGATACGGTACCGCACCTGATCGCGGTTGATGCCGAGCAGTTGGCCGGCCTGGGTCTGGTTACCTCCGGACCGCTCCAGCGCCTGGACGAGGAACTGGCGTTCCACCTCGTCCAGGCTGATCCCGTCGCTGGGCAGCTTGAACTCGGTCGGCGCGACCGTCCTCGTCAGCGTCGTGAAGTCGGTGGGCTGCAGCCAGTCCTCGTCGACGAGCAGCATCGCCCGCTCGATGGCGTTGCGCAGCTCGCGGATGTTCCCCGGCCACTGGTACTGTTCCAGCACCACGAGCGCCTCGGGCGTGAGCCCCCGGACGCGCCGCTTGAACTCCCCGTTGTAACGGTCCACGTAGTACGCTGCCAGCAGTGGGATATCCCCTCGCCGATCGCGCAACGGCGGGAGGGGGATCGGCATGACCTGGAGCCGGTAGAACAGGTCTTCCCGAAACCTCCCCTGCTCAACCTCCTGCTCGAGATTGCGGTTGGTGGCCGCGATGACCCGCACGTCCACCCGGATGTCGGCGAGGCCGCCTACACGCTTGAAGGTCTTTTCCTCGAGGAACCGCAGAAGCTTGGCCTGCAGGCCCGGGGTCATTTCGCCGATTTCGTCGAGGAACACGGTGCCGCCGTCCGCTGTTTCGAGCAGGCCGCGCTTCTGCTGCCGCGCGTCGGTGAACGCCCCGCGCTCGTGACCGAACAGTTCGCTTTCGAGCAGCTGCTCCGGCAGCGCCGACATCGTGATGTTGACGAACGACCGCCGCGCGCGGTCGCTGTTGTAGTGAATGACCTTGGCGGCCAGGTCCTTGCCGGTGCCCGTGTCCCCCAAGAGGAGCACCGTCGAAGCCGGGCTCGACGAGACGCGGGCCAGCAGCGACTTGACCGCCTGCATCGCGGGCGACCCACCGATGATCGAATCGAGCGCGTACTCGCGCCCCTCGCTGCTCCGGAGCGCCCGCACTTCACGGCGAAGCTGGCTGGTCTCGAGCGCCTTCTCGACCAGCAACACCACTTCGTCTAGGTTGAAGGGCTTGTTGACGTAGTGGTAGGCGCCCAGTTTCATCGCCTCGACGGCGCTCTCGACGGTCGAAAACGCTGTCATGAGGATGACTTGCGTCTCGGGCCGGACCTCCTTGACCCGCTTGAGCACCGACAGGCCGTCCCCGTCCGGCAGCTTGAAGTCGAGGAGCACGAGATCGATGTCCGCCGACGACATCCTGTCGACGGCCTCCGCCGCCGATCCCGCTTCGAGCACGTCGTGACCCTCGGCGGTCAGTCGCTCCCGCAGGGACCAGCGTACGAGCGATTCGTCGTCGACGACGAGCAGCGTGGCGGCAGGCATCGGTGTCAGTATACCGATGAGTACCATGAAGCGGGATAGGAGCCGCGTCGCGTGAGAGTGATCCTCGTGGGACTCCTGTTCCTCACCCTGGCCGTCGCGGTCGTCATGCGATTGAGACGGCTCGAGCGTCGATCACGCGGAGACGTACAGCAGCTGGGGGACCTGAAGCGGGCCCTCGACCACGCGGCGATCGTCGCGACGACCGACGTCACGGGACGCATCACGTACGTCAACGACAAGTTCTGCGAGATCTCCGGGTACACGCGCGAGGAACTGATCGGCCAGGACCACCGGCTGATCAACTCCCGCCTCCACCCGGCGGAGTTCATTCGGGATCTGTGGGTCACCATCGCGAACGGTCGTGTCTGGCACGGCGAGATCCGGAACCGCGCGAAGGACGGCCACTACTACTGGGTGGACACGACGATCGTCCCGTTCCTCGACGCCCGCCAGAAGCCGTATCAGTACATTGCGATTCGCGCCGACATCACCGCGCGCAAAGCCGCAGAAGAACGCCTGGCGCAACAGGCCGCCCTGGCGCGGCTCGGCCAGATGGCCGCGGTCGTCGCCCACGAGGTCAAGAACCCGCTGGCGGGCATCAAGGGCGCCATGCAGGTCTTGATGTCGCGACGGACGAGTGCGGATGCCGAATTCACCGTCATGCGCGAGATCGTCGTCCGCATTGACGCGTTGAACGAACTCATCCAGGACCTCACGATGTTCGCGCGGCCGCGTCCGCCGCGCCTCTCCCAGGTCAACGTCCGTCACCTCCTCGACGAGGCGGCGACGATGCTCTGGCGCGACCCGATCGGATCCGCACTCGAGGTTCGAATCAGCGCCAGTGATGGGACGATTGCCGCCGACCCGGACCTTTTGCGAGCCGCCGTGCTCAACCTCCTGCTGAACGCCGCCCAGGCGATCAACGGCCGGGGCGCCGTCGATGTGACCGCCGACCGACGCAACGCGTCGTGGACGATCGAAGTCCGCGACAGCGG
>Ga0184628_10001333_pt1 | contig 12206 bp, 5 predicted proteins | sample PLM4_5_b1_FD_133149 | JGI IMG/M metagenome (GOLD analysis project Ga0184628, IMG submission 133149) | Groundwater sediment microbial communities from an aquifer in East River, Colorado, USA - PLM4_5_b1 | ecosystem: Environmental > Terrestrial > Soil > Riparian zone | place: USA: East River...
GCCCCAGGGGGAGCCGCCTTTCACCTCACTCACGTCTGAGAGCTCCGGACAGGCGTATGGAAGTCCGACGTAAATCATGCCATGGTGCATCAGCGTGGGAATGAAACTGATGATAGTGCTTTCGTTGCCGCCGCCGGTGCCTGTGCTGGTGAACACGCTGGCCACCTTGCCTACGAGTGCTCCCTTGACCCACAGGTTGCCGGTCTGGTCAAAGAAATTGCGCATTTGGGCCGCCATGTTGCCGAAGCGCGTTGGGGTCCCGAAAATGATGGCGTCGTAATTTCCGAGTTCCTTGGGGTCGGCAATCGGTGCCGCCTGGTCGAGTTTGGCGCCATGCTTGGCGGCGACTTCGGGCGACATCAGCTCGGGAACACGTTTGATGGTCACTTCCACACCCTCGACCTGCCGGGCGCCTTCGGCGATGGCCTGGGCCATGGTTTCAACGTGTCCATACATCGAGTAATAGAGAACCAGGAGTTTTGGCATATATATGTTATCTAGATGCTTTCCTTAGACTATTCGTTTATTGACACAGGACCCTATCCCTCATGCGCAAGCGTTCCCAATGCTTTGTTTGTTCCCTGACGATGCCTTTTGGTTATTACAGCTCAAAACACTCGAGCCCCAGCTTGGACTTCAGGTACCTTGTGGGGTAAATTAACACACTATGGAGTCGCCTGTGGAACAAGTCCTCACGGTGGAACGGAAGGCGGCGCAGGTAGAGCGTTATAGCGGGGAAGTGGTGTACATCTATGCCTATGATGTGGCGTATGATATGAAACGCCAGCCCGTCCGGGAGCTGCTTGGCCAGCCGGTCGCACAGTTTTCTGTCGATGCCAGCAAACGAAGCCCAAAACAGCTCTTCTTTTACCGCCCTCAGATGGTGCGCCTCCCACCCCTCGAACGGATTGGCCCCTCGGGCCCGGTGAGGGTGGACCGCGTGATAAAACTGCTTCCGGTGGGCGCTATCAGCATTACGGTGCGGGTGCCGTTCGATGTCGGGAAGATCGAAGACCTGGTCGCGTACCACGATCTCGAATTCAGCAACGGATCGCTTCACGAAGAGGTGCGCCGCCTCGCGGAGGAGGTGCGCACGGAGCTGGCTTCCTACTACGTTCAGCCGGTAAAACACCTTGCCGAGGAAGAAGCCTACACCGCCTTTTGCTTCGACTCGCCTTTCCTGGGGATGGATGGCACCGCCGCGCGGGCCGAGAACTGGCTCAAGACAAATCGCCGGGCGGTGGCGTCGCTGCTGACGCAGGAGCCCGAAGTGGATCATCTCTCCAAACAGGAATCGGACGAATCGACCGGACGCTTCTTGAGCTATTACGTGCACGATCTGGTGGTCGTGGACTGGGACGCGGCGTTGATCATGGATCAGCGCGAGAATTTTGACGAAACCCTATACGTGATGGAACTGGCGAATCTCCAGCTTGCTGAGCTGGAGGCCTATGACCGCTTGCTGGACGACTCCCTGGATCGCGCCTACCGCGACCTGGCATCACGGCAGAGACATCGGCCCGCCCGGCTGCGGGAACTGCGCGAGATCCGGATCGACCTGGCGCGGTTCAGCGACGAGCTTTCCAACATCACGAAGTTCTTCGGCGATTGGCATCTCGCCCGGATTTACGAGGTGATCTCGGCGCGATTCCACCTGGCGGACTGGCACCGGACAATCGACGACAAGCTCCGCACGCTCGACAACCTCTATCAACTCCTGCATCACGATCAGACCAACCGCTGGATGCTGATGCTGGAATTGACCATCGTGCTGCTGTTCATCATCGACCTGGTAGTCCTGATCATGGGATTGAAATAACGGAAGCCCGAATCTTCTCCAACGACTGATCCAGCCGCTTGGGCGAAACCGGGAGCGCAGTTCCCAATTCCTGGGCAAATACCGAGACCTTGTATTCCTCGAGCAACCAGCGGAATTCCTCGACCTGCGGCGCGGCGTCGGGCGCTTTGACAGCCTGCGCCTGCAAACCCTCGAGCGCACTGCGGTAAGGCTGGATCAGGCGAGCGCGCTCCTGGTCCTTTACCGGATTGAGGGCGGCTCGTTCGGCGCGAGTCGTCAGCGCTTTCAGGTAACGAGGGAACTGCTGCAGACGCTCGAAGGCAACTCGGACTAAGAAGTCCGGAGGCAGCAGCGCTCCCAGTTCAGTCGCGATGGAGCCGGATTGGGAGGCGGCGGGCGATGGTGTGGGCGTTGCCCCCAGTAGACGCAGATCTTTCAGCGTGCCGGGGCGGGGCGATGCAGGGGACTTGGCCGCTACAGCACCAAAACGGCGGACAATTTCGGCGCGTTGCTTAAGAATGGCGTCCACGAGGTCCACCAGGCGGGAAGCCAGGCCGGGCAGTCGCTCCCTGGCTTGCTGGACGGCAGACCGAAACAGGCTTTCCTTCAGTTCCGGGAGGTCGGCTCCCGAGGCCAGGTAGTTCTTTAGGTTTTCGAGCGCCGTTTCCTGCAGCTTGTCGATCTCGACAAACCCGGCGCACAACGGCGCCAGCCGGGCGAGCGAGCGCAGGTCTTTCTCGAGCCAGGCGAGGTCCTTTTGCAGTTCGCGCTGGAGCAGTTGCCGGCAGGCGGTGCGGCTGGAGCGGCGCGCCTGGTCCGGGTTTCGGAACAGGCGCACGTGCAAATGCTGGTCGTCGGTTTGCAGGCCGGGCCAGGCTTCGACGGAGCCTTCCCGTACCGAGGACGGAAGATCACCAAATGTCCAGCCGGCCAGGCTGAATCGTTCCCAGCGGGCGACCAGGCGGCCCCAATCCGGGGGATCACCCGTGGGCTGAACTTTTTTCTCCTCGAGTTGCGCGCGAATCGCCTTCAGGTCGCGGCTGGCGGTCACGGTCTTCTGGTCATGGCCGACCACCTCGATTCGGGGCCGCAGGTGGGCGGGCAAGGCATCGGGTGGCCAGGCGGATACCGGCACTTCCACGCTGTAATGCGCAAGTAGGTACCGAGAAAGGCTCTGGAGAAGTGATTCGCCGGAGGGCTGAAGGTTTTTCGCGAGGTCAGCGATCTTCGGCGGCAAAGGCATCAGTTGGCGGCGGATGCTTTTGGGGAGCGCCCGCAGGAGCTCGGCGATTTGAGCTTCCCGCAGGCCGGGCACGGCCCATTCAATGGCTGCCGCCGGCACGCTCTGCGCCAGGGCGGAATTCAATCGCAACGTAACGCCGTCTTTTTCGTGGCCAGGCTCGTACGCGTAGGCCAGGGGCACACTTTGGCCACCTAGACGCACGGCATCCGGGAAGGCGTCGCTGTCGAAGGACAGGTCCTGCCCACCCACGAGGTCGTTTTCGCTGGCGAACAGGAACCTGGCGTTGCCGCTTTCACGCAGTGCGCGATCCAAGTCGTGAATGGAGGAGACATTCTCGAGGTGCTGCGTGTAAAACTCGAACAGGGCGTGATCGAGGTCCGCCAGGTCATGCTGCCGGGCGCGGGTTTGCCACGTCTCAATCTTGTGCCGCACCTTGAGATTATGCTCCAGAAACGGGTAACGCACCGGGCTCCCGGCGGGCTTGGCCGCGAGCACGAGGAGCTGGCTGGCGGTCGCCGTCAGCGGGTTCAGCTCACGGTTTTCGGTTTCTTCCGGAAACAACGCGTTTTCCACGAGGGCCGACCGGATGAAAATCTCAGTGGCCTCGGCCGGGTTGATGTTGCCGTAGGCGACGTTGCGGCGGCGCAGCTCGAAGTTGTTGAAGGTGGTGACTTCCTCGGCCAGCACCTGGCCCGCGGCCGCGCTCCAGTGCGGGTTTCGATGGGCCACCTGGCACAGGTGCGGAGCCAACTCCAGGATCCACTGCGGGTCGATGCCGGCGATCGTGCGGGCGAACAACTGCGAAGTCTCGACGATTTCGCCCGCCACAATCCACTCGGGCTGGCGTTGGGGCTTTGGTTTCTGGTGCGCCTTGGCCTGGCGGTCGGTCGCCGCTTTCGGGGTTTTCTGCGGCCGGTCGTAAAGGGCGGAGCCGGGAAAGACGGTGAGTTGCCGGTTTCCGGGCGCGGTGTAAATATTGCGCTCCTTGCGACGGGCTACGTGACCGAGCAGGCCGGCGAGGATTGACTTGTGAATGGCCTCGTATGCGGCATTACTTTCGTTCAGGCGCACTGTGCCCAGGTCTTCCAGCGCGCCGTGCAGTTGCCCGTGCAAATCCTGCCATTCCCGCATTCGCAGGTAGGACAGGAAGTTGGATTTGCAGAACTTCCGGCGCTGGTTTTGAGTGCGCAAGGTTTCCCACTGTTCGTGGACGGCGTTCCAGAGGTTCAGCAGCGTGAGAAAGTCGGACTGCGGATCGGCAAAGCGATTGTGCGCGGCGTTGGCGGTGTCTTTCTGCTCGAGGGGCCGTTCGCGCGGGTCCTGGATGCTGAGGCCCGCCGCGATGATGAGCAGCTCGCGCGTGGCGTGCTCCTGCTGGGATTGGAGCAGCATGCGCCCGAGCGAGGGATCGATCGGCAGCCGCGCCAAATCGCGGCCGAGCGGTGTCAACTCCCGAGCTTCGTCGAGCGCGCCGAGTTCCTGGAGGAGCTTGTAGCCGCCTGAGATCGCCGCCGGGGCCGGCGGATTCAGGAACGGAAATGTCTCAACGTCGCCCAACCGGAAGGCCTTCATCCGCAGGATGACTTCGGCGAGATTGGCGCGCTGAATCTCCGGCTGGGTGAAAGCCGGGCGCGCCGCGAAATCCTCTTCGGAAAAGAGCCGGATGCAAACGCCGTTGCGCACGCGGCCGCTGCGGCCTTTGCGCTGGTTGGCGCTGCTTTGGGCGATCGGCTCGACCGGCAGGCGGCGGATTCGGGTGCGCGGGTTGTAGCGGCTCACGCGCGCCAGGCCGGAATCGATCACGAACCGGATGTTGGGGATGGTGAGCGAGGTTTCGGCGATGTTGGTGGCGATCACCACCTTGCGCCGGGGAGTGGGCGCGAACACGCGCTGCTGGTCGCCGGCGCTGAGCCGGCCGAAAAGGGGAATGATTTCGGCCTGGTCGCCGATGCGATTCCGGAGGGCGTCGCCCGTCTCGCGAATGTCCCGTTCGCCCGGCATGAAGATCAGGAGGTCGCCGTCGCCCGGGGAACAGAGAGCGTCCTCCGCGGCGCGGACCGCGGCATCGATGAACGAGATGTCGCCGGTTTCTTCGCGCTCATGGTCGAACGGTGCATACACCACGTCGACCGGGTAAACGCGGCCGGAAACTTCGATGATGGGGGCGTCGTGGTAGGCTTTGGAGAAGGCCTCCGTGTTAATCGTGGCCGAGGTGATGACCAGTTTGAGGTCGCGACGTTTGGCGAGGAGCCCCTTGAGATAGCCGAGGAGGAAATCGATGTTCAGGCTGCGCTCGTGCGCCTCGTCGAGGATCAGCGCGTTGTATTCGGACAGAAGCGGGTCGCCCTGAGTCTCGGCCAGCAGGATGCCGTCGGTCATCAGCTTAATGTAGGTGTCCGGGCTGGAGTGATCGTCGAACCGGATCTTGCACCCAACGTCGCGGCCCCAATTGGCGTTCAGTTCCTCGGCGATGCGGCGCGAGATGGAGAGGGCGGCGACGCGGCGGGGCTGGGTGCAGCCGATTTTGGCCTCGATACCCAGGCCGGCTTCGAGGCACATCTTGGGAATCTGGGTGGTCTTGCCCGAGCCGGTCTCGCCGGCAATGACCACCACCTGGTGCTTCCGGATCGCCTCGACGATTTCGTCCTTGCGCGAGGTGATTGGCAGTTCGGGCGGGTAACTGAGGAGGGGCAAATGCTGTTGGCGGCTCTCGCGAAGGGCCACCGAGTTGCGGGCCTGGGCCAGCAAACGGTCCACGATGGCGTCGTGGGTGGCGGGGTGGTGCTGGTCGCGCAGCAGACGGACCAGCCGCGACCCGAGCCTGACCCAATCCTGGATCATGGCCCGGGGCAGCAACGACTGAATCTCCTGGATCCGTGGATCTGCCATCGTAAGGGGTGACTATAATCACAAACCTGCTCGGGGGCGCAAAAGATTATTTCCTGAATACCTTTGGGGGTAAAACAAGTGTGCATGTGTGAAAATTAACGTTATTTATTGGGGATTTCGCATGTACATGTGTGAAAACAAGTGTGAAGTGAACCGTGTTTTGGCACGCGCCAAGTGTGAACTCCTTCCGGAGGGGCAAAACAAAAAAGGGGTTGAGGGTTGGTAGAAAAGAAAATACGAAAACCGAAAACCGAAGTCCGAAGCCTCCGAACCCGGATTTCCGACCCCTCCCTCTAAACTGCCCCCATGAATCGTTACAAAAGCGAACAACTCGAACTCGGAACCCCGGCCTTCCGAATCACCTGTTCCCCGAATCGAAATTCGAAAATCGAAAATTCGGGTCCCGTGAACTCCGCCAAATCCTCAACTCATGAAGCCCTTCAAGCCCGATCAAGTCATATCAAGGCATATCAAGCCACATAAAGGCAGAACATTTTCCGCACCTCCCTCTCCGCCTCTGGGGGAGAGGGCCGGGGGGTAGTCCCTTCCGCTTCCCCAATCGAAAATCGAAAATTCGGTCCCTGTGACAGAATGGCGCAATGAATGGGTTGTTCCTTTTTGTTTTGCAGCGGCGCGGCACCATCAGCACTCGCAAAGCTCCCGCATATGACAGGCCGAGCGTTCACCTGCGAACCGGGTCATGACGCCGCGCCAAGGCAAAACAAAAAAGGAATTGTGGTGGCGGGTCGTGGTTCTATATATGGGCCACCCCTAACAGGGTTTCTGGAAGCCTCGGCCAGCACAGCCATCAACTTTTAAAAAGGTTTACAAGGACATTTTTACTTGTCAGGCGCGGGAGAGTTTTTTAGGTTGCGGGACTTTTCGAAGCCGGATGGAAAAGAGACGAGCAAACCAGGCCGCTTTACCAGCACCCTTGCGGTGGCCTGCCGGTTTTCGCAGGCAGGAGGCAACGCATGCAGATTGACGAAGCATTTGTGGATTCTCAGGCACCCAACGCCGCGGCCATCAAGAATGCGCGCGGGGTGGTCATCAAGAAGAAGCTCGTCGGGCTCTTTCGCTCGGCAGACGGCACGCTCCTCTTCGGCGATTGCAAGGGCAGCGGCCAGGACAACTACCGGCCCTCGGCGGATTTCTCCGATCCCGCCAAGCCGGTGTATCGCTGCACGTGTCCCAGCCACCAATTTCCCTGCAAGCACTCGCTCGCGCTGCTTTACGCCTGCGCGCAAGGCGCGAGGTTTGCGGAGAAGGATGTGCCGGCGGACATCACCGAGAAGCGCGCCAAAATCCAGCAGCGGGTGGAGAAGAAGAAGGTGGAAGGGGACAAGCCGCACAAGGTCAACACCAGCGCGCTCAAGAAGAAGATTCAAACCCAGTTGGAGGGAATCGATCTGCTGGAATCGCTCGTCAATGATCTCGTGCGTTCCGGACTAGGCACTCTCAACGCGAAGTCAGCGAGGCAGATGGAGGAACAGGCCCGGCAACTCGGGAACGCTTATCTGCCCGGCGCACAAAACGCGCTGCACGCCCTGACGGGCCTGTTCTACCGCTCGGAGATCAGTTCGGAGGATGAGTTGAAAGCCTCCGAGCGCGAACGGGTTTACAGCAGCGCACTGGATCAGTTGAACCGCCTGCAAACCCTTTGCCGGCAGGGCCGCAAATATCTCCAGACCCGGATGGACGATCCGGAACTCAAGCCCGAGACGGAAACCGACATCGCGGCGTGGCTTGGGCACGCGTGGCGATTGCGCGAACTCAAGGAAGCCGGCCTGGTCCAGACAGGCGCCGAACTGCTCCAGTTGGCGTTTAATGCCCACGACGACTGGACCCGCAGGGAGTTCGTCGAAACCGGCGTGTGGCTGAACCTGCAAACCGGCGCGGTGCAATTAACGCGCAACTATCGCCCCTACCGCGCGGCCAAATTTATCCGCGAGGACGATTCCTGTTTTCACATCATGGCGTGTCCGGAGTTGTGCGTCTACCCGGGCAACCTGAATCCCCGGGTGCGCTGGGAGGCAAGTGAGCCACGCCCGGTGAGCAAAGCCGACTGCGCGCGGGCGCGGGAACACGCGCGGTCCGACCTCCGCGCCGTGATCAAAGACGTGAAGACGCAGTTGAAATTACCGCTCGGAGACCGTCATCCGTTCGCGCTGGTGAAATACCGCGCCCTGGGCCGCGCGGGCGAGAACGTCATCATCGAGGACCAAGCCGGCGAACGGCTGGTTCTGGCCGATGATCACCACGACGGCGAGCCGGCGACGCTGCCGCTGCTGCACATGCTCCCGAAGCTGGTGCAGCACGATCAGGTTCTGCTCCTGCGGTTCCATCACGACCTCGATTCCCAGAAACTCCGGGCCAAGCCGTTGAGCATCGTGACGGAGAGCGAAATCATCCGGCTGACCTACTGAACCTCAATCCACTGCCACCTTATGAGCCTCGCCTTGATCCAGGAGTCCGCGAAGGAAGTCCGCCGCCTCGCCATAGCCGGGAGCCCCCTCGCGGTGGGCGATTTCCGGCTGAAGAAACTCATTCCGCCCCTGGAACAGGCCGGGGCGAAAGTGCCCGTGTTCGCCCAGGTGGCCAAAGCCATCGGCGAACTCGTCAACGGCAAGGAGGCGGACTCGGCGGCGAACCTGCTGAGCCTCAGCACACTCCTCAACGCCATCCTTTACACGCAGGGACAGTCGACCGTGGATGGCGCCTATGGCGAACTCGAGATGGTGGCCAACAACTGCTCGAATACGAAGACGCCTGCGCGCTTGCTCAAGCCGCTGGTGCAGGCGCTGACCACCACGGGCAGCGGACGATTCGAGACCGTCAAATCGGCTTTCGATCGCGGGGCGTTCAACGATCTGCGGCTGATCGACCCCGCCATCCAGGCGCTGGGCGACATCTATCCCGAACTGGCCGATCTCGTGGCGGAAAAGATTCTGCCCGGCTACGGGCCGGGTATTGTGCCGCGGCTCAAGTCCACCCTGGACCTCAAAGGCAAGAAGCAGGATGGACGCAAGCTGGCCGCAATGCATCAGCTTGACCCCGCGGGCGCGCTCGAGCTGTGCAAGACTGCGCTCGAAGACGGCTCGGCCGAGGTAAAGGCTGCGGCCATCGGCTGCCTGGGCAAACACGAGGATTGCCTCCCGCTGGTGCTGGAACAGGCCAACGCAAAGAACAAGGCGCTCCGGGCCGCGGCGCTCGAAGCCCTGGCTGAGCATGACCGGCCCGAGATCACGAAGCTCTTCACCGAACTGCTCAAAGGCAAAACGCTGGATATTCTCGCGGGCCCATTCCGCGCCCTGCGCAACCGGCAGGTGTTGAACTCCCTGCTCGAGGAAGGAAAGCGCGTCTTCGGGCTCCTGGTGAAGGGAGACTCGGAGCAGATACCTCGATACTGGGAGATCCTGGACTGCCTCGATCAACGGAAGGACCCCGAAGTGGAGGAATTCGTGCTGGGCTGTTTTGGCCAGGGTGACAAGGTAGGCAGGCTCAAAGCGGCGAAAAATTTCTACGCTGCCGGAGACGACATCATGATTCGCCTTGCAAGCCTCCTTTACGGCGTGGGTTCGCCGAGAACCCTGGAGGCGATTCTCGCCAAGCGCGAGGCGCTTCCGCCCAACGTCTTTGGATTTGTGCTGCGCAGCGCGCTGCGGTTGTGGCCGGCTGACAAGGTCTTCGAGGAATTCTCCCCGCTGCTGGGCCAGAAAAAGGGCGCCGGCAAGGAAAAGTGCGAGGAACTCGAGCGGTTCATCTCCGCCAGCCAATGGGAGGGGGACTCGCGTTTCAGCCCCATGCCGTCCGACAATGGTCCGGATTCAGCGGAAGAGCAGGCCCTCAAGCGCGTGAAATGGGACGAACGCTGGCTCGACGCGGCCATTAAAGCCGACCAACCGACGGTGGTGTGCTGCCTGGCTCGCCCGAACCACAAAGCGGCGCTGACCTGCCTGTTGAACCTGGGCGAGGCCAAAAAGACGTCCGACGCGGGGCTGCTGGTGCGCGCACTGGTGCGGTGTCAGTATCCGAAGGTCACGGATTTCTTTCTCGGGCTCGTGGCGAAGAAAGCAAAAGGGGCGAAGTATCTCGACTACGAGCTGCAATTCCTGCTCGAAAACGCGCGGCACCTGCCTGCCGCCGATCTTCCGAAGCTGGACGAATTCGCCGCCGGGCTGGACGAAAAGTTCGTGGATCATTTTCTCGAAGCACTCGCGCCGCTGCGCACCCCCACGACAACCCTCTAGCCTTTTACCAATATGTCCAAAACCCCGCTCCGCACTCCCAAAACCACACCCCGACTCCTCACGTCGTCGCCTTCAACCCTTTAGCCTTTTACCAATATGTCCAAAGACCAGCGTGACGATCTGCGTCAACCGGCGGAAACACTCTACGCCGAGGAACTCGAGGCGCTCAGCAAGGCCGAGAAACACCCGGTGCCTGCGGGCTGGCGGCTATCGCCACGCTCGGTCCTGACCTACATTTGCGGCGGCAAATGCGGAAAACTCGACATCACGCCCAAATACATCGGCCACCAGCGCCTGGTGGAGATTGCCATCTCCACCCTCGTAACCGACCGCGCCCTGCTCCTGATCGGCGAGCCGGGCACGGCCAAGTCGTGGCTGTCCGAACACCTGGCCGCGTCCATCACCGGTGATTCCACCAAAGTCGTCCAGGGCACGGCCGGCACGACCGAAGAGCAGATACGCTACACCTGGAACTACGCGATGCTCATCGCGCGCGGCCCAAGCAACGAATCGCTCATCAAGAGCCCCATTTTTCGCGCGATGGAATCCGGCAGCATCGCGCGCTTCGAGGAAATCACGCGTTGCGCCTCCGAAGTGCAGGACGCGCTCATCTCGATGCTCTCGGAAAAACGCCTCTCGTTGCCCGAACTCGCGACGGAAATCCCGGCCCAGCGCGGTTTCTCGGTCATCGCCACGGCCAATACGCGCGACCGGGGCGTCAACGACATGTCGGCGGCCTTGAAGCGCCGCTTTAACCTCGTCGTGTTGCCGGCGCCCGCGGATTTGGAGACCGAGGTTTCCATCGTCACCAAACGAGTTGGCGAGCTGGCGGGGAACTTGCAGTTGAGAGCGAAGATTCCGGACGAGGAAGCCATCACCAAGGTCGTCACTATCTTTCGCGAGCTGCGCGCGGGCCAGACTTTGGATGGCAAGAACAAGGTCAAAACGCCTTCGGGCGTGCTCTCGACGGCGGAGGCAATTTCGCTCCTCGCCAACAGCATGGCGCTGGCCGGCAACTTTGGCGACGGCACCGTGGGCGACCAGGATCTGGCTTCCGGCCTTCAGGGCGCAGTGATCAAGGACGATGACAAGGACGTCATCGTCTGGAAGGATTACCTGGCGAATGTGATGAAGAAGCGCGGCGCCACGTGGCGTGGTCTTTTCACCGCCTGCCAGGACCAGGTCGGGGAGTAAAGCCTGACGCCATGCCCGCCGTGCCGCACATCTTCGGTGTCCGCCACCTTTCCCCGGCGGCCTCGTGGCACTTGCGGCAATTGCTGGATCGTGTCCGGCCCAGGCTGGTCCTGATCGAAGGCTCGGACGATGCGGACGACCTGATTCCCCACATAGTCAGCGCCAAATCAAAGCTCCCCATCGCGATTCTGGCCTACACCACGGATGCGCCCGTGCGCACTTTTGTTTATCCGCTGGCGACTTACAGCCCGGAATACCAGGCCCTCGCCTGGTGCCAGGAAAACAAAGCCAAAGCGCGTTTCATGGATCTGCCGTCCTCCGTGTTCCTCGGGCTGCTGGATCGGGACGACGGCACGCGGGTGCTGGACAAAGAGAAGCCTGAAGAAAAAAAAGAGGACGCAAAACCGGAGCAGGACCAGGATGACGAGGAAGCCGCGACGGCGCCAATCGTCGAAGAAATGCCCCCGCGCGATTCCGTCTATGACCGCATCGCTGAGCTCGCCGGCGAACCGGACTACGAAACCTATTGGGAACGGCACTTCGAACAATTGCGCGCCGCCGGCACCTACCTGAATGCGGCCCGCAGCTACGGCGAAGAACTGCGGTCGATGGAGGATTTCTCCACGCGTCACGCGGCCGAGAACCTGGTGCGCGAAGCCTACATGCGGCGCAAGATTCAGCAGGCGATCGCCGGCGGCATCAAGCCGGAGCACATTGTCGTGGTCACCGGGGCCTTCCACGCCACCGCGCTCGGCCCGGAGCAACCGCCGATGACCGACGAGGAATTGGCCCGGCTGCGCCGGCGCGATTCGAAAATGACGCTGATGCCGTA
>Ga0184628_10001336_pt1 | contig 12190 bp, 17 predicted proteins | sample PLM4_5_b1_FD_133149 | JGI IMG/M metagenome (GOLD analysis project Ga0184628, IMG submission 133149) | Groundwater sediment microbial communities from an aquifer in East River, Colorado, USA - PLM4_5_b1 | ecosystem: Environmental > Terrestrial > Soil > Riparian zone | place: USA: East River...
CTGAAGAGACAGGAGCAATATGCCTTACAGGACTCTCCGGAGGCTACCGACCAGCCGTAGCGAACTCCGTCCGTCTGGGTAACCCGGCCCAGTCGGGTGTCGAAGACGATGCGGAAGTTGGGGTAGTTGGACCCATCGAGGGCCACATACATCCAGACCTGTCGAAGCTCTGCATGGTAGAGCGAGTGTGCGGGAATCGTGGCGTCGAGATTGACACGGGGCCAGAGGTCAATGAGGTCTTCCCCCAAGAACTCCTGCCCAGAAGTGCTAATCCGCATGGGTCCCGTCTTGCTCACCCAGTAGATAGCGGGATTCCCGTTGACATCAATGGCGGTCACAATCGACTTGTGATGAATGCACCCCCCACCCCCCGTCACCCGAAACTTCAGATAGGGAGAGGATGCAGTGCCTGTCTGGATGAACTTCCACTGACTGTCGAAGCTGAAGACATAGAAGCTCCCCCGTTCCAGAGAGCTGGCGGCAGAGGAGATGACCTGCATGGGCTGTGAGAGCCCCGTGATGGCTTCTTCCAAGTCTGCATAGTTGTTTATCGTCCCCGTGTTGGAGATGCGTTCGTCATCCCCCACGTCGGAGGCCCCAAGGATGGAGGTCCACCAGACCCGATTGGCCTTCGGGACCATGGCGTTCTCAGCATTGGTCACTGCCTCATACGCCCCCGCCATGATGACGCGGCCATCATCGGCCGCCAGATAGCGGGCGGAGGGAGGAGGGGTATTGGCCCCATCGGCTGGGGATACCGTGGAGGGAAGGGTGGCGTTATTGTCGTTGACGTTGGTGACCGCCACAAGCTGGGTGGACAGGAGCCGGTAGTCCCCAAAGCTGCTGGAGGTCGAGGCGGCGTAGAGTTCCCAGTGCGTCTCCCCTTCACCTGGAGGCGCGTTTCGTGTGATGTTGAGCTGCTGGCCAGCCAGTGCGGTCGAGATGGACGCGACACTCAGGTTGGACCGGAGCACCGTGACCCCTGAGACCTGCTTGGTCCATGCCATCCGATACTTGCGGGTATCGGTCACGGCTCCAGCCGCTGGGACAAACGTGGTCAGGGTGGAGGGGGTATCCAGCCCCACTCGCCTCAGGGTAGACCCATCCCACAGGTGCAGCCGGTTGTGGGCACTCTTATACGCGATGTAGAGCTTCCCGTTGAAGGACTGGAAGGCCGCTTCCTGAGGGCTCCCCGTGCAGGCATCAAGCACCGTGGGGTCCGCCCATGATGCCGACCCCGCCAGCCGATGGAACAGCATGGACCCATCGAGTGCCCACATCTCTGCTGCCGTCTGGTCGAAGCCGGGGACGTGACGAGCCATCGAGACGGCTCCGCCCGCAAAGGCTGTGCCCCCCGTCAGCGCCAGCTTGTCGGCTCCCCCGCGCTTTCGGGCGAGGCTGCTCTGGAACCAGTCAATGTTGAAGGCTTCCAGACACTGCCGGTCTGGAATCAGGAAGGTGGAGTCAGAGCCATTCCGGCCCTGAATTGCCACGATACCGATAGGGGGGTTATCTTTGGCCATGTGTAATGATTACACTTAGTTGGCAGGAATCCACGGATTGCTGTAGGACGTGGACTGCCGGAGTTCCCCCCGCTGGCCGCTATGGGAGACACCCCCCTTCCGCCGCAGAGAGGCCCCCATGTCAATAATGAGGGTCTTCCACTGGGCATTCTCGACGGAGAACTGGTCGAGGGCTTTCCGCCGCAGATATTCCTTCCGCAGGGCTCCACAGACGAGGACATCATGGTAGTCCTCGTGGATGAGGGGCTCATCGTAGGGGTCCACCATGTTCTCCACATGGACCTCCACGTCACAGTAGTAGGTGGTCCCTGAGGCGGGGATGCCGGAGAGTTCCAGAATCGTGTAGCGAGCTGAGGACCGGCCCGCTGCAATGCGAGACAGCTCCGTGCCAGCTCCCGAGGTCTGATGGAGGGTAATTCTCCCGGTTGCGACAGCCGTCACGTAGAACTTGGTGATGGTCAGCCATGTGGTAATGGTCCCATTGCTGACATCGACAGCCGTGGTGCCGTTGAGCGCCATCGAGACCGTCGCGTAGGTGCCATCAGCGAGGATACCTTCCACGTTGACAGAGATACCCGACCCATCCAAGGCTGACGTGGATTTGGCGAACAGGAGGTCAGCGGATGACGGGTCGAGCGCCACGGGAGACGCCCAGTTGGCCACCGAATACGCATCGGGCACAGACCCGGTAAAGGTGCGACCGGGGTCTCGCCATCGAGTATCCGGCAGGGAGATAGGGTCCAGATTCCGGTTGTTGGTCCGGTCGGTGACACCAATGACGGCCACAGCCGCCTGAGGCAGCGGCATGTAGGGAGAGTTGGCGACTGCCACAGCCGGGAGCACTCGACGCCGGAACTGGCCAAAGCCCCGCTTCCCCAGAATCTCCCGCTGGGAGGAATTGATGTAACCCCGGATGCGGCGCACCACTGCAGAGTCGGGGGTGGAGTTGAAGCTCAGTCGGTCGTAGATTTCCAGTTCGATTTCACCAAGAGTCATCGGTCCACCACATTCAGTTGAATGGTGCGCTTGGCCGTACGTCCCCGAGCGGTGCCGACTACCACATAGACTGCATAGGAGGTCCCGGCTGTGCCTCCCGTGATGAAAATCGTTGTCGTCGAGGCGGAGTAGACATCCCCTGCATTGGCCACCCCGGCAGGCATGGTCCACGTCACGCTAGTCAGCCGGTCTCCCTTGAGCCACGGCTTCCAGTTCAGGGTGTAGTCAAGGACCTCCAGCGGGTCCTTATTAAAGACGACAATGGGACTGGCGCTAGGGGCCATCAGTTCACCACCACGACTGTGCGTTCATCCTCGGTCACCACGGCTGTGCGGTCGGGGTGGGGACCCATCCAGATGAACACGCCTTGTGTGAGCCCACTCCAGAACAGTAGGAGCATTAGTAGAACTCCACCACTTCGTAGGAGACCTGTGCGTTGCCGGTGGCCGTGCCCTTGGTGGCCGTGAGGACAAAGACGCTGGTCAGGGTTAGACGCACCATCCAGCGAGCGGCATCCGCACTGGTGGTATCGTTGTTGAGTGCCCCCAACTGAGTCACGAATGTCTTGTTGATGTCCACATTCGTCAGCGCTGCTGTGTTGGTGGCTACTCCTGTGAGAATAATCACGCTCCGAGTCACCGACCGAATAACGCCGGGATAGAACTCAATCAGGAGATACCCAGCGGTCATCGTGCCTGTTGTGGAGTTTCGAGTCACTCGCACCTGTGTGGTGCTAATCAACTCCAGCAGCCCAAAGGCGTCAGCCGCTGACCCGGTGGTATGGGAAATGCCCAGCAGGAACGTCATGGTGTTGGACATGTCCACAGCCGCGAACGTGTCCGTGCCACTAGCCGAGGCGGCATTCACCGTGACGGTGCCGTAGCGTATTGTTTTGATAGGGGGGAAGCCCCCGCCCCCACCAAGGATTTGACCCAGTGTCATCTTAGGCGACCTGTGTATACCAAACAGTGCCGCTGACCTGCACAGCGGCCGAGAGGTTAATCGAGAACCCCTTCCCCACTGCGGTGCTGTAGTGAGGTTCCCCCTGCTGACCGAGGAACAGCCCCCCACCGACTCCAAAGGTCATCACCCCCGTGAGATTGGTTGGGGTCGTGTCGATAAACTTCACCCCCACAGGAGTGGCACAGACAAGGAGGATGGCGTAAATACGGACGATGAGGCCCCCAGAGGCCGCCACGATTGCGTTATCCCCACTGGCAGCAAAGGAGAGCACCAGCCGAGTGCAGGCTTCCGAGGTCTTGAGTCCCAGACCCACGGGAATGGGGAGTGCAGCAGATACGAGATTGGCGGAACCAGCCGCACCCCATGCGGGCTTGATGAGCTGAAATTGACGCCCCCCGATATCCTCAGTGGCGACGGTCTTTCCAACTCCTGGTGTAACTGCAACATCATCAGCCATGTCTACCTCGAAGTGTAATGATTACACTTTACGGAACGGGGTTCACAATCTGCATGGTGTTGACGACGGCCACGTTGAGCGTCGGGAACCCAGCGGCGATGACAGCGGCCTTCGTGGCGGCAATCATCTTGTCTCGAATCTGCACCAGCGAGTCACTGTCCAGCGTATCCACAGAATACCCCTGAAGGGTCTCCTTGTGGTTGTCCGCCGTGTCTCGGACAATGGCAAACAGCCGCCAGTTGAAGCCGGTAGCCGTGGGGATGACGGGTCCCATGAAGGCCGTCGCATCGGGGAAGATAACCGCAGCCACCATGTTATGCCTCGAAGTAGAAATCGAGATTGAAGAAGACAAGCGTAGGCGGGGTGCCCCATGCACCTCCGACAAACTTGAGATAGAGATTATCGCCCTGAGCCACTACGACACTGTTATTGACGCTGTTGAAATCGTTGGCGGCGGCGGTAATCTGAAACGTGGTCGAGATGGTCAGAATATCGGTCGAGCCATTCTTTCGGATGATGAGTGAGCAATTTGCCGCATCCGAGTGTGTGCCGACAGCCGTGATACGGCCGTAGACCGCTATCAGTCGAGCGGCCTTCGGTATCCAGAACCCCGGAGGGCCATCGGTCGTCGCAGGGTCCACCCCAAACAGAGCCCCGATGTAATAAGTGGTGGAGGCGACAGGGTTGAGACCACTGGCATCCCCCCCAGCCAACTGTCCGGTGAACGAGAATCTGTCTCGACGGAGGCTTTTCACTACGTATCCTCGGTGACCTTCATTGCCCCAGAGGCATCGGCCGCCCAGATGCAATCAACTCGGCCGGTATAGCACGCCAGCCCAGAGTCGCAGTAGTAGTCCCCCGGCAGCATCTGGAACGAGTAGTCCGAGGTGGTTGCCGTGGTTCCCTTCTTCACGTAGGCGATTTGGGTGGAGTCATTGTAAAGCTCATAGCTCTTGCGGGAGGTATTCGAGGACAACAGTGTCTGATTCGCGTTGGAGTCCGCCACAGACGTGACGGTCGCGGAGACCGCAATGGCTGGAGCCTCTGTCAGTGAGATTTTGAAGTTGCCCCCGCCCGTCAGGGCCGCAGGCAACTGGGCAATCATCGAGGTCAGCCGCTGGGCAAGGCGTTGGAGTCGGCCGTTCAGCCCTGAGGAGGCGGTATCCGATGCCGGGGCCGCTTCCGTGAGGCTCCCAGTCTTAGTGTCAAAGTCTGACTCGGAGAGTCGAGTTGAAAGAGCCACATCGAGGTTAGTCGCAGAGACTGGCTGAGTAGTCGTGCCAGTCGGGTCAGTTCTGAGCGGGTCAGTGGACGTGCCCGCTTCGACCGAGCCCCCGGAAGCCGCTTTGCGTAGCGAGACACCTTGGACAAACTCCGTTCCAGCTCCTGTATCAACATCGAACCCAACGGCTCCTCTGAGGTTGCCGCCAACATTCACCCCCTGATAATCGGCTTGCGCCGGAACGGCTGCACCCGTGTTGGACGCCGCGCCATTTCCCCCTGACCCAGCGGCCACATTGACCTTGAGGAAACCGGAGGCATCCACCAAGAGGGGTTGCATGAGGGAGCCATCACTGGCTCCAGCCGCTGTGCCACTGCCGGGGAATGCCGCGCCAAAGTTGGATGAGGTGCCTCCAGAGCCCCCAAAGTTGGTGACCTGATTGCCGGAACCATCCACAAGGCAGACATCGACGGCATCGACGGTCCCGAGCTTACGGGAGGAGGCCAGCAGGTTGGCAAAGACCGACCGCATTAGACGTTCCCACAGCGGCGATAGATGTGCTGCCCATCACTCAATCGAGTGCGGATATACTCGCCCCCCTCAAACCGCAGTGTCTTGGGGAGCCGACCTGAGCGAATGACCACCTCGTGCTCGATGACCTCTTCCATCTCATCCATCAGGTGCGCCATGTAGGGAGTGGGGGCCGTCTTCGTCGCATCCCCCATCTCAACCACACCTGGACCCGGCTGCTGTTTATGCACCCAGACCATTGTGTCGGGGGGCAGCACCTTGATGAGCCTCCGATAGCAGTAGATGAGGATGCACATTCCCACAATCTGGATGAGGGAGAGCACCACTGAAAGTGTAATCATTACACCCAACCCCGTTTCCTTGCCCATCGTTGGGCTTTTCGCCGCCATTGTTCCGCCAGCCGCCGCATGGCCCGAGAGGTCTTCACCCGGTCCATCATGTTGGCCCCACTCGGCTCGAAGCGTTCCGCCTTGACATCGGGCCGCATGCAGCCAAACCGGCGACAGTTGTAGGGGCGATGCTCGTAGACTAGACACCCCTTGAAGACGTAGAGGGGGCAGGGGCGGGCCTTGAGCGCCACGAACTGGTCCCCAGCCGGCCGGAACTCCATGGCAATTTCCTTGGGGGCATGGAGCACCAGCTCCGCCGCCTCCTGCTTGGTCATCACCACTTCCTGAGGCAGCGTGCAGCACTCTCCCGACCGCTGACAGGTCCAGTGCTCATCGATGGGACGGGCATTGAGCATCGGGAGCGTCTTCACTTGCCGTCTCCCTGCACCTCTGCATCGACCCAAGCCCAGACATCAGGTTGGGCTCCCCGAAAGATGGTGGTGGGTTGGGAGGGCTCCTCCTTGAGGAGTTCCCCCTTCTCATTCCGTGTGGTGAGAATAGCCACCACTACGAGTTTTTCTACGCTACGGTTGTGAGAGCTGTCCATGTGGTCCCGCCGTCTGTGTTGATATAGGCCCGAGTGGTCGTGGAGGAGCCGTCTGACCGCATGTATAAAGACCCTTTGGCTGCTGAGAGCGTGGGCACACCCGAGCCACAGAACACCCCAAAGTTTGCGGTGGAGGTCAGGGCCAGTCCGATGCCCGTGTTCCCCCCTGCTGGAATGGCTGAGAGCCGAGACAGAATCAACTGTCCACTGGTCTTGAGCCGCATCTTCTCCACATTCGCGGGCATAAAGAAGATGTCTACAACGTTTAGGTAACCTAGAGCTAAATCATCGGTGTTAGTAAAAAACACACCCCCGATATCCCCGGTATTCGCGGCGTTACGCCCACAGACTGCTGACCCATTATTGCTGAATCGAAGGAGTCCACTCTGTGCGATGTTGCCGGAGTTGGCCCCAAAGCTGGTCCCGAGGGTATCAGCCGAGATGTTCAGCCCATTGACCCCGGCAATCCGGGTTGCAACGAAGACGCGGCGGCCGAGACTCTTTTCAGTGTCAGTCCCGGTCCCGTCAATGATGTTCACCGAGACACCATCGACACCCCCGGCAATCGTGGTCCCTGTCGGGAGGTTGGTCACCCGATTGATGCTGAACATCAGCGGACGGATACCGGACCCGGCCACAAACCCATCTCCATTCTGATACTGGAGGTAGGCTTCCATCTTGTTCTGACCTGAGCCGTCGTCGTAGGACCGTTCCAGTCCCCAGATGAGCCCCCTGTCTCCCGCGTTGATGCGGGTCGCTCCAAGGGCATTGATGTTGAACCCCACATACATTGTGGTGTTACTGGTGAGGTCGGCATTCAGGTTGTTGGCCACATCAATAAGGGCCGGACCTGAGATGGTGTCGTTCGTGGGAGCGGGAAAGAGAATGCGCCCAGTTGCGGGCGCACTCCCAATCGTTGGGAGCGCCATCTGACCCAGTGTGTTTATCGACATCCCGCTGATGGCGATACGGCGAGCCAGCTCTGGAAGGATGGCTTCAAGGTCATTCCCCCCGTTGCTGGCCCCAATACCCAGCAGGTATCGGGTTATCGTGAGTCGTCCCAAGTCAGACATGATGCCCCTTGTTACATCTGTCGATAAATCCAGCGGCCGTGAGCATCGTCAGAAACGTGCTCGAAGTTTTGGCCCTGAAAGTGCATCCGGCGCTCGAAGAACCACCCCTCAGGAACGGGATGCACCGACAACGAGCCCAGCCCATCATCGATGACGAGGCAGTTCAGAGGCTTGAGGGTCTCTGGGTCAATAGCGGCCTTCGACGCCTCATCAGCCTTCTCCTGAGCGGCCTTGGCTTCGGCGGCTGCGGCATCGGCTGCGGCCTTGGCTTTGTCAGCCCGTGCCTGAGCCCGCTCTGCCGCTTTGGTGGCATCTGCCAATTCTTCCGCCGCCTTGCTGGTCTTCGTGACCTCCGGGTTGGCCGGGGTCTGTTCCTGTTCTCCGTCCATGCTGTCCTCCTTATACGGAGACGGACAGTTCGCCCGCCTCAATCATTGCTTCTTCCTCTTCGTCGCTCATCACGAGCGCCGCCGCCTGTCGCACGGGAGCGTCATGCTGCTTGAGCATCTCACGGAGCATATCCACCAGTGGTGGCATATTCCTGAAGTTGTCGTTGTTGAAGGCTGTCTCGTGATTGACGATGAGCGTTGAGGGGGTGATGTTATCCGCCTTATAGCGAATCTGCACCTCCATCGTGAGCTTCGTCCGGTCCTGCCGCCTGACGATGTAGCTACCAGCCTCCAAGAGGTTGCACAGCTCCACTTCTTCTCGCGTCATGCTGGCAGCTTCTGCCATCCACGGCAGGAGCATCATGCACTTGAGGTCAGGCTTCTTGTAGCGCCGTGATGGGTCTGGGTCGTCCACCAGTCCCTCACCCCGGCGATTGAACACCGACCGATTGGGGACCACCTCGTTGCTGGGCCGGTTGGCCCGTCGATGCTCTTGGGTGAGCATCTTGGCCCCTTCAATGTTGGACTCGGACATCCGCTGGACAGCCGCTGACAGAATCTCCAGCGCTTTCGTGCTGGTATCATCGGCGGGCCGAGCCGTCAGCGCTTCCATGGCGCGGGAGATACGGTCCAGAATCGTCCATGGGTCGGGGGGAGCTGGAGTTGAGGACACGGGGGCTGGGGGGTCTGTGGTGACCTCCTCAACAGGGTTACCGACCATCGCATCCAGTTCTTCTTGTGTCTTTTTTGCCATCTGAAACCTCAGAAGAGGGGGTGGCCCAGTCGAAACCGAGCCACCCAAATGACCACAACCCCAAGTGTAATCATTACACTTCGGGGGCCTTACCTAGTCGAGCGTCAGGAAGACCGCGTTGTTCTTGCCCGAGACACCCACCTGCATCATGTAGCCGCAGGGAGTGACCACGACCGCTGCCGCCGCCGTCGTCCACACATCCACGGCTCCCGCTGTCGTGCCGGAGTTGGCCACGGGGGAGGTGATAGCCGGGGTGCCGTTGATGAGTGCCGCGAACGGACCACGGGTCTGAATCCACCCATAGTTCTCAGACACCGTGTTCGCCGTGATGATGTTGACCGCACCCCCCACTACCTTCGCAGTAGCGGTGGTCGGGGTCTGGATGACCGTCTTGTAGGGGTTGTGATGCAGCCCCACACGAGACGAGGCGGTCAGAGCCACGACAATCGCCTCATCCGGGTCCAGCACGAGGTTGAACGCCACTGAAGCCGTAATCGTGGGATGCCCGCTGATTCGATAGGTGTAGCCGTTGCCGGGGGTGGTATCAATCATCAGCGTCCCCTCGGCATACAGGTTGGCCGCGCCACCTGTTGCGCCGGGAGTGTAGCTGAACGATGTGGCCCCAGCCGCCACCACAGGCGGGGTATTCGCCAAGTGGTTGGGAATTGGAGCGGCCGACTGGACGATGTTGCCGACCACAAGGTCCGCTGCCCCAGCCGAGGCATAGCGGAAGATGCGGCCATCCTTGGACATGGCAACCGAGCCCATCGCGGCAGTCTGCTTGGTCGAGACCTGATTGGTGTTGAACGTGTCCTGAGCGATAGCCGTATCGCCCACGAGCCCCCCGAGATTGGCCATGCCATGCTGATTGCCGAAGAAGCGCCGGAACCAGCCCTGCTTGGGGACGTAGTGTCCTGCCCAATCGGGAATGTGATGATACGGGAAGTCCCTGCGGTCCAGCGGCCGATTGTAGCCGTACTGCATGCCGAGAAGCGCCAGAGGATTGACGGGATAGAGCTTCATGTGATGACCTGTCCTTGTCTATGCCCACTCAGTCGCGCCCGACGCTAACCGGAGGCAATGGGTGGGGCCACGGAATTGTGGCCCCCCCTGTGGAGCGCTTACGTGGTGGCCGAGACGACGCCGAGACGACGCGGGTTGTCGGAGCAGAGGTTGTAGAGGGTCAGAATCTTCACGATGTCCGCGAACTGGTTGACCGGCGAATCGGGCGGGAACGCCTTCATCCACAGCATGTAGCGGATGAAGAGGTTGCGCCGATTCAGGATGTAGACGTTCCCGGCCGGGTTCGCAAAATCGAACGCCAGCGGGATGTCCTTGAACATCACATGGTCGCCCTGATACCCGGAGATGAGCTTCTCCGTGGTGGCCGAGCGGACCAGCCGCTCGATGGACACCGAGAGCGACTCGTAGCCCTCGAAGACCGTGCGGTCGGTGACGGCAAACTCCGGGGTCTGCATCCCCACTCCCGAGGAGCAGAGATTGTAGATGGACCGCATCGAGCCCTTGAGGTTGTCAAAGGCCGTCGAGGTCTTGGCTCCCGAGGTCTGCTGATTGCGCCAGAAGGTGTAGGTGGCCCGGTTGATGGCCCCCACGGTGCCGGTCGTCGGGGTGGTGCTGACGATGTACTGGAGACCGCCAGCCTGCTTCCCGGCTGTGCCGGTGCCGTCCGAATACAGGTCGGTGTTGATGGTCTGCTGCATCGTCTTCTTCAGGTTGTCAATCTTCCCGGCTTCCAGATTGAACTTGCCAGCCCCGCCACTGGTCACCTGCTTCTCGAACTCCGACATCACGATGAGCCCACCCACGAACTTCCAAGCGTACTCGTAACGGTCGAAGACATCGACGCGATTCACGTCGAGGGTTTCCAGCTCACTCATCGACTTGACGGTGGTGTTCACCGCATACTCGATGGTCCCCGTGATGGGGTCGCCCGCGCCCTTGCGGAACGAGTCACCCACCTGAAGGTTCTTGAGGAGCCAGAAGTAGTTGAACACTTGGTCGGCGGGGTCGGTTTTGACGTAATCCTCCCACGCTGCGGCGACCAACTGTCCACGATTCGGAACGGCCATAGATTCTCTCTCCCGAGTGTAATGATTACACTCTAGACAGCCGCTGCCCCAGAGAGACGTTCCAAGTGAGCCGCCAGTCCATCGATATCCCCATCCCGCAGTTTGACGGGGGTTCCATCACCAGACGAGCTACCGGGACGTGCGCTGAGACTCGCAGCCGCTTTACGTGCGTTATCGGTTCTGACCTGTGCTTCAGTTTGCTGTGAAAGGGTCGGGAAAATCGATTCCTCCAAGAAGAGGTTATACGCCTTGTAGAGAGACGCGACGGGTCCCAGCTCCCGACGTTCCTTTTCGGGAATGTCGAGCAGCTTGGCGAAAATCGCCGGATTGTCCACCATCTTCCCATCCGCCCCCGCCATCTGGAAATGCTTCCATGTGCGAGCGTGGGTGAGGGTGTTGGCGATATCCTGTTTCGATTTCTCCCGTAGCCGGTTCTCGTTGTCCTGTTGCTCCTGCGTTTTTCGCGCATCGAGGAGGGGCTTGATTTCCCCCCGCACCTCGGCCAGAGCTTTGTCTACAAGTGCCCGCGCCTGTTTGACGGTGTAGACCTCCTCACCATCCTCAGACCGCAGACGTGGCGTCAGGTCAATTTCCTCTGTCTTGGGTCCAGCCGGAGGTGTCACTCCCGGTTGTGCCAACTGAAGCCCCACTTCCCCTGCCAGTCGAATGGCAAAGCCTTTGGGGTCCTTCAGGAGGTCTCCCGTGATATCGAAAGCGGTTCGCACGGAGTTGGGGTCAATCCCCTTCGCCCATGCAAATTCCTTCTCCACCTCGGCCCGCGTTTCCTTGCGCGCATTGGCGACAGCGGCAACGATGCGGTTTTCGGGGGCATCTCCGGGTTTGGCTGGTGGCACAGCCCCAGTGGGAACCTGAGGACCTTTCGCGCCCTCGGTCGGTGCTGGAGTGCCATCCCCAGCAGGTTTGACCACGGATTCCGCCCCAGTGGGAGCGGTTGCAGGCACAACAGTCTCGGTCCCTGCGGACCCAGCGTCTGACGCTTCAGACGCCATCGCAGCTTTAATCATCGCATCGGATGCTGTGCCCGATGAGACGCTACCCTCTGTGGTAGTCCCTGCGACGTTCTCGATGTTCTCCATAGCCATAACAGTCTCCGCTTCCGGCTGTCTCGCTCACCGGGTCGAGGTCAAAGTGTAATGATTACACTTTGGTTCGGCATTGCAGCCGTGGGTCTACGGACGAGGCTGACGGACTGACACTTTGGGCTGTGGTCGCCCACACCTCACACAGATAGTCTC
>Ga0184628_10001337_pt1 | contig 12189 bp, 9 predicted proteins | sample PLM4_5_b1_FD_133149 | JGI IMG/M metagenome (GOLD analysis project Ga0184628, IMG submission 133149) | Groundwater sediment microbial communities from an aquifer in East River, Colorado, USA - PLM4_5_b1 | ecosystem: Environmental > Terrestrial > Soil > Riparian zone | place: USA: East River...
AGGGGTTGTCATGCGTGGGCTCTGGGCCAGGTTTCGGGATGCTACCGTAGAACGGGTCACGATGCCGCCCGGCCTTGAACTGATTGGTAGTCCGTCCGGTTGACCCGGGAGCGGCCGCAACCGATAATCCCGGCCCGAAAGCGAGGGCCCATGAGATCGATCGTCCCTACGACACGCCTTGCGTCCGCAGTCGCTCTCTTCCTTCTCGGCGCGGGTCTTTCGGGCTGCGCCGGCGGGGACAAGTCCGGCGGCGGCGCTGCAACACCCGCCTCGGGCACCATTCTCATCGGCCATTTCGGATCGATGACCGGCTCCGAGGCGACGTTCGGCCAATCGACCGACAACGGAATCCGCCTCGCCATCAAGGAAGTGAACGCCGCGGGCGGCGTCAAGGGCAAGACGATCGAGCTCAAGACCTACGACGACCAGGGAAAATCGCAGGAGGCCGGCACCGCGGTCACGCGCCTGATCACGAGCGACAAGGTCGTCGCGGTGCTCGGCGAGGTCGCATCGTCGTTGTCCCTGGCCGGAGGCCGCGTCGCGCAGCAGTACGGCGTGCCGATGATCTCGCCCTCGTCGACGAATCCGACCGTCACGCAGATCGGCGACATGGTCTTCAGGGTCTGCTTTCTCGATCCGTTCCAGGGCTGGGTGGCCGCGAAGTTTTCCCGCGAGCACTTGAAGGCCCAGAAGGCGGCGATTCTCTACGATCAGGGCCAGGCCTACTCCAAGGGGTTGATGGACGCCTTCGACAAGGCGTTCAAGGAGATGGGCGGCACGGTCACGACGGTTCAGGCCTACAACGGCGGCGACCAGGATTTCTCCGCGCAGCTGACGACGATCCGCCAGACCGCGCCCGACGTCATCTTCGTTCCCGGCTACTACACGGATGCCGGCAACATCTCGATCCAGGTGCGCAAGCTGGGCTTGACCGCGCCGCTCCTGGGAGGCGACGGCTGGGACTCGGTCAAGCTGGCCGAGATCGGCGGCTCGTCGATCGAGGGGAGCTACTTCACGAACCACTACTCGCACCAGAACCCGGCCCCCGAGGTCCAGAACTTCGTCGCCAAGTACAAGACCGACTACGGTCAGATCCCCGACGGCCTCGCGGCGCTGGGCTACGACGCGGCCCGCCTGCTGTTCGACGCGATGAACCGGGCGCCCTCGCTCGCGGGGAAGGACCTGGCCGCCGCGATCGCGGCGACGAAGGACTTCGCGGGCGTCACCGGGAAGATCACGATCGACGCGGAGCGCAACGCGAAGAAGGCCGCGGTGGTGCTCGAAATGAAGAACGGCGTTCCCGCCTACGTCACGACGATCGAACCCACGCCGTAAACCTCACCGCGCCGCCGACCCCCACGTGACGAAGTTTTTCCAAACCTTGATGGACGGCATGGCCGTCGGGAGCCTGTATGCGCTCATCGCGCTCGGCTACACGATGGTCTACGGCACCCTGCAGTTCATCAACTTCGCCCACAGCGACGTCTTCGTGTTCGGAGCGTGGATCTCGTACACGCTCGCGGTCGGATTGGGCTATGCCGTGGCAGGAACGACGCCTCCGCTCTACGGCGGCATCCTGATCCTCTTCGCCGCGATGGCGTTTTGCGGCGCGGCGGGATTCACGATCGAACGCCTCGCCTATCGCCCGTTGCGCAAGGCCCCGCGCCTCAACGTGCTCATCACGGCCATCGGCGTCTCGTTGTTTCTCCAAAACGTCGGCCAGCTGAAATGGCTCTTCGGAACACAGCCGCAACGCATGCCGAGCCTCATCGCGGACAAGATCTTAGCGACGTTCGCCGGCGTGCAGGTCCACGTGGTCGACGTCACCGGCGTGGTGACGGCGCTGGCCCTGATGCTCGTCCTCGACTGGCTGATCTTCAGGACCAGATTGGGTCGGGCGATGCGGGCGGTGTCCCACGACACGAACGTCGCCGCCCTGATGGGGATCAACGTCGACGCGGTGATCTCCTTCACGTTCGTCCTCGGCTCGTCGCTCGCGGCGGCCGCCGGGTTCCTCTATGCGTTGAAGTATCCCGGCTTGAATCAACCCGCGCATGCGACTTGGGTCCTCCTCGGGCTCAAAGCGTTCGTCGCCGCGGTCATCGGCGGCATCGGAAACATCCGCGGTGCCATGCTGGGCGGCATCCTGATCGGCTTCATCGAGCTGTTCGGAGCAGCGTATCTGTCGCCTCACCTTCGCGACATCTACGTGTTCTCGATTCTGATCCTCGTCCTGCTCGTTCGCCCGAGCGGCATCCTCGGGAAATCCGTCGCGGAGAAAGTCTAGATGCGGGGGGCGGTGCCGCTCGTCGTCGGATTTTTGGCGGCGATCGCCATGCAGCTTGCTATCGGCCCGGTCGTCGGCCCGTTCGCGGTCAAGCTCCTGATGGACATCGGCATCAACGTCATCCTCGCGGTGTCCTTGAATCTGGTGAACGGATTCACCGGGCAGTTCTCGATCGGCCACGCGGGGTTCATGGCGGTCGGCGGCTACGTCGCGGGCGCCACGACCTACTACGGGTCCTTTCTGCTCTGGGGCGGGCCGCAGGTTCAGCCCGGTTGGCTGTCGAGCGGCGACGTTTTGTTCGTTGGCGGGTGCATGGGGGCGCGCTGTTCGCCGCGGGCACCGGGTACGTCGTCGGCCTTCCCTCCCTGCGCCTGCGCGGAGACTACCTCGCCATCGTCACGTTGGGATTCGGCGAGATCGTTCGCGTGCTGCTGCAGCGCACGGGGGACGTCATGACCTCGGCAGGCGACGTCCAGCAAGCCTCGGCGTGGACGCTCGCGACGAGCGTCGGCGGCTCGCTCGGGTTTTCCGGCCTCCCCTACTACACCGACCTGTTCTGGGTCTACGCGTTCGTGACGCTGACGATCGTCGTCGCGCTACGCCTGAAATTCTCGAGCTACGGCCGGGCGTTTCTTTCGATCCGTGAGAACGAGATCGCCGCCGAGGCGGTCGGGATCAACACGACGAAGCTGAAGGTCCGCGCCTTCGTGCTGGCGGCCGCGTTCGCGGGAATCGCGGGCGGCCTGTTCGCCCACGAGGTAGGAACGTCGTTGAATCCGCGGGAGCTCGGGTTCCAGAAATCGTTCGACATCGTGATCATGGTGGTCCTGGGCGGCATGGGCTCGGTCTCGGGTGCCGTGCTCGCCGCTATCGTTTTGACGTTGCTCCCGGAGGCGCTGCGCGGGTTCTCCGAGTTCCGGATGCCGATCTACGCGTTGGCGCTGATCTTGATGATGATCCTGCGTCCACAGGGGATCCTGGGACTCAAGGAGCTCTGGGAGCTTCCGTGGTTCACCGCGCGCAAGCGGGCGAAAACCGAGCAACCGCAATGAGCGCGCTCCTCGACGTCCGCGGCATCGCGATCGCTTTCGGCGGACTGAAAGCGGTCCAGGACTTCAACCTCGAGGTCCCGAAAGGGGCGCTCCACGGGTTGATCGGGCCCAACGGTGCGGGGAAAACGACCGTCTTCAACCTGCTCACCGGCGTCTACCGGCCGGACGGAGGCGAAATCCGACTCGACGGACGCGACCTGATCGGGCTCAAGCCCCATCAGATCGCCAAGGCGGGGATGTCCCGCACGTTTCAAAACATTCGCCTCTTCCCCAACCTTTCGGTCCTCGACAACGTGCGGATCGCCTGCCACCTCCGCGGCAAACACGCCCTGGTTCCGACGATCCTGCGCTTCCGCGGGCACCAGGCCGAAGAGAACGCAATCCTCGAGCGCTCGCGGCGGCTGTTGAGCCTCTTCGCGCTCGATGACCGCCGCGACGAGGAAGCCTCGTCGCTCCCCTACGGCGACCAACGCCGCCTCGAGATCGCGCGCGCGCTGGCGACCGACCCGAAGGTCGTCCTCCTCGACGAGCCCGCGGCCGGCATGAACCCGAAGGAGACGCACGCGCTCGCGGCGCTGATTCGCCGCCTCAGAGACGAGTTCTCCATGACGATCCTGCTCATCGAGCACGACATGGCGCTGGTGATGGAGATCTGCGATCGGATCACCGTGCTCGACTACGGCGTGACCATCGCCTCGGGGACGCCGGACGCGATCCAGAACGACCCCAAGGTCATCGAGGCCTATCTGGGCGAGCCGATGGAGGCCGCGACCTAGGACATGGCGCTCCTCGCGATCGAGAACCTCTCCGTTCACTACGGCGCCATCCGCGCGCTCCACGGCCTTACGATCGCCGTGGAGCCGGGAGAAATCGTCACCTTGATCGGAGCCAACGGCGCGGGCAAGTCGACGACACTTCGCGCGGTCAGCGGTCTCGTGAAACCATCCGGAGGGACGATCCGATTCGACGGCGAGGATCTCGCCGGCCTCGCGCCGCACAAGATCTTGCGCCGAGGCCTGGCGCAGGTCCCCGAGGGTCGCGGCATCTTTCCGAACCTGACCGTCGACGAGAATCTCGATCTGGGCGCCTTCGTGCGCGCCGACCGCAAGGAGGTCGAGAGGGACCGCGAGCGCGCGTTTTCCCTCTTCCCACGGTTGAGGGAGCGTCTCGATCAGCGGGCGGGAACGCTCTCGGGGGGAGAGCAGCAGATGCTCGCGATCGGACGCGCGCTCCTCGCCCGCCCGCGCCTGCTCCTGCTCGACGAGCCGTCGCTGGGGCTCGCCCCGCAGCTCGTGCAGACGATCTTCAGGATCATTCGCGAGATCAACGCGTCGGGGACGACGATCTTCCTCGTGGAACAGAACGCCCACATGGCGCTCCGGGTGGCCCACCGCGCCTACGTTCTCGAGGTCGGAAGCGTCGTGATGCAAGGCGACGCCAAGCAGTTGGCCGCCAGCGATGAGGTCAAGAAAGCGTATCTGGGGATCGCGTAGGGACTTCCGGGCGCGATCGGGCGCGCCTTGCGATAATCGGCGGACCCATGAACGCGCGCTCCCGCATCAGGCTCGCCTTGGCGGCCGCCCTCGCGGCCGGGGTTGCGTTGCCCGTTGCGGCGGGAACGGTTCCCCTCCCCGAAACCTCGGGTCGCGGGATCGTTCCGGGCGCATTCCCCGAACGACCGGCCGACGACGCGCGTTCGATTCCCGAAGACATCCTCGCCCGACGCGATCACCTGGCGCTGGCGGACGTCCTGGACGTCGCACTGCGGAACGATCCGGCGACGCAGATCGCGTGGCGCGACGCACGGTCGCAGGCCGAGGCGGTGGGCGCGGCGAAAGCGGACTGGTGGCCCGAGCTCGACGTCACTCTGGCCGCGACGCGGGCGAAGACGGCGGCGCAGGGCGGACAATTCACGAACCTGCAGACCACGTACGGGCCGAGCGCGGCGCTGACATACGTGCTCGCGGATTTCGGCGAGCGCTCGGGGAACGTCGCCAGCGCGAAAAACGACGCGCTCGGTGCGGTCTGGGCTCACGGCGCCGCGGTGCAAGGGACCGTCTTGCGCACGATCGAAGCGTACATCGCCTACGTCGACGCCAAGGCGCAGCTCGTCGCCGCGCACATCACCGAAGGCGAGGCGGCGACCAACCTCGACGCGGCGGAGCAGCGGCGGAGCGCCGGCCTGGCGACGATCGCCGACGTCCTCCAGGGGAAGACGCAGCGATCGCAGGCGAAGCTGATCGCGCAGACGATCGAGGGCAGCCTCGGGAGCCTGCGCGGCGCGCTCGCGACGGCGATGGGTCTCCCCGCGAACGTGTCGTTCGAGGTCGGCGAGCTCCCGGCGGAGGTTCCCGCGGTCGAGTTCGGCGGCACGGTGGACGAACTGATCGCCAAGGCGCTCGGCCGCCGGCCCGATCTCGCCGCCGCGCGCGCATCGTGGCTATCGGCGAAGGCCGACGTCACCGCCAAGCGCGGGGAGTGGCTTCCCCAGCTCAACTTCGCCGGGATCGTCAACAAGAACTACTACGACCCGGCGACGTACGCGTCGACGAGCAACACCTGGTCCGTCGGTCTGGTGCTGCGGATCCCCGTCTTCAACGGGTTCCGCAACACGCACGAGATCGCTGCCGCGCGCGAGGACGAAGGGCGCGCCGCGGCCCAAGCCCGCTCGGTCGAGCAGACGGTGATCAACCAGGTGTGGACGAGCTGGTACGACGTCAAGACCGCGGCGCAGCGCATCGAGACGTCGAAGGACCTGCTGGACAGCGCGACCGAATCCGAGAAGGTCGCGCTGGGCCGGTACAAGGAAGGGGTCGGCACGCTGCTCGACCTTTTGAACGCGCAGTCGGCGTTGGCCTTGGCGCGCGCCCAAGAGATCGCCGCGCGCGCGGACTGGCTGGTGGCCGCCGCGCGCCTGATCTACAGCACCGGCGGGCTGACCGGCCCGGAGGCCCTTCCCCAATGACGACGTCCTCGACGACCCGACTACGGCTCCTCGGGCTCGCCTGCATCTGCGCGGCCGCGAGCTGCGGCGGAGCCGCCAAGCCCCCCGCCGCGCCGCCGCCTCCCCCGGTGATCACAGGGCAGGCGGTTCGCCGGACCGTGCCGGTGACGCTGCGAGCGATCGGCAATGTGGAGTCGACGGCGTCGGTCGCGGTGCGCTCGCGGGTCGCGGGACAAATCTTGAAGGTGCACATCGCGGATGGTGCCGACGTGGCGAAAGGCCAGACGCTCTTCACGATCGACCCCGAGCCGTTCCGGATCGCGCTCGAGCGCGCCGAAGCCCAGTTGGCGCGCGACAAGGCGCTCCTCCAGAAAGCCGACAACGACGCCGCCCGCTACGCGAAGCTCGTGGACCAAGAGTACGTGACGCGAGAGCAATACGAGTCCGCCGTCTCGCAGGCGGCCTCGCAGGCGGCCGTCATCCAGTCCGACGAAGCGATGGCGAAGGAAGCGCGGCTGTCCCTTTCGTACTGCACGATCGTCGCTCCGATCGCCGGCCGGGCGGGAAGCGTCAACCTACGCGCCGGCAACCTCGTGAAAGTGAACGACGACCCGCCGCTGCTCACGATTCTGCAAGTACGCCCCGTGTACGTCACCTTCTCCGTCCCGGAGAAGTATCTCGACGACGTGCGCGCGCACGCGGCAAAGGGTCCGCTTGCGGTACGGGCGTTCTCCCGCGGCGAGGAGGGCAAAGGGCACACCGGCCTCCTGGCCTTCATCGACAACGAAGTCGCCGCGGCCACCGGCACGATCCGTCTGCGCGGAGAGTTCGGAAACGACGACCGGGGGCTCTGGCCCGGGCAATTCGTCGAGGTCGCGCTCCGGCTCGCCGAGCAGAAAGACGCCGTGGTCGTCCCCTCCTCCGCGATTCAGGTCGGGCAGCAGGGAAGCTACGTCTACGTCATCGAGGATGGAGGGACGGCGCAGCTTCACCCGGTCGTCGTGGACAGGGCGATCGGTGACCAGACGGTGCTCGCCTCCGGCCTCGAAGGTGGCGAAACGGTCGTCACCGACGGCCAGATCCGCATCGTCCCCGGGGGCAAGGTCGCGGTGCAGGCGGCGCCGTGAACGTCTCGCACCTGTTCATCCGGCGGCCCGTCACGACGACCCTCGTGATGCTGGCCATCCTCGCGTTCGGGTGGGCGTCCCACGGGCGGCTGCCGGTCAGCGATCTTCCCAACGTCGATTTCCCGACCCTGCAAGTCACGGCCGCCCTCCCCGGCGCGTCGCCGGAAACGATGGCGGCGTCCGTGGCCACGCCGCTCGAAAAAGAATTTTCCACGATCGCCGGGCTCGACACGATGAACTCGTCGAGCGCCCAGGGGACCACTCAGGTCACGCTGCAATTCGTCCTCGACCGCGACCTCGACGCCGCGGCGCAGGACGTGCAGGCCGCGATCTCGCGCGCCGTCAAGAATCTCCCCCGGGACATGCCGTCCCCACCGTCGTTCCAGAAGGTCAACCCGGCGGACCAGCCGATCCTCTACATCGCGCTCACCTCCCCTTCGCTCGCCATGTACGACCTCAACGAGTACGGCGAGAACATGATCGCGCAGCGGGTCTCTCAGGTTTCCGGGGTGGCGCAGGTTCAGATCTTCGGCTCGCAGAAGTACGCGGTGCGCGTGAAAGCCGACCCGACCGCGCTCGCCTCCCGCGGCATCGGCATCGACGAGGTCGCCAACGCCTTACGGAACGCGAATTCGAACCTGCCCACCGGGGCCTTGTGGGGTGCGAACCGCACGTACACGGTGGAGACCAACGGGCCGATCCTGCGGGCCGAGGGGTACCGCCCGGTCATCGTCGCCTACCGTGACGGGCAGCCGGTGCGCTTGGACGAGATCGCCAAGGTCGTCGACGGTGTCGAAAACGACAAGACCGCCGCCTGGTTCACCGAGAACACCATTCAGCGCGCCATCATTCTCGCGATCCAGCGGCAGCCCGGGACGAACACCGTCGAGGTGGCCAAGTCCGTCCGCGGGCTGCTCCCGGAGTTCGAGGCGAAGCTCCCCGCGTCCGCCAAGCTCCGCGTGCTGTTCGACCGGTCGGAGACGGTCAAGGAATCCGTACACGACGTCCAGCTGACGCTCGGCTTGACGCTCGTGCTCGTCGTGCTCGTCATCTTCCTCTTCCTGCGTAACGTCTCGTCCACCGTCATCCCGAGCCTGGCTCTGCCGTTGTCGATTCTGGGCACTTTCGTCGTGATGCAGGCCGCAGGCTTCAGCCTCGACAACCTGTCGTTGATGGCGCTGACGCTGGCGGTCGGGTTCGTGGTCGACGACGCGATCGTGGTGCTCGAGAACATCGTCCGCCACATGGAGATGGGGAAGCCCCCCCTGCAGGCTTCGATGGACGGCGCCAAGGAGATCGGATTCACCGTCATCTCGATGACGATCTCGCTGACTGCCGTGTTCATTCCGATCCTCTTCATGGGCGGGATCATGGGGCGGCTCTTCCACGAGTTCGCAGTCGTCATCGGCGCGGCGGTTCTGATATCCGGGTTCATCTCGCTATCGCTCACGCCGATGCTCGCCAGCCGTTTTCTCAAGCCCGAGCGCGAAGCGCACCACGGGAAGGCCTACGACGCCACGGAGCGATGGTTCCGGACGTCGCTCGCTTGGTACGACGCCGGTCTCACCTGGTCGCTGCGCCACCGCTTGTCGATCATGGCCGCCACCCTGGCGATGATGGTGGCCACGGTATGGCTGTTCGTCACGATCCCGAAGGGGTTCCTCCCCGATCAGGACACCGGGCAGGTCGTCGGCTTCACCGAGGCCCAGGAGGGCATCGGCTTCGACGCGCTGATCGCCCACCAGAAGCAGATCATGGAGATCGTCAAGGCCGACCCCGCCGTGGACGCCTTCATGTCGTCGTGCGGCGCCCGCAACAACGTCGGCGCGAACCAGGGGATCGTCTTCATGCGCTTGAAGCCGCGCAGCCAGCGCGAGCCCGTCGCCGCCGTGCTGGCCCGGCTACGCGCGAAGGTCGCCGTCGTCCCCGGGATGCGTGTCTTCTTCCAGAACCCGCCGCCGATCCGTCTCGGCGGACGCCTGACCAAGAGCCAGTACCAGCTGACGCTGCAGAGCACCGACACGAAGGAGCTCTATGAGAACGCCCCGAAGCTCGAGGCGGAATTGCGCAAGCTCTCCGCCGTGCGCGACGTGACGACCGATCTGCTGCTCAAGAACCCGCAGGTCAACTTGACGATCGATCGCGACAAGGCCTCGGCCTTGGGCCTCACGGCGGAGCAGATCGACGATGCGCTCTACACCGCCTACGGGTTCCGGCAGGTGTCGACGATCTACGCGTCGAACGCGTCGTACCAGGTGATCCTCGAGCTCGACCGCAAGTACCAGGACGACCCTTCGGTGCTCCCGCTGCTGTACGTGCGCGCCGCGGGGGGAGGGCTCGTCCCGCTCGACACGCTCGTCACCACGTCGACCGGCGTCGGCCCGCTGACGGTGAGCCACTCGGGACAGCTCCCGGCCGTGACGGTCTCGTTCGACCTCTCCCCCGGCGTGTCGCTCGGCCAAGCGGTGGCGGCGGTCGACCGAGCCTCCCGACGGGTGCTCCCGGCGACGATGAGCACGGCGTTCCAAGGAACGGCGCAGGCGTTCGAGGCATCCCAGAAGGGCCTCGGCGTCCTCCTGCTCGTCGCGGTGCTCTTCATTTACGTCGTGCTCGGGGTCCTGTACGAGAGCTTCATCCATCCGCTGACGATTCTGTCCGCCCTCCCCTTCGCCGGCTTCGGCGCGCTCTTGACGCTGGTGATTTTCGGCAAGGATCTCTCGGTCATCGCCTTCGTCGGCGTGATCCTGCTCGTCGGGCTCGTGAAGAAAAACGGGATCATGATGGTGGATTTCGCCGTCGCCGCGCAGCGGGACGAGGGGAAAGACGCGACGCGCGCGATCCACGACGCCTGCCTGGTCCGCTTCCGGCCGATCATGATGACGACGATGGCCGCGTTGTTCGGCACGCTGCCTATCGCCTTGGGGTTCGGCGCGGGCGCCGAGGCACGCCAACCTCTGGGCCTGGCGGTCGTCGGAGGCCTGCTGTTCTCGCAGCTGCTCACGCTGTTCGTCACGCCTGTCGTCTACACCTACATGGACGCGTTTGAACGCTGGGCCCGCCACAGGGGACGCGCCCCTTTTCCGCAGCAAAGCGGTATCCGGGGAGCTTTGTAAGGAAAAGGGGCGCGTCCCCTGTGCTAACGTCTCCGGTTCATCCGGTCGCATTGAACGAGGAGAAGACCCGCCATGCCCGAATTTATCTTCACGATGAAGGATCTTCGCAAGACCGTCCCGCCCAAGCGGGAGATCTTGAAGGGGATCTGGTTGTCGTTCTACTACGGCGCGAAGATCGGCGTCCTCGGTCACAACGGCGCCGGCAAGTCGTCCCTGCTCCGCATCATGGCGGGCCAGGACGATCAGTTCACCGGCGAGGCGTTCGCGGCCAAGTCGGCTTCGGTCGGCTTCCTCGCGCAGGAGCCCAAGCTCGACGCGGCGAAAACCGTGCTGGGCAACGTCGAAGAGGGGGTCGCGAAGCAAAAGGCGATCGTCGATCGCTACAACGCGTTGATGGAGAACTACTCCGACGACACCGCCGACGAGGCGGCCAAGCTGCAGGACCAGATCGACCACCAGAACCTGTGGGACCTCGATACCCACCTGGAGATCGCGATGGACGCGCTGCGCTGCCCCCCCGGCGACGCCGATGTGGCGACACTCTCGGGTGGCGAGCGACGCCGCGTGGCGCTGTGCCGGTTGCTCCTCCAAAAACCCGACCTGCTGCTTCTCGACGAGCCGACGAACCACCTGGACGCGGAGTCGGTCGCGTGGCTGGAGCGGCACTTGAAGGAATATCCCGGCACCGTCGTGGCGATCACGCACGACCGCTACTTCCTCGACAACGTCGCGGGTTGGATCTTGGAGCTCGATCGCGGCGCCGGAATCCCTTGGGAAGGGAATTATTCCTCGTGGCTGGATCAGAAGCAGCGCCGGCTGGCGCAAGAAGAAAAGGCCAGCAGCGCGCGTCAGAAAACGCTCGAGCACGAGCTCGAGTGGGTGCGCATGGCGCCCCGCGCGCGGCATGCGAAGAGCAAGGCGCGTATCACCGCTTACGAGGATCTCCTCCGCCAGGACTCCGAACGGCGCACGGATCAGCTCGACGAACTGTACCTGCCAGCCGGCCCACGCCTGGGCGATCTCGTCGTCGAGTCGAAGGGCGTTCGCAAGGGCTACGGCGACAACCTTCTCATGGAGGACCTTTCGTTCACTCTGCCTCCAGGGGGCGTGGTCGGTGTGATCGGACCCAACGGGGCCGGGAAGACGACGCTATTCCGGATGATCGTGGGCCAGGAAAAGCCAGACGGCGGGACGCTGCGCGTCGGCGAGACGGTCGTTCTCTCCTACGTCGATCAGAGTCGCGACGTGCTCGACGGCGACCAGAACGTCTGGCAGGCCATCTCCGAGGGCCAGGACCTCATCGTGCTCGGAAAGCGCGAGGTTCCCAGCCGCGCCTACGTGTCGTGGTTCAACTTCAAAGGGGCCGACCAGCAGAAACTGGTCAAGGACCTCTCGGGTGGAGAGCGGAACCGCGTGCACATGGCCCGGATGTTCAAGAGCGGCGGCAACGTCCTCCTGCTCGACGAGCCGACCAACGACCTGGACGTCGATACGCTGCGCACGCTCGAGGAAGCGATCCTCAACTTCGCCGGCTGCGCCGTCATCATCAGCCACGACCGGTGGTTCCTGGATCGGATCGCCACCCACATCCTGGCCTTCGAGGGAGACAGCCAGGTCGTCTGGTTCGAGGGGAACTACCAGGAATACGAGGCCGACCGGAAGCGGC
>Ga0184628_10001340_pt1 | contig 12177 bp, 10 predicted proteins | sample PLM4_5_b1_FD_133149 | JGI IMG/M metagenome (GOLD analysis project Ga0184628, IMG submission 133149) | Groundwater sediment microbial communities from an aquifer in East River, Colorado, USA - PLM4_5_b1 | ecosystem: Environmental > Terrestrial > Soil > Riparian zone | place: USA: East River...
ACGATTCAGGCGGCGCCAGCCAGAGGCGGCGGTGGCGGCGCTCCTGCAGCCTCAGCGGGTGCGCCTGCTCCAACGGCTCCGGTCGAGAAACTCAGCGAAGGCGCTTATTTGATTCTCGGTGGGTATGCCTGCCTCGCCATCGAGTTCAAGGATCACATCGTGGTCATCGAAGGACCGCAAAGCGAAGCTCGCGCCCAGGCCGTCATCGCTGAAGCGAAACGGCTGATACCGAACAAGCCGATTCGGTACGTCGTGAACACGCACACCCATATCGATCACTCCAGCGGGCTGCGCGCGTTTGTGGCCGAAGGCGCGACGATCATTACTCACCAGTCCAACAAGACATACCTGGAGAAAGTGCTCAACGGGGCGCATACGCTGACGCCCGACGCCATGAGTAATTCGAAGAACAAACCAAAATTTGAAACTGCGTCGGATCTCAAGATCCTGACGGACGGCAATCGGGTCGTGGAACTCCATCACATGAAGGATTTTGGACACCACGAGGGAATGCTGATGGTTTATCTTCCCAAGGAAAAGATCCTTCTCGAAGCCGATGCCTACAATCCGCCGGCGCAGCCGCCAACCGGGGCTGCCACAGTCACCAGCCCCTACAATCTCAGTCTTCTTGATAACGTTGCTCGTTTGAAGCTGGACGTCCAACGCATCATCCCCGTTCACTACGCCGCCGATAACCGGGTTGTCACAATGTCGGAAGTACGCCGAGTCTCGGGCCGCAATTGAGATCGCGGAACATCGAGGGACCGTGGTGGCCAGATACGGGATGGTTTTCGTTCATTACGTTGACGGGGACATTGCTTCTCATGGGATGTCATTCCCCGGCGCCAGCTCCCAAGGCCGAAGAGAAGGCCGAACTTAATTGACGCGCAGCTTGATCGAATCGAATTCTTGCGTGTTGTTGATATTTCTCTCGCGTGGGGGTAGGACGAGCCTGATATGGTTCTGCATCTGCTTGATGCGATCCGCTGTCGCGGGATGCGTCTTGAACTGACTAGATAGTTTCGGAAGGGACGCCTCTGTTTCCTCCAGCTTTCGGAGAAACCGTACCGCCGCCTCCGAGTCGTAGCCCGCTTTATAGAGATAGATCAGTCCAAGGTAATCGGCTTCATTGACCGCGCCACGTGAAAACGCAAACGTCTGCGTTTCCACTCCAGGCTGGGGAAGTTCTCGTATCGAAGCGCCGAGACGCCCGCCGGCGAGAGTCATCGTCGTCGTCTGCGCAATCTGCATCAGGGTGCCCCTGGAACTATGCTCTGTTGCATGCCGGGCTGCGACATGGCCGACCAGATGTGCGATTACGAATGCCAGTTCCGCTTCGCTGTCGACTGCCTTGATTGTGGCGGAATTGATGTAGATGAATCCGCCCGGCAGCGCGGTTGCGTTCATGGTGTCGGACTGGATCACTCTGATCGTGATTGGAAACTTCGCGTCGGAATTCTTTGCGATGTTCTGGGCGATTCGGTCGACATAGGCACTCACGTCATTATCGTCGGCAAGTGTGATACTGCGTTCCAACTCCGCAGCGGCCTGGCGCCCGAGCTGCATCTCGCTTTCCATCGAACTGAAGTTGACCGAGTCCTTATTGATATCTCGTTTCCCGATGGTCTCAAGATCGACGTATTGGGGTTTTGTCGCCTGGGCACCCAGGGATGTCGAAATCAGGATCAATGTGAAGAAAACAGAGAGTGGTCGGCAGGTTCGGGAATTCATGACGCGGTCAGACTAGATCCGTGGCGGATTGAAAGCAAAAAAAATCCCCGCAGCATCCTCGCGCACGGCGCGGTGGTAGCCTGATCGCATGAGATTCGTGCGGGAAATAATTTCTGTTGCGGCATTGCTCGTCCTCTCCGTCGCTCATGGCGCGGAGCTGGCGCCGCCGATGCCGCCGTCCTTGCCCGGAGCGATCGCCGACGCCAGCGGACGGATCGCCGTCATCGCTCAGGAGGGTGGCGACGTCGCGGGGGTGGAGCTGTCCACGGGCCGGACGCTGTGGCGGAGCGCCGAGGGGCGCTGGCCGCTGGCTTCGGCGACCCAGTGGGTGGCGGTGGCCGCTCCGGACCCCGCCGATCGGAGCATGCTGCACGTTCGCTTTCTCCGCCCCTCGGACGGCAAGTTGTTGATGGATGCGAAGCCGATTCGCCTGCCTGCGGTCGTTGGCGCGGAAGCAGGCTGGGAGGGTGAGGGCCTGTCCATTGGCGCGGGCAACACGAGCATCAACGTGTGGGCGTGGATGCCGCCGTCACTGGGCTTGGCCGTGAACGCGCGCGCCGGGCGTCTGCGCGTCCGCTGGAAGACGGCGTTCTTCATCGGCGGCGGCGGGATGCGACCGCCGGAGCGTGGTCCGACGTTCTCGGGTCTGGCTTTTATCGATCCGGCCAGCGGCGACGTGGAAGCCGGTGCGGACGATCCGGCGGAGACTCCGGAGCCGGCGCCGCCAACGCTGCCGCTTTCGTGGAAGCGCGAGCCGGGAATGATCTACTGGAGCTGGTCCTCGTACGGATCCAGCTGGACCGACAAGCCGCGCGCATTCTGGATCGGCGATACCGGAGTGGCCGGTTTCTTCGGATACGAGAGCGCGACGCGCCGGCTGGTGCTGAACCGCTTCCGGCCAACGGAACCGCTGCCGCCCGTTGAGATCGCGATCGGCGGCGAATGGGCGCCCCAGGTGTCGATGGACGGACGATACCTGATCCTTTCCAGGGGCAACGCCGGCGTGGAGACGTTCACGCTCTACGATCTTATTGGCATGATCGGCCAGGGTAAGCCCGGCGTCCCGTCCCGGATGCCGCACCTCGAGCCGCGATTCCGCTGGCCGTTTTCGGTGGTCGGCACATCTCTGTACTACGTCGCCGAGGACCAGGGGCGCGGCGCGACGGGGGGAGGAACCGCGTTCTCTCGCTGGTTGGTCTGCGTCGACTGGGCGGACGGCAAGATCCGCTGGACCCGCGCCCTGCCGCCGCGTGTCCTCCCCGCTCCCATGGCGGTCGCCAGCCCGGGCCTACCGCGCTGACGAAGAAGCCCGCACTGAAATACCGTTCGATAGTGTTTGACCAAGTGCACGTTCATCAGCAAACTTGTGTCCATGAAATCCATTCCTGTCTTCATTCTGCGAATCGTCATTTGTGTAACTCTGATCATGCCTCTGGCCGCACAGCAACCCGCGCGCGGCGGACGCACGGCGCCCACTCGCGATCCCAATACGCCCGGGTATGTTCAGGCGACGGACTTGCCCGATGGCGCTGTTCCGCCGGTGAATGTTGATGGAAACTTCATCATCGGTCCAACTCATGCGCCCGCGCCGGAGATGACGGTAAACCAGAGCGTTCCACAGGGAATGATTTACAACTTCACCATGAGTTCGGCAGATAGCAGGATTTACCCCGGCATTGCGCGTGAGGCGGGAACACTCGGCACTCCGGATCCAAACAACCCGGCGAAGCTGGACGTCACCACTCATCCCGCTCCATACACCCGCAAGGTTGCAGTGTATGTTCCGAAGCAATACGTCCCCGGCACGGCCGCTCCATTTATTGTTGGCGCCGATGGGCCGGATAATACGCTGTTCACGGTATTGAATAATCTGATCGCGCAAAAGCGCGTGCCGGTGATGATCGCCATATCCATCGGCAACGGCGGCGGTGATGCGCAGGGCAGCCAGCGCGGTCTGGAATACGACACCATGTCGGGACTCTATGCCGAGTTCGTTGAAAGCGAAGTGCTGCCTCTGGTCGAAAAACAAGCCGGCGTGAAACTCACAAAAGATCCGGAGGCCCGCGCGACGATGGGCGGAAGTTCCGGGGGATCCGCTGCCTTCAGCATGGCATGGTATCGTACCGATCTGTATCATCGGGTTCTGACGTATTCGGGCACTTACGTCTATCAGCAGTCGCCTTATAATCCGGCGACACCGCACGGAGCCTGGGGCTATCACGAAACGATCATTCCCAGCAGTCCGTCGAAGCCGCTGCGAATCTGGATGGAAGTCGGGGACCGCGACAATTACAGCACGCGGGACGATATGCACGATTGGGTCCTGGCCAATGAAAATATGGCAAAGGAGCTCGCCGCAAAGGGCTACCACTACCAGTTTGTTTTTGCCCGAAATGCCGGTCACACCGATGGCGCTGTGAAACAGCAGACACTTTCACAGGCTTTGGAATATATTTGGCAGGGCTACCCAAAATAGAAGGAATTACAGGATGCAGGCTCCCGATCGCAAGCAGCCTCCGGTTCTGATATTCGATTCGTCCATCGGCGACGGCATCGATCAGGTTCTCGCGCTCGCGATGCTGCTCAGCTACGACTCGAAACGGGAAATTCGACTCACATCACTGAGTCTGAGTCGCAACAATCTTCAGATTGCAGAGTTCTGCGATCTCATCGGCCGCTTTTACGGGACCAATCCGACGATCGGAATGCATGCGAAGGGCGCTTCTGATACTGGCGTTTCTCCAATGGTTGCCTCCGTACTTTCGCGGCGAACACCGGATGGCAAACCCGCTTATTCTCGCAACGTCACAAGGCTCAACGATACCGCCGATCCCGTCGCGCTGATCCGAAACGCACTCACCGCACAGCCGGATCAAACCGCTACCGTGGTTTTAGCCGGACCTCCAACCAACCTGCTCGGCATGCTCGCGCTGCCCGAAGGTAAAAAGCTGGTTCAGAAGAAAGTGCGCACATTCATACTCGCCGGCCCCTTCGGCGATCGCGAAGGCATTGCCAGACTGCTTGAGCTTTGGCCCGGCTCCGCGATATTCGTCTCTGAAGATATTGGCAAGACGTTGCGATTCCCGGCCTCCAGCATCGACGAGGATTTCGCCTGGGCAAGCACTCATCCCGTCATTGACGCCTTCCGGTCCGCAAATACTCCTGCGACCAGTCTGCAGGACGGCGTACCGGCCATCGCCATGGCGGCGGCCTTGTTTGCCGCGCATCCGGAAGAAGGATATTTCACACTTTCAGACCCGGGAGTAATGACGGTTCTGGCTGGTGGCCAGCTGCAATTCATCACTGCTGCTCAAGGTTTACACCGGCAATTGATGACGGGTGCTGCGCAAAGTGAACGGATCGTCCAGGCGTGGCGGCAGATCGTCAGCGCGAAGCCGCCGGAGCCCAGGCGTGGAAACCGGGGACCCCAACCATGAAACGTGGAATCCGAACCATTTTGGCAGGAACCGCATTGTGCCTGGTACTGTGCGCGCCCATTCGAACCCAGGGGCAGAATCCGGAGGACTTCGCCAGATCCGTCGCGCCAATGCTCACCGGCACCTGTGCGCAGTGCCACAACAATAACGTCGCCTCGGGCGGATTCGATGCGTCGACCCTCATTGGTCTGACGGGCACAAACTCCATGACGCAGCATCGCCTCGAATGGGAAAAGGTATTGCGGCGGGTGCAATCGGGCGAAATGCCTCCAGCGAGCGCAACCAAACCGTCCGAGTCCGCGTTGCGTGCCTTTACGAATGCGATCCAGGCGGAACTGGGCCGTATGGACGCAGCCGTGAAGCCCGATCCGGGCCGCGTCACGGCGCACCGGCTAAATCGCAATGAGTACTCCAACACGATTCGCGATCTTCTTGGAGTCGAGTTTCACGCCGAAAAATATTTTCCCACCGACGATTCCGGCGACGGCTTCGACAACCTTGGAGAAATTCTGACCGTATCTCCGGTCCTGATGGAGAAGTACCTGAATGCGGGAGAGCGGATTGCAAGATGGGCGATCTCGACCGAATTTCCGCCGAAGCCCATCGCCGATGAGTATGCGCTGAAAGACCGGAAGGTTCGCCGCGTCGATCCGAGCACGATTGAGGCGCTCCATCGCGTGGAGTTTGCAGGGGAGTACACCGTCCGCTTTGGCTTGCCTGGCGAGCGTGCTCCAAACGGCGCCCCCGTCATTCTCAATTTGTGGATGGACGGAAAGCTTCTCATATCCAAACCGGTCGAAACCAAACCGAGCGGTCTGATCTATTTCGATCCGTATTCCGATGAAGAAGTGAAGGTGTACCTGCCGGTCGGCGATCATGTTTTTCAGGCGGGTTTCACCAATGACGATTTTGTAAAAACCCTCGCTCCAGCCGATTTCTATAACAACAAGAAAAACAAATTCCTGAACTCCATGGTGTTTATCGGCCCGTTCCCGTCGAACGTGGAAAAGGAAAGCCGGAGGCGGGTTTTGGTTTGCAATCCGGAGTCGGGGCGTGCGTGCGTGGAAAGAATAATTTCGACTCTGGCGCGGCGGGCGTACCGGCGTCCGGTGACATCTGCGGACACCGCATCGCTGATGAAATTTGTAGATATGGCGAAAGCCGACGGCCGGTCCACGGAGCAGAGCCTTCAGCTTGCAATTCAGGCGATGCTGGTTTCACCGAACTTCCTGTTTCGTATCGAACACGATACGAATCCGACAAACCCTGCAGATGTTCATCCGATTTCGCAGATCGAACTGGCTTCGCGGCTGAGCTATTTTTTGTGGAGTTCGATGCCGGACGACGCGTTGCTGGCGCTCGCGGAATCCGGCAGGCTGCGTGAGCCGGCGACGCTGCGGCGGGAAGTGGCCCGAATGCTGGCGGACGAGCGCTCCTCGGCACTGGCCTCTAATTTCGCAGGCCAGTGGCTCGAAACGCGCAACCTTGACGTGGTCCAGCCCGATCCGAAAAAATTTCCAGAATGGAACCCCGAGCTGAGAGACGCGATGAAAGCCGAAACCCGGAACTTTTTCGAATACATCGTTAAAGAGAATCGGCCCATTTCGGAATTTCTGAATGCCAATTACACGTTCCTCAATGAAAGGCTCGCAAAGTTTTACGGCATTGAGGGAGTAGTCGGTTCGGAATTTCGACGTGTCGAACTCACCACCCCGCAAGCCCGCGATCAGCGTGGCGGCGTTCTCACACAAGCGGGAGTGCTGACCGTTTCCAGTTATGCCAGCCGGACATCGCCGGTGATCCGCGGCAAGTATGTGTTGAGCAACATCCTGGGCACTCCGCCACCACCACCGCCTCCCGATGTGCCGAACCTCAACGAGGCGGCTGTTGGCATTTCCGGCTCGATGCGACAGCAACTGGAGGCACATCGGCAGAATGCCGTCTGCGCATCCTGTCATTCGCGGATGGATCCTCTGGGTTTCGGCCTGGAGAACTATGACGCGATCGGTCACTGGCGAACGACGGACGGCAATTTCCCCATCGAAACCGCAGGCACGCTGCCTGGCGGCAGGACCTTTTCGAGTCCGGCGGAAATGCGGGCCATTTTGAGTCTGGAGTTGCCTCAGTTTTCGCGCACTCTCATCGAAAAAATGATGACGTACGCATTAGGCAGAGGAATACGGGATTACGATAGACGAACTGTTGAAAGCATCCACCAAACGTTGACCGCGGACGGGGGCAGATTTCAAACGCTGATCCAGCAGATTGTAGAGAGTCTGCCGTTCCAATCCCGTCGCGGAGAAGAGGTCACTGAAAGTCGATGATCATCACTCAAAAATCACTTCCCAGGCGAACTTTTCTCAAGGGCATCGGAGCCGCCGTAGGGCTTCCATTTCTCGATGCCATGATTCCTGCCCTTCAAGCCCAATCCCTGGCGAGGCCGCTGCGCATGGCGTTTGTGTATGTGCCAAACGGTATCGACATGCGTCACTGGAATCCGTCCTACGACGGTGCACTGCAGGAATTGCCGCTGATTTTGAAATCGCTGGAACCTTTGAAGAAGGACATTACTCTGCTCAGCGGTCTGACCCACAATACCGGACGCGCTTTGCTGGACGGCGCAGGGGATCATGGTCGCTGCGCGGGCTCGTATTTGACCGGTGTGCAGGTTAAAAAAACGGTGGTCGATATCAAAGCCAGCGTCTCCTGCGATCAGCTTGTCGCCAACGAGATCGGCAAACAAACGCGTTTCCCGTCCATTGAACTCGGGCTGGAGGATGCCCGCCAGGCGGGAGATTGCGATTCCGGCTATTCGTGCGCATACACCAACAATCTGGCGTGGCGAAATGAAACACAGCCTCTGCCACCGATTCTCGATCCCCGCTCTTTATTCGATCGCCTGTTTGGCGAAGACGCAGCCTTGAGCCCGGAAGCCCGCGCGCAGCGAAACAAGTACCGGCAGAGCATTCTCGATTTCATCACTGAAGATACCCGGCAGCTGCAAAAGAAGCTGGGGCCGACAGACCGGCAGAAACTCGATCAATATCTGAGTTCTATTCGCGATATCGAACTGCAGATCCAAAAGGCGGAGAAAGACAACGCACAGATCGATCCCCACATGGATAAGCCCTATGGCATTCCACAGGACTTCGCGGAGCACTTCAAGTTAATGACCGACATGATGACGGTGGCGTTTCAGGCCGATCTCACGCGAGTTGTCACGTTCCTGGTGACGCGCGAGGGATCCTCCCGCGCCTATCGTGAACTCGGCATCAGCGATGGCCATCATCCGCTGACGCACCATCGCAATCAGATTGAACTGATGGACAAAGTTGCGAGGATCAACGCGTACCATGCGGGAGAGTTTTCGAAGTGGCTTGAAGTCCTCAGGTCCACACCCGAGCCCGGAGGATCCATTCTGGACAATTCGATGATCGTTTACGGCGCGGGCCTGTCGGATGGAAATGCGCACCTGCATCACGACCTGCCGACGCTGATCGCCGGCAGCGGCGGGAATTTCATCAAGACCGGCAGGCGCGTTGTGTTTCGCAAGGAAACTCCGATGTGTAATTTGTTCCTGACCATGATGGATCGCATGGGTTGCCATATGGAAAATTTTGGAGACTCCACAGGACACCTGGCAGGTCTCGACACCGCGTAGGAGGAAAGACGATGAGATGGCCGACCGTTGGGATGGCGGTTCTTGCGACGTTTGCCGTACTGGCTGTCGCACACCATGGATTCTCACAGAATCCCGCGGCGGCGGAACCCAATCCGGATACGTTCTACAAGCTTGGGCCAGACTCGATGGAACAGCCCGGTGTGCCGAAAGGGGAAATGCGCGGGCCCTTCACTCTTCCGTCCACCGTTTATCCAGGAACACAGCACACCTACTGGATCTATGTTCCGGCGCAGTACGAAGCGGCCACCCCGGCAAGCCTCATGATTTTCAACGATGGTCAGGCGTTTATCGCGCCAACCGGCAATCTGCGGGCGTTCAACGTGATCGACAATCTGACCTACAGACGCGAGATTCCGGTGATGATCACCGTCTTCATCAATCCCGGAAGGCGCCCCGATCAACCCGAACCCACACCTCAGGAATGGGGAGACCGCACGACAAATCGGCCGACCGAGTACAACTCCCTGGACGACAAGTATCCGCGCGTCGTGGTCGATGAGCTTCTGCCGGTCTTGCACAAGGATTACAACATTTCGAAGGATCCGGAACGGCATGCCATCGGCGGTGCCAGTTCAGGCGCAATCGCCGCATTCACAGTTGCCTGGGAACGGCCGAATGACTTTCGGAAAGTCCTGAGTATTGTGGGCAGCTTCACGAACATCCGTGGAGGTCATGCGTACCCGGACCTCGTTTTGAAGAGCGACAAGAAACCGCTTCGGGTCTTTCTGCAGGACGGCCGTAATGACAACCGTGCCCTTAACGCCAACGGAACCTACGATGAAACGCGCGACTGGTTTTACCAAAATGTCCGCCTGATGGAAGCACTGACGAAAAAGGGCTACGACGTGAACTATGCGTGGGGAATGAACCGGCATGGCCAGGCCATGGGCGGCGCCATCCTGCCGGAAATGATGCGCTGGTTGTGGCGAGACCAGCCGGTGTCCACGGACCCGCGTGACACCCGCGAGCGCTCCATGCGCGAACCGGCGGCAAAACGCTGACACCCCTGACCAAGACGCAAATCTATTTTCCGAAACCGGAGTCATGAGCTATATACCGGCTTGCGTATAGTCCGCATGAGCGGCCTCGTTGAAGTATCCGGATTTCCTGTCGCCCTGTATGAACCAGATGTTTCGGGAGACTGGCCCGCGAGCAGCGAGAAAATCGCACTGGACGGGCATTTCACGGTCCTCACAGGCGCCGATTCAGTTACGCATGCCGTAATTCGAGGGACGGGGGTAGGAATTCTCCTCGGCGCACTCCTTGAGATGTTCGGCATCTTCCTTCCCTCTGTGAACCGATGGAATTCATGCCTCCGTCCCCGGAATTCGTTCACGTTGTGGTAAGGTTCGACTGTGAGTGCCAAGTCTGTCGAATGCCCAAGCTGTGGCAAGTTCGCCAAAGGCAAGTTTTGCGGCAATTGCGGAACACCCCTCCTGTCATCCTGCCCGTCCTGCGGAATCACGATCAAACCCGGATCGCGCCACGAATGCGATGAGACCTTAACTCGAGAGGCGCCCGCGTCGTGGAACGCCCAAGCGGTCGCGCCGTGGATTGCCATCGTCATTGCGACCATCGCGCTCGTCGTTTCGTTGATGTCATGGTCCGACAGGAACAAGAGTGCAGAAACGGCAACATCGGATCCGTCGCCTGGAGCTGCGACTTTGTCTTCCTCTGTTCCCGTGTCAGGCCAGCCCGTGGACCTTTCGACCATGACGCCCCGGGAGGCGGCCGACCGCCTTTTCAATCGTGTGATGGCAGCGGTCGAAAGCGGGAACACGGCGGAAGTCACACAGTTCACACCGATGGCGCTTCAGGCATACGAGAATCTGGGTACTCTGGATAACGACGCCCGCTATCACGTCGCTTTGATTCATATGGCGGCCAACGATACCCAGGGCGCGCGCAAACAGATCGATATGCTTCGGAAAGCGAACCCGGATCACCTTTTCGGTTTCATGATCGAGCACCAGATCGCCGAGCGCAATGGCAATAAGAGCAGTGCCGCTCAAGCCTACAAATCATTCATGGAAGCGTACGATCGAGAAATTGGTGTTGGGAGGGAAGAGTACCAGGAACATATTAAAAGCATTGAAGGCTTCCAGAAGGCCGCCCAGGCAAGCGTTGCTGGAAAGAAGTAGTGGAGCCGCCGTTTCAGTTGCCGACACATTCAAATGCTTTGAAACCTGAAGGACATGAAACCGTCCTCCTGCACGACATCAAAGAACTGCAGGGAAAGTCATAATCGGTACAGACTGTCCGGCGCGCTCGAACTTCCTGCTTGCGCCGCTGACAGACTGTCTGTATTAGCCGCAATCAATGATGCAGGCGAAGATTAAATGACCAGCTGAATGCCGTGTGTGCGCGTTGATAGTGCGGATACCACGGTCTCCACGATTCTTCGTGGGGTTGCCATGGTTCTTCGCCGGTGAGCGTTCGACCTTCGAATTCCAATGGTCCGACCGGGACTACCCTGTGTTTCTTGACGGCCGGATACATTGCCAGCCGCCGGAAATCGCCGTTGGGGACTGATTTCATTGGCTCATTCCATTCAGCGGGAATGCGGATCTTCCCCACATCAACCGCGTTTGGGTTATCGACGATTTGTGCCGAAGAGGTTGGAGCAAACCCGAGCACAGCCAGGAAAACTCCGATCGCAATCATTCCAATTAAATGTCTGAACATCTTGCACCTCCGTCACAAGGGCAGAGTGCAAGTCACGTGCCACAACCTCAGCCACCCACGGCTTGTTCGTTTTGCCCAGAACGTGTTCGTTTCCGCAGACGGGATACATTCGAAGCTGATAAGTTTGGAAATGTTCTTTCCGCCTCCGAACACAGCACGAGAGCGCGAGAGCGATGTGCAACTCTCGTCGCGCATGCCAATGAAAGCCATATTGTCGGTGCGGCGGATTCCGTGCCTGCCGATTCGAGATACGTGACGCGGCTTTACGGCAGCGAGTACGCGAGGATTTCTGCTCCGGCATTCCCCTGGCCACTCACCGCAATCAGGATGTACTGCTTGCCGTTGTGCATGTAGGACATCGGCGAACCCGTCTGCTTCGCCGGCATGTTGACCTCACCAGGAATGTCTTCGCCCGTTGATTTATCATAGGCGCGAAGCAGGGCCACCGTCTGACCCTGCGCATTGGTGTGGACGCCACCTTCTCCGGCAATCACCAGAGCTTTGGTAGTGAGCACGCCGATGAACGTTCGTCCGGGTTGGCCGAGGCGGGGAAGATCCAGGCCCTTCAGTGCAGCGTTGTTCTTGATGTTGTCGGGAGTGGAACTGTGGGTCTTCTGCCAGAGCATATTGCCGGTGTTCATG
>Ga0184628_10001342_pt1 | contig 12165 bp, 13 predicted proteins | sample PLM4_5_b1_FD_133149 | JGI IMG/M metagenome (GOLD analysis project Ga0184628, IMG submission 133149) | Groundwater sediment microbial communities from an aquifer in East River, Colorado, USA - PLM4_5_b1 | ecosystem: Environmental > Terrestrial > Soil > Riparian zone | place: USA: East River...
GCCAAGAACGGCAGGAGCACTGGGAAACCGGGAATATGCGGCACATGATGGACGCCATTGACCGGATGGCACTTGGTCGTGATCGCGTGCAGCACCTCGTCCATATTGGTGGGATCGACATCCGGCTCGACGATGACCATGTAATAAACAAATAAGCCAGGCTTGGTCGCCCACACCGCATGAGCCACGCGCCGGGCGAAGTTGATAAATGGCACTTCCGTGGAAACCACACACATATGGCCGACGCCGAAGGGTGGGCAGAAAACACTTTTTACCGGCAGACCAAGTTTTTTTAGCTCGGCGTAAATTTCCGCGCCTTTGATTAACGCCGTCGCCGTCTGCCCTTCATGCACCGGCATGCCCATGTTGGAGAACGGCAGGATCGGATTGTTGCGATAGGTGATCGCCTTAATTCTTAGAATCGGTTTGGGCGACGACTTGCCGGCTTCATAGCCCATGTATTCGCCAAAGGGGCCTTCGGTCCTGCGTTCATGCGGCAACACCTCGCCTTCGATAACGATCTCAGAGGACGCCGGCACTTCCAGATCCACAGTCTCGCATTTCACCATCGGGATCGGGGCGTTTTGCAGCGCGCCAGCGACATCCGCTTCATTGACATAGGGCGGCAGCATCACACAGCTCACCAGTGGAATCACCGGCTGGCCGCCGATCGCCACCGCCACCGGCATCGGCTTATTCATAGCTTCGTATTTTTGGTACATCTGGCCGATATGCTGCTGCATCGGAAACAGACAACCGAGAGTGTTGCGATCATGCACCATCAACCGGTACATGCCCCAATTGACCCACGAACTCTCTGGATCTTTGGTAATCACCGTATGCCAGGTACCGATGTAGCGGCCGCCGTCTCCGCCATGAATCAGCGGAATCGGAAACTTGAGCACGTCGACGGCATCGCCGATATCGATGTTCTCTTTGCACGGCCCAGTCTTAACCGTCACCGGCGGGATCAACTTTTCCTTGCGCTGTAAATAGGTCGCCATGATCTCTTTAGCAGTCGATGTCGGCGGCATGTGCATGGCCAGCGCGGTGCGCGCGAACTGCCCGTGTCCGGGACGGCTGCTGGTCCCCAATGGAGCGCCGAGGGCACGAAAGCCTTTCGGATAACCCTTCACTTTCTCGAATAAAGCCGCCGGCGCGCCGAGATCGTACACCCGCCGGGTGATCGCGCCCATCTCCAGGTCCCAATCTACTTCGGCGTCGATGCGCTGTACTTCTTGGTACTCCTCCAGGATATCGAGGTAATCCCGCAGATCGTCGATTTGCATTGACTTACTCCTAACTTAAGACCGGCGCGCAAGAACGGTTAAGCGACATGATTTTTTCGCCGGTAAAGTAATCTATAACAGAGCCATCTGCCAGCGGCAAAAGAAATCTCGCCTAGGAGTTCCACCGACAAACTTGCGACGACCAAACTAGACAAAGATTTCCCAGTGCTTTATAGTCCGGAACTTGACGGTAAGGAGGCATTCATGGCAGAAAGCAACAGACCAAGCGGATTACCGGCGGATTTGGGCGCATACCTCGGTGCCGGCACGAAAATCAACGGCAAACTCAATTTCGAAGGCCAAGTGACGATCGATGGCGAAGTTGAAGGAGAAATCGTCGCTCAGGCCCATATCATCGTAGGCCAGCAGGCAACTATCAAAGGTAAAGTGACCGCGCAATCGATTTTGGTGCAGGGCAAGGTAATGGCCGATGTCGTGACCGAAAAGAAACTGGAAATCCAGCCGCCGGGCACGGTGATGGGCGATGTGACCACACAAAGCTTAGTGATCGGCGATGGCGCCGTGCTCGAAGGGCATATCTCGATGAGGAAAAACGAGGGCCGGGCCATCCCGCTGCGCCAAGAGCCGAAAAAAGAAGGCAGCGTTTCCTAGGCTTCAGTCTGCGAACAGCGGCACTATCCTCCGCTCTTTCACGTTCACCAAACCGCGCGGGGTAATCCGCAGCGCCGGCAAGGTGACGAAAGGCAAGAAGTTCAAAGCAAAGATGGGCTTGTCGAGCGACGAGCCCATTTCTTTCAGACGGCCTTGAATGCGCCGCATCCCCCTGCCGACTTCCTGCCAGGGAAATATCGAAAAAATTCCGCCAAAGGGAAACTCCATTTTCTCGACCACCTGACCGCCATCGACGATCGCCATCCCGCCGCCGACCTCCAGCAAAACACTAGCGCACAGTGCCATGTCGGCATCGTCGCTGCCAACGATCATCAAGGTATTTTCATCCAGGTTCGTCGTCAGACCGACGGCACCGACTTTTGCGCCTAGTCCATTAAGAAAACCAAAGGCAATTTGCGGCGATCTCCCATGCCGGTCGAACATCGCGACTTTGAGAATGTCGTCGTAAAGACTCGCTTCGACGAAACCATTGGCCGCGTCGAACTCGACAATCCGCTGCGACGTGATCGTCTGGTTCACCAGCTGCATCACACGCACTTCGGGATTAGCGCGTGGAGCGGCAATCTTGAACACGTTATCCGAAATCGACAAGCCGACGCGCAACGAACATACCAAATCCTGGGGTAGCGGCATCGCTTCACCGTGAAACTCGGACACTCCATTGGCAGCAAGACGCGTACCGCCCACACGCACTTCGCGCACATGGCACTGGTCAAGATCGTCGAGCAAAACCAAATCGGCGTAACGTCCCGGCGCGATGCCGCCAACATCCTGTTCAATGCCCGAGTAAACCGCGGCATTCACGGTTGCCGATTGAATCGCTTGCAGCGGCGAAAGTCCCAGCGAGATAGCTCGCCGCACGACATGGTCCATATGGCCGCACTCCGCGACATCATCCGGCGTCATGCTGTCGGTGACGAGAATAAGCCGCTGCAGGCTCACGCCTGAGGCGATCAATTCCGGCAATGTGGTTGCCAAGTCCTGGCGCAATGAGCCTTCGCGCAGCATGGTCCAGTAGCCCAAGCGCAACCGCTCCAGCGCATCCTCAAAGCGAATCGGTTCATGACAAGAAGAGATGCCGGTGACGGCCACCGCGCAGAGTTTTTGATCGCGCGCGCCGGCGGTGTGGCCGTGCACTATCTGGCCGCGCCGCGAGGCTAATTCCAAGCGCGACAGCAGCTCATCGTCGCATTGTGTCAGGCGCAGCCAGGAGACGATCTCGCCCATGCCGAGCACGCGGGCATCGTCCAAAGCCGCGGCAATCTCGTCGTTGGTAAAATCCGCCGTGCTGCACAAAATCGGGTCCTGAGGCGCTGCCATCGACACCAAGGTGTAGACCCGCAGCGGGTGCTTCTCGACTTCGTCGAGAAACAGTTTCAAACCGCGCAGGCCGAAGACGCTCGACAGCTCGTCACAGGACGCGACCAATGAAGTGGTGCCGTGCGGCAGAAACGATTGGAGGTTCTCAAAGGGACGAGCGTAATGACCGATATGAGTATGACCGTCTATAAAACCGGGCGAGATGTAACAACCGGAAGCATCGAGAACCTCTGTGTGCTCGCCGCGGGTATGCTTGGCGCTGGAGCCCACGTAGCAAATCCTTCCGTCGAGCACGGCGATCTCGACACCTTCTAGAATTTCACCGGAATAAACGTTGATCAGCTTGCCGCCGCTGACGATGAGATCCGCTTTCACCTCGCCCAGCGCGCCGCGAATCAAACGAGCAAATTGTTGTTTCGACCGCGCCATAGCGCCGGTTGTAACATGAAGCAAGAAACGTTACCAAAGGGCGAGTATGACGAGACTGCCAAGAACGACTGTAATTTTTTTGATTACGCTGGCCTCCATCGTTTGCGATCAAGCGACCAAGTTCATCGCCAAGCGATATCTGCGGGCCGGTGATTTTTTTTCTTACGCCGGCGACACCTTTCGGCTACAGTACGCCGAAAATAGCGGCGCCTTCTTGGGCCTCGGTGCGACGATACCCGATCCCTGGCGCCACTTAATTTTCACCGTCCTGGTCGGGATATTTCTCTTGGCATTGTTTATTTATCTGCTGCGAAGTTGCGAGCTGACCACTTTTGCCACCAAATGTTTGTCATTCATCTGCGCCGGCGGTCTGAGCAATCTGATCGATCGCATAGCCTACGACGGTCGGGTGGTCGATTTCCTCAACGTCGGCATCGGCCCGCTGCGCACCGGTATATTCAATCTCGCCGACATGGCCATCACCTTCGGCGCCCTGCTGATGCTGCTGGAGAGTTTTCGAACGCCGAGGTCGGCGGAACTGCCCGAGAAACAATGATCGTTGGAAAATTAAGTCTTTCGTTATTGCTCATTGCGGCCTTGGTGCGACCTGAGGCAAGCCTATTCGCCGCGGAAATAGGACCGGTGGTTCAACCTTCATCGCTATGCCGCTCCGAGGAGGAGGTAATATTCACTTGCGTGGCGGCCGGTTCGGCAAAATTCGTCTCATTGTGCGGTTCCCGGCTCCTCGATCACCGCCGCGGTTACTTGCAGTACCGCTACGGCAAACCCGGCGCCATCGAGCTGCAATTCCCCCAGGCACGCGCCAACACACAACTTGCTTTTCGCTACGCCCACTACTTCCGCCCCCAGGTAGATCGCACCGAAATCAGCTTCGACAACCAGGATTCTCGCTACATCCTCTTCGATTATTACGACGGCGACGTGAAGCCGGTGGTCGCCGTTGCCGGAGTCCGTGTCGGCAAACTTGGCACAAAAGGACGGGAGACAGAGTTGCGATGCCAATCGAGACCGGCAAGCAAGCTCGGCTCCTTGGAAACCGTCGTCCGTCGCGACCATGACAACGCGCTCAATTGGTGACGTCGCGCCGGACCACAGAGGGTCACTATCACGTGTTAGGAGTTCACCATGGCATGGATTTACCTATGCATCGCTGGGCTTTTAGAAATCTTTTGGGCGATCAGCCTCAAGCACTCCGAAGGGTTCAGCAATCTTCGATGGAGCGTTGTAACCATAGTCGGAATGACGGCGAGCTTCTATTTTCTCGCTCAAGCTCTCAAAACTATTCCCTTAGGTACCGCCTACGCGATCTGGACCGGCATTGGTGCCGCCGGCACAGCGATCCTGGGAATCGTAATGTTTTCAGAGTCGGCTACCCTGCCGCGGCTCGCCTGTATCGGCATAATCGTCGCGGGGATCGTCGGTCTGAAGATGACATCATCATCCTAAAACGCTAGTGAAAAAGAGGTAGTTTAATACGCTGCCCTCGGGCCGCGAAATTTGCTATGACTGATATTATCAACGACGCATAGGAAGGAGCGAAACCATGAGTACGGAATCGAATGTTGCGACCCTCAAAGATGCTTATCAACGCTGGCATGACACTAAAGCCGGCAGCGTTGATCACTGGTTAAACCTAATGACCGACGACGTGCAGTTCCGCTCCCTTGCCGCCGGGGCCGTAGAAATGCAATTCACACGCCCATCTTGCTGTAAGGATGACGTGAAACAATACTTCGCCGGACTGACAAACGACTGGGAAATGATCTACTACCGCGTTGACGAATACATCGCCCAAGTCGACCGCGTCGTCGCCCTCGGCCATGTTTCATTTAAACATAAAAAGACCGGCAAAGCCCTCGTCACTCCCAAAGCCGATTTCCACAAGTTCCGGGACGGCAAAATCTGCGAGTTTTTCGAGTTCTACGATACGGCGCAGGCGCTAGCGACCGCCACAGCTTAATCTTCGTAGACCGAGCGGCGCGCGGCGACCAACACCAAGCAATCAAGTAGTATTTTGACTTTTGCCACTCCCACCCATAATCTGCCGCGACAAGAGGTATTGGAAATATGATCATCGACTGCCACGCTCATTTAGTGCCGCAAAGTTGGTTTCATCCGAAATCGCCCAAGTGGATGTTCGATCTGCCGCATTTGTTCGACGAACAGGACAAATCCGGCGTCGATATCACGGTGTTCGGCAACAACTGGATACGGTCGCCGGACGGCTACGATCCGTTTAAGGTCGTCCAGGAGTTCAACGTCCACGCCGCAGAACTCACCGCCAAACATCCGAAACGGCTGCTTGGCCTCGCCTGCTCGGTGCCCTACGACAGCGGGCCGATTCTCAAAGAGACTGAAAAAGCCATTCGCGAGTACAAACTCAAGGGCATTATGATCAACACGAGCACCGACGGCGAGTACCTCGACTCGCCGCGGGCGACGCCGTTTTTCGAGATGGTCAGCGATCTGAATGTCCCCGTCTTCGTCCATCCACCGAAATTCACCATCGGCAACGAAAAGATGGAATTAAACCGACTGCCCGAAATGCTCGGCCGCCCCTTCGATACCACGCTGTCGTTGACCCGCTTCATCTTCACCGGCGGCTTCGAGAAATTTCCCAAGCTCAAAATCGTCTGCGCCCATGTCGGCGGCGCGCTGGCCATGCTGCCAGGCCGGTACGGCTTCGGCTATGAATTAAGAAAAGATGACAGCTTCGGCCCCTGGGAGCCCGACGTCATGACCCGCCCGCCGGCGAGCTACATGAAGCAACTCTTCTTCGACACTGTCTGCTATCACCCGCCCGCCGTGCAATGCGCCATCGATACGATTGGCGTCGACCAAGTGGTCTTCGGCAGCGACACGCCGCCGGTACCGATCACACTAGTGCGCGCTGTCGATACGGTGAAGCAGTTGAAGATTTCCGACGCAGACAAACAAAAAGTCCTCGGTGATAATGCGGCGAAGCTACTGGGATTAGCCGGCTAAACCCTCGAAGCCCTTCGACCAAGCTCAGGGCAAACGGAATAATTTGCTAGGCTTAGCTGCTTTATCCCGATCGTGCTGAGTTTGTCGAAGCGGTCCGATTGGAGTGTTCAAAGCCATGAGAAGGAATTAGAATGGCAAAACAACTTAACCCCGGCGATGCATTTCCAGAATTTAAAGTTCCCACCGTCAGCGGAACAACGTTATCCATTCCCAATGACCTCAAAGGCGATTACGCCGTCATCATCTATTATCGCGGCATTTGGTGACCCTACTGCGTGCGGCAGGTTGCCGACTATCAAGCTCATTTAGAAGAATTCACAGCCGAGAACACCGACATAGTCGCCCTGTCGGTAGATCCGCTCGATAAAGCCCAAGAGATGGTCGCAAAAACCGGCGCGACATTTCCCATCGGCTACGGCCTCAAAGTACCGGAAGATGCCGACCGGGTGGGCGCCTACTGGGAAGAACGGCGCGGCATCATTCACGCGACGAATTTCACCCTCGGCCCGGACCGCAAGGTACTCCAAGCTTGCTTCGCCACCGGCCCCATCGGGAGAATTGCCGCCGTCGATGCGTTGAGCTCGATCCGCGGTACCAAAAAGCGAAAAGCCAAAGGCGGATAGTGCGAGTCGGTTACTATTCCGGGAAAGTAATCTGACGAGAAATCTTGAAAGAAGACATGATCCCTCACATTCGTTCGGGATGACACTCAAGCAAAATTCATCTTTAATTGCCCTCTCGTCCGCTTGCGGGCTGCGGTGAGAGCAATTGGATAAATTTAGAACCCCTGCCCAACTACCTCACCGATCGCGCGCAGCGCCAGCTCAATATCGCCGCGATCGACGTCGAGATGGGTGACCATGCGCACTCGCCGCGAATCCACCGCGCCACCGAGGACATGGCGCTGCCGCAAGCGCTTGAGAAACTCTGAAGCATCTAGTCCGGTCTCGCCGATATCATAGATAACGATATTAGTTTGAACTTTTTCCACTTGGATGCGGATGCGCGGGATGTTGGCCAATCCTTGGGCCAGCAATTGCGCGTTGTCGTGATCGATATATAACCGCTTCGGTCCCACTTCCAATGCCACCGCCGCGGCAGCGGCAATCACACCCACCTGACGCATGCCGCCGCCAAGCATCTTGCGGATTACCCGGCAATGCTCGATGAGATCCTTGCTGCCGACGATCATCGAGCCCACCGGCGCGCCCAGACCTTTGCTGAAACAAAACTGCACTGAATCAAATTTCTTGGTGATCTCGGCGACGTTTTGGCCGAGATGCGCCGCGGCATTGAATACCCGCGCGCCGTCGAGATGAACTTTCAAACCTCCATCGTGAGCTTTGTCGCAGATCGCGTGCGTCAGCCGTGTCGGATAGACCGTGCCGCCGGCCATGTTGTGGGTATTCTCCAGAGCGACTAGTGCGGTTTGAGGGCGCGTATAAGTTTTCTCCCGAATCGCCGGCGCAATCTGCTCCCAGGTCATGATGCCATCGCCAGTCGGAATCACCCGCGGCAAGACGCCGGCCAACGCCGCCATTGAGGCCATCTCGTAATTGTAAATATGGCCCGCTGCCTCACAGATTACTTCCTGGCTGCGCTCGGTCTGCGCCATGATGCAAATGAGATTGCCCATGGAACCGGAAGGCACGAACAGCCCCGCCTCGCGGCCGAATAGTGCCGCCGCGCGGTCCTGCAATCGATTGACCGTCGGATCCTCGATATAGACATCGTCGCCAACCTCGGCCTCAGCCATGGCGCGCCGCATCGCCGCCGAGGGTTTCGTGACCGTATCGCTGCGCAGATCGATAGTCTTATCAGCCATGGTCTCCGAGCATTCCGAACGTTGAACTTTGAAGTTTTGAGCCGTTGAACGGTTATTCCAACCGTCCTTCGATCTCGCCAATCACTTCGCCCGACAAATGCGGTCGGACAAAAGCATGATAAATGCAGTCATTCTGCAACCACATGATATCCGCGCGCTGGCGTACCGCTTCGCGCATTTCGTTTTGCAGCTTTTCTTCCATGCAGTGCCGCTTGATGACATCGCTCACCATATCGCCATGGCCCTCGTCGTGGTACTCATGGGCACGGAAAAAATCCAGGCAATCGACGGGAATCCATTGGTAATATTTCTCGATCGCTTCGCGCTCCTCTTTCATGCGCTTCGGCCCGCCGCCCTCGAAGACAAGCCCGGTACCGATGGCCACCGCCCAATGGCTCTGCTGCACCAGCGACACATACATTTCGAGCGCGGCGCGAATGCCGGGCAACGGCTCATAGTTGGTTATATCATCGTTGGCGATTCCCAGGCCGTTGGCAAATTGCACCCAGAGCTCGCGATGACTCGGGTACTTGCCGCCAAAGAGATCCTCGCCCTCTTCCTCCACCATGTTTTCCAGAAGCATCCGGCGCAGCTCCGGAATTGGACATTTGTGATAACGGATGCCGAAAAAGCGATGGATATTACGAAACTCGTGAAACTGATTGCGCGCCCACCACTGCAATTGCTCCTTGGTGAGCCTGCCGCTCAGGAGCAACTGGCGGATCGGATGGGGCCGCGGATGACGCCGCTGCAACGTCTGCTGCAAGTCCGCGATCAATTCTTCCGGTCCAAGTAAGCCAGCCATAAGTCCTCCAGAAATTCCGTATTCGAGTGGCGCCAATATATCCAACAACACCTAAGTTGACTAGCCCTGCCTCAGAGACCCTAGACCATTTGGAACAACGAGGACCTCTGGAACGTTGGAACCTATCTCCAATCTTCATATTGTTTTTTCCCCCAGCCTTGTATTAGCATGATCCTGTGATCTCGCTCTCGCTCAGAAAACTGACCAAGAAGTTCGGCGCCATCGGCGCCGTGGACCTGGCCAACCTCGATGTCAATGGCGGGGAGTTCATGGTCATCGTCGGCGAGAGCGGCTGTGGCAAGACCACCACGCTGCGGCTCATCGCTGGTTTGGAGCAGCCCGACAGCGGCACGATTTTCATCGGCGGCGTTCCGGTCAACGACGTGCCGGTGGGCCAGCGCAACGTGCAGATGATTTTTCAGAACTACGCCCTCTGGCCGCACATGAAAGTATTTGACGAAAGCAAATACTCGAATCTATCGCTGCCGTTGAAGGTGCGGAAATGGTCGGGCGATAAGATCGCCGAATATCTTCGCCCCTTGGCTTGGAAAATCGGCATCGAGGAAAGTTTCTTCAAGCGCAAGCCCACGGAACTTTCCGGCGGCCAGCAACAGCGCGTCGCGCTCGGCCGTGCCATGGTCACCGCGCCGCAAATCATGTTGATGGACGAGCCTTTGAGCAACATCGATCCGCCCAATCGTTTGAAGATGCGCCGGGAAATCCTGGCGTTTCACAAAGAGAACCGCCTGACGACGCTGTATGTAACCCATAACTTGGCCGACGGCATCGCGCTGGCGGACCGGATCGCGGTCATGCACGCCGGCCGCTTTGAGCAGGCCGATACGGTAGAAAATCTAAGGGGCCATCCAGCGACCGAATATGTCGCCGACTTTTTCAAGGCCGAAGAGTTTGGCCATCGCTTCAGGGCGACCTAGAGGTGGACGATGAGAAAAGCCTTAGTCCTCTGGCTGCTGTTACTGTCGCTTCTTCTGACGCGCCAAGCGCATGCCGCTTGCCGCGAGCTCGATGTCGCGCGCAGCTGGTTGAAACCCGCCTACGCCGCTGAGCCCGATGTGACCATCGAGTTTTTCGGCCATAACTTTTTCCAGATCACGTCAACCAAAGGCACAAAGATCATCACCGACCCGGTGTCACCGGGTTTTTACCCGACGCCCAACGTCTCGCCCCATGCGATCACCGTTGGCCGCGAACATCCGAACCACAACTTCGTCGAGATCGCCAAAAATGGACCGGTGGTCTTGCGCGGCCTGGGCAACTACGGCGCCGAATGGAACAAGATCAGCACCACGGTCAAGGACATCCTGGTGTACACCGTGCCGATCTACCAACAGCAATACGGCAACGCCCTCAAAGGCGCCGCCTTCGTCTTCGACTTGGGCACCATCTGTGTCGCCCACTTGGGTGATCTGGCGCACAAACTTACCGAAGATCAGATCAAAGCCTTCGGCAAGGTCGATATCGCGATGATTCCCATCGGTGGCATGTTCACCATGCCACCGGACACTGCCAGAGAAGTCTTGCAGCAACTCAAGCCCAAGATCGCCATCCCCATGCACTATCGTGAAAATACTTCACTGTTGGACATGTTCGTGAAAGGCTACCCGAATAAATACTTGAATAACCATATATCAACCTTCAGCAAGACAGCCTTACCGGCGCCAACTCAGGTGATTGTCTTCACGCCGTGGCAGATGAGAGATTATCGCTGAAGGCGTTGTTGTAGGGGCGAATCGTAAATCGCCCCCCTACCCAGTGAATTCGATCACATCCAGCCCGCGTTCCTTGTCGGTCACCCACAACAGACCACGATGGTCTTTGACGACGTCATTGGTCAGCGGCGCGGCCACACGATCCCCAGGTTTTGGAATGAAATAGCCCCGCTCCTTGGGATTCGCTGGATCGCCGATGTCGAAGATCCGCAGGCCCCCGGCAAACCAGGTGACATAAATTAGATTGTCACCATCCACTCGCTCACGTAATTGATGCGTGCCGAAGCGCACGTTGTCGGCGGGATAGGGCGTTGCCGACTCCGGCAAGTAATAGGTGTGGAGCAGTTCAGGCTGGGTCGGATTGCTGACGTCCCAGGTGCGCAGCGGCGCGTGGGGTTTGCCGGTATCGGCGCCCCGATGCGTGCGTTCCTCCTCCGTCGATACCGCGATGTGCTTGCCACCGATCGAATGCGGCACCTTGAGAAATGTGTGGGTCGGTTCCGGGCAAGGCGGATCATACTCAAAGCGCGATAGCGTGCGCGGCATACCAATATCGCTCACATCGATAATCGCGATGCCGGACATCCAACAGCCGGCGTACATCTCGGTGCCGCAGCGCATTGCATGATGCAGGCGATGTTCGGCGTGCTTCGGGTGCGGCGCGTCGCCACCCGCCACGTTCTGTCCCTTCATCCACCAGCGCGAAACCTCCTCCGGCTTCGAGGGATTACGAATGTCGTAAATGACCAAAATATTGCCGACAAATCCCTCCATTTCAGTCGAGATATAGGCGTAGTTCTCATCGCAATCGAAACGATGCACCCCCTTGCCGTGGGTTTTGACAAAGGTGATGAGCTTCGGTGCCGTTCGGTCTTTGATGTCGTAGATGCGAAAGCCGCCATCGGGGTAATCGCCGCGCTGACCGGGGCCGCGCTCGAACTCGGAATTGACCACCATCAGGTCGCCGACCACCCGCACCTTGTGCGAGTGCGACCACGGGTGGTTGGGCATCAGCATGCTAACGACCTTCGGCTTGCGCGGATCGCCGATATCGAGGATCGTGGTCCCCTGGACCCGGTGTTGATGGCCGACATAGGCATATTTCCCGTCAAGGACAATCTGCCCGCC
>Ga0184628_10001344_pt1 | contig 12163 bp, 11 predicted proteins | sample PLM4_5_b1_FD_133149 | JGI IMG/M metagenome (GOLD analysis project Ga0184628, IMG submission 133149) | Groundwater sediment microbial communities from an aquifer in East River, Colorado, USA - PLM4_5_b1 | ecosystem: Environmental > Terrestrial > Soil > Riparian zone | place: USA: East River...
AATGGGCCGCAGTGGTTGCCGTGGAGACTCACCAGCTCGATTTGCCCGGCGTAAGTTTGCGTATTCGTCCGCGCCGTAACTACGTCGATGGCGAGACAACGGCGCATATCCTGGGCTACATGGGTGAGATCAACGACCGTCAATTAAAGAATTACAAAGAGCAAGGATATCTTATCGGCGACGAGATTGGCCAGTCCGGACTAGAGCGGCGCTGGGAAGAAGACTTGCGCGGGCAGCATGGCGGCCAACAGGTTGAAGTCGACGCGCTCGGCCGGCGCGTGCGCGTGCTCCACCAAGTGAGCGACGTACCCGGCTACACGGTGCATTTAACTTTGGACCGGCAGATGCAGCAGGCCGCCTTCGAAGCGCTTAAAGGAAAGGAGGGCACCATCGTCGCCATCGATGTCAACTCGGGGGCGATCTTGGCCCTCGCCAGCACGCCGGCTTTCGATCCCAACGTTTTTGCCCGCGGCATCAAGGGCAACGAATGGAATGCTCTGGTTACCGACCGGTTGCGGCCGTTAAGTAACCGGGCCACCCAGGGGCAGTTTCCGCCGGGATCGACATTCAAAGTCGTCATGTTCATTGCCGGCCTCGAAGAGGGCGTCATCGATCCCAACGCGCAGATTTCCGATCCTGGTTTCTTTCATTTCGGTAATCGCAATTTTCGTGACTGGAAACAGGGCGGCCATGGCGCGGTAAATTTACATTATTCCTTGGTGATCTCCTGCGACACTTACTATTACCAGTTGGGCAACAAGCTAGGTGTCGACAAGATCGCCAAATGGGCGCGCGCCTTCGGCCTTGGCGAGAAGACTGGAATCGCGTTGGACGACGAGCGGAGCGGCATGATTCCGGATAGTGCGTGGAAGATGAAACGCTACCGCCAGCCATGGTATCCCGGCGAAACTTTGTCGGTCGCCATCGGCCAGGGTTATGTCACGGTGACGCCGTTGCAAATGGCCAACATGATGGCCGCGGTGGCCAACGGCGGCAGGCTTTATCGGCCGCGCTTAGTCAGCAAGGTCGAATCTCTCGATGGAACCAACGTGCGTGAGTTCGGCCCGGAGCTGATTCGCACGATCGAAATGAAACCGGATACGCTGAGCCGCGTGCATAACGCGCTCGCCGATGTTGTCAAAGGCGGCACCGGCGGAATGGCCCGTTCGCCGCTGATCGACGTGGCCGGCAAGACCGGCACCGCCCAGGTGGTCGAAATGAAAGGTGGCTATGTGAAGAGCGAACAGTTGAGCCGCTTCACCCGCGACCATGCCTGGTTTGTTTCCTACGCGCCGGTGCAGTCGCCGCAGGTCGCCATCGCCGTACTGGTCGAGCATGGCGGTCACGGCGGTGATGCGGCGGCGCCGATGGCCAAGAAGGTCTACGAGAAGTTCATTGAACTGCAAAAACAGGCCGCCGAAAAACAGCATGTGCAGGCGCCGGGAGCAAACCGTGCAGATTGACCGGCGCTTGATCTCGCACTTCGACTGGACGCTCTTTTTGTTGGTGTTGACCGTGGTCGGCATCGGCATCACAACCATCTACAGTGCCAACTACAATCTCGCCACCGGCCACGCCGGCGCATTGCCGATGCGCCAACTGACTTGGTTGGGTCTCGGCTTGGTGGCGATGTTCGTGGCGATCAGTTTTGACTATCACTATATCGACCGGCTGGCCTATCCATTCTACGGCTTGATGCTGCTGTTGCTGATTCTCGTCGTCGTTGTCGGCCATTCCGGCGGCGGTTCGCAGCGCTGGATCAATCTCGGTTTCTTTCGCTTACAACCGTCGGAACCGGCCAAGCTCGCCATCGTACTGATCATGGCGAAATATTTTCAGGCCGATGAGCCCGCCGAGGGTTATTATCTGCGCAATCTCTTGGTGCCCTTTGCCATGGTGGCGCCGTTGATATTTTTAACCTTGATCCAACCTGACTTAGGCACGGCGATCATTCTCGGCATCGTGTTCATGAGCATGGTGTTGATGGGCGGATTGCGGCTGCGGTCGTTTTCATACTTGGTCGCCGCTGGCATCGCGTTTCTACCGATCGCTTGGCAGTTTCTCAAGACCTACCAACGCAATCGCATCCTGACATTTCTCGATCCTGACCGCGATCCGCTTGGTGCCGGTTACCACGTTATTCAGTCGCAAATCGCCGTCGGTTCGGGCAAATTGTTTGGCAAGGGCTGGCTCCATGGCACGCAGAACCGGTTGAACTTCCTACCTGAGCAACACACCGATTTCATCTTCGCGGTGTTTTCCGAAGAGTGGGGCTTTGTCGGTTGCGCCGTGCTTTTGCTACTGTTCGTAATCATGGTCGCTTATTGTCTCGGCATCGTGCAGCGGGCCAAGGACCGATTCGGCGCCTTGTTGGTGTTCGGCATGCTGTCAATCATTTTCTGGCATGTGGCGATCAACATTTCGATGGTCACCGGGCTCATGCCGGTGGTTGGCGTGCCTCTGCCAATGGTGAGCTATGGCGGCTCCGCCTTGGCGTCGATGATGTTCGCCATCGGCGTGATCATCAACGTTAGTATGCGGCGCTACGTGTTTTGAAGAATGGGGTGGTGGGGTAACGGAGTGCTGGAGCGATGGGCAGGTCCGGCCACCACTCCAGCCGTTTGGAATTCCGCGGAGGCGTTTACTGTAACGCTTTATCGATGGCGGCGACCAATTTTGCCTTTGGCACCGCGCCGACAATCTGTTCTTTGACCGCGCCCCCTTTTAAGATAATCAAATTCGGAATGCCGCGGATGCCGTACTTCGCTGCGGTGGCGGGATGGTCGTCGACGTTGAGTTTGGCGACTTTCAACTTGCCGTCGTATTCCCCGGCGATTTCTTCGACCATCGGCGCGATCGCTTTGCACGGACCGCACCAAGGCGCCCAGAAGTCGACCAGCACCGGCACGGTGGATTTGAGCACTTCAGTATCGAAATTGTTATCGCCCACTTCGGTAATTTTTCCCACGATTGCCTCCTTAAAGACTTAGCAAAAATTTAATTAACGTGCGCACGCCGAAGCCGGTGCCGCCTTTGGGACCGAGCAGATTGTCGCTTTCGGCAAAGGCGGGGCCGGCGATGTCGAGATGAGCCCAGGCGGTGTCGCCGACGAACTCCTGCAGGATCAGCGCCGCGGTGATGGCGCCGCCATGGGCGCCGCCGATGTTTTTCATGTCGGCGACACCGCTCTTGATCAGCTCTTTATACTCTTTCACCAGCGGCAGTTGCCAGAGTTTTTCGCCGGCTTCCTGGCTACTCCGCAGCAGACTATCCGCCAATGGCTGGTGGTTGCTGAAGATGCCACCAATTTGCGTGCCGAGAGCGGTCATGCAGGCGCCGGTCAGCGTGGCGAGATTTATCATGTAGTCGGGTTTTTGCTGCGCCGCTAGGGCGAGCGCGTCGGCAAGAATCAAACGGCCTTCGGCGTCGGTATTCAATACTTCGATGGTCTTGCCGTTCATATAACGAATGACATCGCCGGGCTTCTGCGCATTATGGCCCGGCAGGTTGTCGGTGGTCGGCACGTAGCCGGTGACCTGGATATCGAGGCCCAACTTGGGCAGGCAACTCATGGTGGCGATTACCGCGGCGCCGCCGGCCATGTCGAGCTTCATGGTCTCCATCGATTTCGACGGCTTGAGCGATAGGCCGCCGGAGTCGAAAGTGATGCCTTTGCCGATCAGCGCGACGCGCTTGCGGGTTTTGCCGGCGGGCCGGTAGTGAATACGAATGAAGCGCGGCTCTTCTAAGCTGCCGCGATTGACCGCCAGCAGGCCGGCCAACTTCATCGACTCGATCTTTTTCTTGTTCCACACTTCCACCGACAGACCGCGGCCCTGGCAGGCGCGCTGGGCTTGGAAGCCGAGAAACTTTGCCGTCGCCACCGACGGCGGTTCGTTAACCATATCGCGCGCAAGGAAAACTCCGAGCGCGGTGGTTTGCGCGATATCTACTGATTTCTGCAACGCGCTGGTCTTCCTTAGACCGGAGCGGAACAAGGTCAAGTACTTCAGTGCCGCGGCGGGCTTGGCGTTCGATCGATATTTGTTGAATTGATAGCCGGCCAGTGCGGCGCCTTCGACGATGGCGCCGGCGGCGCTCTCGAGATTTTGTTCCGCAGCCAAGAGCATGGCGAATTCGCCGGCGCCGATGGCGCCGGCTTCTTTGCGCGCCTTGGCGCCGGTTTTGCGCCATGTGTCGCCCGTGATTTCGCCAGCGCCGATACCGATTAGCAAGAGATGCACTGCCGGCAGGATGCCCGCGGTCGGATGGTGCAAAACACTGCCTTCGGTGCCGGTAAAATTACCTTTGTTCATGCGCGCGCGCAGTTGGCCTTTGAGATGGCGGTCGAGGGCGCGGAGCGCAGGGTCGTCGAGTTGCTTATCGCGCACGGGGATCACGACCAAGTCGGACTTAATGCCCTCGGCGGTGCTATCGCGAAAACGGATCTCCATATGGCGCTCTCGATCAGTCCTTGCGCCGGATCAGATTCATGAACTCGGCGCGGGTTTCCTGGCGGGTCCGAAAGGCACCGAGCAAGCTGCTGGTGATGACGTATGAGTTCTGTTTCTCTACGCCGCGCATCCGCATGCATAAATGTTCGGCTTCGAGCACCACGGCGACGCCTAGGGCGTCGAGTTTTTCCATAATTGTCGTGGCGATCTGGTTGGTCATGCGCTCTTGGACTTGCAAGCGGGCCGCGTAAATGTCGACCAACCGGGCGAGTTTGGAGATCCCGACAATCTTATGATGCGGAATGTAGGCGACATGGGCTTTGCCAATGAACGGTAACATGTGGTGTTCACACAACGAGTAAAAATCGATGTCGCGCTGGACGATCATTTCCGAGTAATCTTCGGTAAACAGCGCATCGTTGATCACCTTCTCAGGGTCCATGTCATAACCGCGGGTCAAAAAGGCCAGTGCCTCAGCGACGCGACGCGGCGTCTTAAGCAGCCCTTCACGCTCGGGATCTTCGCCGATGGCTTTGAGAATTTGTCGAATCTGTTCTTCCATGGTTGCTCCGCTGTAGGCGGGACGAATTGGCCTAGACTAAAATCAAAAAGCTAACATTTAGCTTGTGACGGGTCAAACAAACTTGCTGCTAGAGGCGCTGCAGCAGCCAAGTGGGCGTGAAACGGAGTACGTAGGCGTTCAAATAGGTCATGTAATCGGTGATCAACAGAATGCCGACGACGATCAAGAGAATGCCGCCGACCACATGAATCGCTTGGATATAGTGGCGCAGTTTCTGCGAGAATTGAAAAAATGAATCGATCGCCAGCGCGCTCAAGAAAAATGGCAGCCCCAGCCCAGCAGCGTAGCTCATGAGCAAGAACGTGCCGCGGCCGATTTCGCCGGAAGTGCTGGCCAATGCCAGCGTGGCGCCGAGAATCGGACCGACGCAAGGTGTCCAAGCGACAGCGAAGGTGATGCCGACCAGGACCGAACCTAAGTAACCGGCCGGCTTGTCTTTCAAATTGAACTGTAAATAGCGGTCGAGAGCGGTGATCTTGAAAGCGCCGACGAGATAAAGTCCGACGAGAAGTACAAATACACCGCCGCCGATGCGAATCTCGTTGCGATAGCCCATAAATAGGCCGCCGAGAAAACTTGCCGAGGCGCCGAGGGAAACAAAAACCAAGGAGAAGCCAAAGATAAACGCCAACGAGTTGAGCACGACGCGCGAGCGTACCTGCGAGCGCGCTTGTTGGCTGCGCATTTCATCGACGGACACGCCCGAAACGAAAGAAAGATACGACGGGATCAGCGGCAATACACAGGGGGAGAGAAAAGAAAAAATCCCGGCGGCGAAAGCAACAAAGGCGTTGACGTCGGTCATCGTTTGCCGTCGAGCAAGTCTTTGATCAGGTTGCGCGCGCCCGTTCCATACCACTCTGCCGGACCCCAGCCGCGCGCTAAACCCTCGCCTTTGGGACCGATTAAATAGGTCGCGGGTAATCCCCACGCGCCATATTCCTGGCCGACTTTAGCGTCGGGATCGAGGGCGACCGGATAGGTGAGCTTGAGTTCTTTGACGAAATCGATGGCGTCTTGTCTGCGATCTTTGACCGCCACCGCGAGGATGACAAAGTTTTTGTCCTTGAATTCTTGATAGAGCTTTTCCATCGCCGGCATCTCTTCGCGGCAAGGGACGCACCAGCTGGCCCAGAAGTTCAACATAACGACCTTGCCGCGAAAATCGCGCAAGGAGATTTTTTTGCCTTCAGGTGTGGTGAGATTGATTTCCGGTGTCGGTGCGATCTCTTTCATCGGCTGGAGTATTGGCACCGCTTTGTAGTTGGCTCTGGTGGAGGTCTCGGCGGCGTCGCCGGCGCGAGGTGTCCAGTGGAAAAAAATCAGCTGCACCTGACAAAGCGCGAAGAATAGATGCAGAGGGTTCAGCTTCATTATCATCGCAATCTAACTAACTGCTCAAAGCGACGCAATACAGGCTCTGATGCAACTGGCACCACGGTAAAGTGGTTTCCATGAGCAGCGTCAAAGTAAAGCTCCTCGCCTTGCTCGCAATATGGTGTTCTGAGATGCCCACGAAGACTAGAAACGGGGTTTCTAAAAGCAGAAAGCCCCCCGAATGATCTCCGGAGGGCTTCTGTGATAGATAACCAGAACGGTTATCTGGTCGCCTGAGAGTAAGGAGGGTTTATACTACCACCACAACAACTCCACCACTCAATTAACTACTTTTTCTTTTTAGCTTTCTTTTTGGCCTTTTTCTTAGCTGCCATAAGCACCTCCTTGTAAGATTAAACGGGCGGGTATTTTCTTGATAGGAAGAACAGCTTGACTCAGGCGAAGACAGTTTACTATCAGCAACCCTCCCATATTTTGTACCTACGCAGAGTATAATGACACAATTAATAGTATGTCAAGAAAAAAATACTATTCTACAATTTTTTTTCATAAAATTTTCTTTTGCATTCGCTGGAACCTCGATGTCTTGATAGAGTTTGCCTGCAACTACGCGTTCCAAATTAACAGCGCGCTGTTTTACTCCTAATAATCCCTCTCATTAACGACGCAGGAGAAGGATCGCCCGTCCAATTTTTGAAAAACAATCACCACATAGCGCAAAATCGCATTGATGAAGCGATTAAAATGAGAACTGGGATTGTTGCTACGCTTTAGCTGCGACGATATTAAACACTCGCACCGGACGGCTTAGTCCTTTCAATTGGAATTCCTCGAAGGCTTCGCTATCGAAGAACTCTTCCAACCGGCTCATGGTTTTTTGGTCGGTCAGGATCTGGCCGCCCTTGGCCTCGGCGCACATCCGCGCCGCGAGATTTGGCAGATTACCGACGGAGCTATAGTCCATGCGTCCCTCGAAACCGATGGTGCCCAGGGTTGCGTAGCCGGTGGCTAAGCCGACACCGAGGTCGAGCTCGTAGCCCTTCTTCGTCCAAGCGATACGCAGTTCGCTGACCCGGTCACGCATCTCGATCGCCATGCTGACCGCTTTGCGGCCGTGGTCTTCGCAGGGCAGCGGATCGTTGAAGATCACCACGATGCCGTCGCCGACGAAACGTTCCAGTGTGCCTTCAAATTTGAAAATCAGCTTGCCCATCTCGGCGTGATAATCGCGCAGAAGGTCCATGACTTCTTCTGGCTCCGCATTGTCCGAGAACGCCGTGAAGCCGCGCAAGTCTAGGAATACCACGGTGATCTCGCGGCGATGGGTTCTGAACAGGTTTTCTTCTTTCTCCAGGATCGTCTCGGCGATCTGCGGCGAGAGGTAGCGCTTCAAACGCTCCATGCGCTTCAGCTCGCCGACTTGTTGCCGTACTTTCTCCGCAAGCGTGCGATTCCACTCCCCGAGTTGGTCGTGCAGCTCCTTGATGCGCAGCATGGCGCGCACCCGCGCTAATAACTCGAAAGAATCGAACGGCTTAGTGACATAATCGTCGGCGCCGGCGTCGAGGCCGGCGACCTTGTCTTCCTGGGTCGCTTTGGCGGTTAAGAGGATCACCGGCACGCTCTTGTGGCGCTCGCTCTGACGTAGTGCCCTAACGACTTCTAAACCGTTCATCTTCGGCATCATGTAGTCGAGCAGGATGATGTCCGGACTGAAACTATCAGCCTTTGCCAGCGCGTCGAGTCCGTCGGTGGCGCGCTCGAGGACATATTCGTACTCCATCAACTCTTGTTCGAGCAGATCGAGATTGAACGGTTCGTCGTCGACGATTAAGATTTTGTTTGGCATACATCACCCATTACCATTTTAGTCTGCGTTGCTTTTGGACTATCGGACAAAGATCGCCGAACTTTGTCGGGCTGAGGTTTATGGCCTCGATACGATCCTTCTGCACCGGCGCAGGAGTCAGTGATAAAATGGCAGCGCGCGCAAACTTTTACGCCGGATGCTTCACCTGGGCGACAGGGGCGATAGTCACAAGGACACTCGCCACCAGCAAACAGATGATTACTCTCGTCATGCATGTTTCTCCGATGTCCGCGCTGACAACTGACGCTTGACTAGTGACAGCTGTTAACGAATTACTCTGTCCGCTCTGACCAACACGTTAGGCGGGATCGTCAGGCCGATCTGCTTCGCTGCTTTGAGATTGACGATGAACTCAAACTTCATCGGCTGTTCGACGGGGAGGCCGGCGGGCTTGAAGCCTTTCAGAATCTTGTCGACGAAAACGGCGATGCGCTTGAAACGTTCGTTTTGATCGGGGCCGTAGGACATCAGCCCACCGCCTGTAACAAAGTTTTCTTGAACATAAATCGCCGGCAGGCGGTATTTCGCGGCTAACTTCGTGATCTGTTCTTGATGGGCAGCGGCTAGGGGCGTCGACAACACGGTGACCGCGCCAATACCGGCTTTGTCGGCGTCACGCCAGGAGCTCTCGTATTTATCGGCGCTGCTGACTTCCAGAGAATGAAGTTTCAAGCCGAGGTCGCGCGCCGCTGCATGAGTATCTTGCCATTCCAGCCTTGAGCTTGGATTGCGCGGATCCCACAGTGCGGCTGCGTAGGAAAGTTTTGTGACGGTCTCTTTCAGGAGCTCCAGTCGTTTGCCGGCTAACAGCGACTCAACGCTGCTGAAGCCCGTGACATTGCCGCCGGGCCGGGCCAGGCTGTCAACGAGGCCGGCGGCAACCGGATCGGTGACGTCTAAGAAAACTATTGGGATTGTCTTGGTCGCCTTCTTCAAGGCGAGGGCGCCGGCAGTGCCCGGCGCGATCAGTAAATCGACCCTGAGGCGAACCAGCTCATCGGCAAGTGCCGGCAACCGCTCGAACTTATTATCAGCATACCGAAACTCGTAGGCGACGGTCTGGCCGTCGACATGGCCGAGCTCACGGAGCCGCCGAATAACTTCCTCCCGCCCGCGGGGGGGAGCGGACACGGCGGAGAGCCAGCCGATCTTGGGGAGCTTCGATTGCGCGTGAACAATGGAAGCGCAAAGCAGCAGTGCGAGCACGGGAAGAAGAAACGCTAGCAATTTTTGATTTTTGAACTTAGTCTGCGGGGTCGCATTTGGATTGTCCAAACCCGAAAAAAACCGAGCGCAACTCGGTTTTTTCGAATCGAGAGGCCGTGGATTGCCTGAATCACGTGGCAGAATCAACAGCTGAGTCGCCGTCGTCACCTTTCCCTCCTAATCCAGGTTGGAAAATCCAAAATCCAATCAGCCGATGAATTTCTTAATCTTCTGCAGCAGCAGCTCGTCATCAATTGGCTTCGGCAGGTAATCGTCGCAGCCCGCTTTGCGCGCGTCGATCTCGTCCCCGACCATGGCGTGGGAGGTGACGGCGATGACGGGGATATGCTTTAGCAGGTCATTGGCTTTCAACTTTCGCGTCGCTTCCCAGCCGTCCATGACCGGCATGCCAAGATCCATCAAAATAAGATCCGGCCGCTCAGCCTCGGTCACGGTTAATGCTTCTGCACCGTTCTCCGCGATCACCGTGTCGTAGTCTTCGTCGAGTAGCTGAATGACCAAGTCGCGGTTAAATTCGGTGTCGTCGACGATGAGTATCTTTTTCTTTGCCATAACTTTCCTTTCAACAAGCGAGAAAACAGTAAGGAGTAAAAAGTAAGGAGTAAGGAGACCCGGATCGGAAACTACGAACTCCTTACTTCTTTGCTACATGTCGCATCAATCCAGTGATCATTTTATCGATTTGTACCATGCGTGAATCGAGATCGAGCCAGGATGTTTCATGGAGAAAACCAAGACGGCGCGCCAGTTCGATCTGGGTGTCCAACTCGCTAAGAGAGCCCTGGGCGATATGGAGAAAATTTGAGAACTCTTTCTTAGTCTGCCTGGCTGCTCCCTCTGCAATGTTACTTGGAACGCTAACTACCGCTCGGCGAATTTGACTCGTCAAACCATATGTTTCTTGACTGGCAAATGTTTCGGTTGCTCGGTAGACCCCGACCGCCAAGTCCATCGACTGCTTCCACGCCTCCAAGTTCCGGTGCGGCTTCTCCATCTCAAACTCCTTACTCCTGCCTCTTCACGCCATGCTATTTACTCCTAACTCCTCACAGTTCTTACGCCGGCAGTTTCAATTCCATCGGGATCGTCACGGTGAACTGCGAGCCTTTGCCTTCTTCGCTGGTAACTGCGATGTCGCCGCCGAGGAGCTGGGCGAGGCGTCTGACGATGGCCAGGCCCAAGCCGGTGCCGCCGTATTTTCTCGTCGTCGACATGTCGACTTGGCGGAATTCCTCGAAGATATATTTCAAGGCTTCCGAGTTCATGCCGATGCCGGTGTCGGAGACCGTCAGCCGGAGCATGCCGTCGTCGCGCACGGCGGCGACTTTGATCTCCCCCCTGTCCGTGAACTTGGCCGAGTTGCTGAGCAGATTCAAAACGATTTGTTTCAGCTTGTCGCGGTCGGATTTGAGCGGCGGCAGGTCAGGCGGCATTTCGGTGACCAGCTTGACGTTGCCGTTTCTGAGCATGGGCTCGACGGTGGCGGTGGCGATGCGTAGCACTTCTTCGAGCTTGAAGGGCTCCGAGTACACATCCATGCGCCCGGCTTCGATCTTGGCGAGATCGAGCAGCTCGTTGATCAGACTAAGCAGGTGCTCGGAGCTGATCAGGACTTTTTGCAAGTTTTCTTTTTGCAATTGCTCGATCTTGCCTTCGCTGCGGCGCAATACAATGCGGGTAAAACCGATGATCGAGTTCAATGGCGTGCGCAGCTCATGGCTGACGTTGGCGAGGAACTGCGATTTATGCTTACTGGCGGTTTCGAGCAGGGCGTTCTTCTCGCCCAGCTCGCGGAACAGGCGGACATTCTCAATGGCGATCACCGCCTGGTCGGCGAAGGTCTTAAGCAGAGTGATCTGTTTGTCGGTAAACGGCCGGGCCTCGCGCCGCCAGGTAGTGATCACGCCGACCAGGGTGTTTTCACGCATTAGCGGCATGGAAATGACGGTGCGGATATTTTCTTTTTCGTATATTTCGCGGGGGCTGGGCGCGAAGGCGGGGTCGTTGAGCAAGTCGGTGACGTGCACCACGCGATGCTCCAGAGCGGCCAGCCGCGTGGTCGTGGCGTGGCTCGGGCGCGGCCGGCTGCTGTGCAGGTGGTCGGCGAACTCGCTGGTGGTGCCCTGGCTGTCGGCGAGGCTGAGAGTTTCGCCATCGTAGAGAAACAACGCCGCGATGTTGGCTTCGCACAAGCGATTGATATTACCGAGTATGGTTTGGTAGACCGGCTGCAAATCGCTCGGCGAACTGGCGATGACGCCCAAGATCTCGCTGGTCGCGGTTTGCTGCTCCAGCGACTCGGTCAATTCTCGTGTGCGGTCTTCGACCTTTTGCTCCAAGTTGGTGTAGGACTCCTGGAGCTGCGAGGTCATTTTATTAAACTCGTCGGCCAGGACTTCGATCTCGTCGCCGGTTTTGAGCGTTAACCGATGACCCAAATCGCCAGCGCCGATGCGCTCTACGCCCTCACGCAAAATGCCCACCGGCTTGACGACCCGGCGGCCGATGAACAGACTGGCCATGAGCGCCAGGCCGAGTCCGAACAGCAGCACCGTGGAGGTACGCATGACCGACGCGTAGAGCGGTTCGTAGGCTTCTTCCACCGGACGGTCGACGATGACCGCCCAATCGAGCCCGGTGACCTGCGCCGATGCGGTCAAGACATTCTTGCCTTGGACGTTGGGGGTGACT
>Ga0184628_10001346_pt1 | contig 12155 bp, 11 predicted proteins | sample PLM4_5_b1_FD_133149 | JGI IMG/M metagenome (GOLD analysis project Ga0184628, IMG submission 133149) | Groundwater sediment microbial communities from an aquifer in East River, Colorado, USA - PLM4_5_b1 | ecosystem: Environmental > Terrestrial > Soil > Riparian zone | place: USA: East River...
GCGCAGTATTCTCGCCCCTCCGAGCAGGGCGAGCAAAGCGGCGGCGAGGCTGCCGGCGAGCCGCTCGCCGGTGTCGCGGCCGGTAATGCGGCCTAGCGAGGACTTCCTCGACCAGCCCGCGAGCATCGGCACCCCTAGGCTGGCGAATTCAGGCAGGCGCTTGAGCAGGGTCAGGTTGTGCCCGACGGTCTTGCCGAAGCCGAAACCGGGATCGGCCACGATGCGCTCGCGGGCGATACCCGACTTCTCGCAGGCCGCGACGCGGCCGGCGAGGAAATCCTTCACCTCGTTCACCACGTCGCCGTAGCGCGGGTCGGACTGCATGGTGCCGGGCTCGCCCTGCATGTGCATGAGGCAGATGGCGCAGTCGCTGTTGGCCACTGCCTCGAGCGCGCCGGGCGCCGTGAGCGCCTCGATGTCGTTGATCATCGAGGCGCCGGCGCCAAGCGCGACCTGCATCACCTTCGGCCGGCGCGTGTCCACCGAAATCGGGACCTCGCGCAGCGCTTGCACCACCGGGAGGATGCGCTTGAGTTCCTCGGTTTCGGACACCGGTGCGGCGCCCGGACGGGTAGATTCGCCGCCGACGTCCACCAGGTCCGCGCCCTCGCCGATGAAGCGGCGCGCATGCTCGATCGCGGTCTTCGCGTCGAGGAACCTGCCGCCGCCGGAAAAGGAATCGGGCGCGACGTTGACCACGCCCATGACCAGCGGCCGCTCGAGGCTCAGCTCAAAGCGGCCGCAGCGCAGGATCAAGTGGTAGGTGCGGTAGCCGCGGCGCCTTGCGTGCCGTCGTTGGCCGTGCCGTCGCTGGGCTTGGCGGCGCTGGCGCTGGGCTTGGGCGGGCGCGGCAGCTTGCCGGCCATCACGTCGCTGATCTGCTCGGCGTCGAGCGTTTCCCATTCGAGCAGCGCTTTGGCCATCGCCTCCACCTTGTCACGGTTGTCTTCCAGGAGCTTCCTCGCGAGCTTGTACTGGGTGTCGATGATGCGGCGCACTTCCTGGTCCACCTTCTGCAGCGTGGCTTCCGACACGCTCTTGTGCGTGGTGATCGAGCGGCCGAGGAACACTTCGCCTTCGTTCTCGCCGTACACCATGGTGCCCAGTTCGTCGGACATGCCCCAATGCGTGACCATGCGGCGCGCGATCTCGGTGGCGCGCTCGAAGTCGTTCGAGGCGCCGGTCGTCATCTGGTGCATGAACAGTTCCTCGGCGATGCGGCCGCCGAACAGCACCGTGATGGTGTTGAGCAGCCGATCCCTGTCCTGGCTGTAGCGGTCTTCGGTGGGCAGCTGCATGGTGACGCCGAGCGCCCTGCCCCGCGGGATGATGGTCACCTTGTGCACCGGGTCGGTCTTGGGCAGGAGCTTCGCCACCACCGTATGGCCGGACTCGTGGTAGGCGGTGTTCCTGCGCTCCTCTTCGGGCATCACCATCGAGCGCCGCTCGGCGCCCATCATGATCTTGTCCTTGGCCCGCTCGAAGTCCTCCATGTCCACCAGGCGCTTGTTGCTGCGCGCGGCGAACAGGGCCGCTTCGTTCACCAGGTTGGCGAGGTCCGCGCCGGAGAAGCCCGGCGTGCCGCGCGCGATGATGTCGGCCTTCACGTCGGGCGAGAGGGGGACTTTGCGCATGTGCACTTTCAGGATTTCCTCGCGGCCGCGGATGTCCGGCAGCGGCACCACCACTTGCCGGTCGAACCTGCCCGGGCGCAGCAGCGCCGGGTCGAGTACGTCGGGCCGGTTGGTGGCGGCGATCACGATCACGCCGACGGAAGCTTCGAAGCCGTCCATCTCGACCAGCAGCTGGTTGAGCGTCTGCTCGCGCTCGTCGTTGCCGCCGCCCAGGCCTGCGCCGCGCTGGCGGCCGACCGCGTCGATTTCGTCGATGAACACGATGCAGGGCGCGTGCTTCTTCGCCTGCTCGAACATGTCGCGCACGCGCGCGGCGCCCACGCCTACGAACATCTCCACGAAGTCGGAACCCGAAATCGAGAAGAACGGCACCTTCGCCTCGCCCGCGATCGCGCGGGCAAGCAGCGTCTTGCCGGTGCCGGGATTGCCCACCATCAGCACGCCGCGCGGGATGCGGCCGCCCAGCTTCTGGAACTTGGTCGGGTCGCGCAGGAAATCGACCAGCTCGGAGACCTCCTCTTTCGCCTCCTCGCAGCCGGCGACGTCGGCGAACGTGACCGTGTTGGTGGATTCGTCCAGCATCTTGGCCTTGGACTTGCCGAAACTGAACGCCCCGCCGCGTCCCCCGCCCTGCATCTGGCGCATGAAGAAGATCCACACCCCGATCAGGAGCAGCATCGGGAACCAGGACACGAAGATGTTCATCAGGAGGGAGGGCTCTTCTTCCGGCTTCGCCTCCACCTTGACGTTGTACTTGAGCAGGTCGGAAACCAGCCAGATGTCGCCCGGCGAGTAGCTGGTGACACGCTTGCCTTCGGTAGTCGTGGCCTTGAGCTGCCTGCCCTCGATCGTCACCTTGGCGATGCGGCCCGCCTTCACCTCGTCCAGGAATTGCGAGTACTCCAGCGGAGCCTGCGCCGCCTGGCGGGTGTTGAACTGGTTGAACACGGTCATCAACACCAGGCCGATTACCAGCCAGATGACCAGGTTTTTAAGCATGTTGTTCAAGGACTTGCTCCTCTTTTGGGCGGCGCCGCCAAAAACCAGTTTACGCCGAATTGGATAGATTGCGGCGTTGCCCGCAGGTTCAATGCTTTTTCAACCCTCGGGCGAGGAAATAATTTTCGCGGGATTCCCCGCGGGAGGCGGCAGGCTTCCTCACCCCTACCGTTTGAAACGCATCCTTGAGCGCCTTCAGCACTTCGTCGAAGGCTCCGCCGTGGAACACCTTCAACAGCAACACCCCGTCGGGCTTTAATGACTTCTTGCACAATTCGATCGCCGCCAGCGAGATCTCCGCGGCGCGCGCCTGGTCCACCAAAGGCACCCCGGTGATGTTGGGCATCATGTCCGAGAGCACCACGTCCGCCTTGCCGCCAAGGGCGCCGTCGAGATCCGCTTCGCGGAAATCCCCTTTGAAGACCGTCACTCCGGGGATCGGTTTCACCTCCAGCAGGTCCACCGCCACCACCTTGCCGTTGGGCTTCACTTTCTCAGCCGCCACCTGCGACCAGCCGCCGGGGGCTGCGCCGAGATCGAGGACCCGCATGCCGGGCTTGATGAGCTTGTCCTTGGTGATGAATTCCAGCAGCTTGTACGCGGCGCGCGAACGGTAGCCGGCGTCTCTGGCCTGGCGAACGTAGGTGTCGGTGACGTGGCGGCGGAGCCAGGCTTTGTTGGACTTGGCCATGGAGGTACGATGATAGGTGATGGCTCCGCTATCCCAAAAGCCTGGTTGCCGGATCTGTCCTGATACACGATAGATAGCGCAGAAGAATGACAGAAGATGAATGAGAGTTTTCCATTGGTGTCGCGCGTTGGCGCTTGACCCGGCAAGAGTAGAATGACTGCGTCCATTGGAGAACTTATTTGTGTCAAACACGCTGAAAGATCTTGAGCTCCAAGCGCGTTCGTTGACCGCGGAAGAACGCGCCAAGCTGGCCGAGCTGTTGCTCGAATCCCTCCGCGACGCGCCGCTGGCAGAGATCGAAGCGACCTGGGCCCGTGAAATCGAGCAACGCGCAGCCGCCTATGATCGCGGCGAGCTGAAGACCTTTTCCGCCGAAGACGTCTTCGCCGAGGCCAGGTACCTCGTTCGGTGAACCGCGCGCGGTTCATTGCCGCCGCGCGACTCGAGTTCCTCGCCGAGGTCATCTACTACAACGAAGCGCAGCCCGGACTCGGCCAGCGCTTCACCGCCGCGGTTGAACAGGCCACGGCGCGCGCCCTGGCCTTCCCTCTCGCAGGCTCGTCATCTCGCGCCAAGGCCCGCCGGATGATTCTGAAGGACTTCCCGTTTTCGTTGGTCTATCGGCCTGAGCCCGACGGCATTGTCGTCATCGCATTGGCTCATCACGCACGGCTTCCCTACTATTGGCAGTCCCGCGCTAGAACGAAGTAGCTCTTGATGCCCGCAGAACGAGAGAGGCCGTGAACGAGAGGTATGTACACGGCTATGACCCGCGGGAGAACGCGCGCCTGCAGGATCAGGCCGGAACGCTGGTCGACCTGCTGCATTCCGACACCTCATACCCGGCCGGGAGCGTGGTCCTCGAGGCGGGGTGCGGCGTTGGCGCGCAGACGGTCACCCTGGCGCAAAGGAGCCCAGGCGCGCGATTCATGTCGATCGACATCTCTCCGGACTCGATCGCGCAGGCCAAGCGAAGGACAGACGCGGCGGGTCTAACGAACGTGCAGTTCCAGCAGGCGGACATATTCGCTTTGCCCTTCGAGCCGGAATCTTTCGACCACGTCTTTGCCTGTTTCGTCCTGGAGCATCTCTCGCGGCCGGTTGAGGCTTTGGCGATTCTCAAGAGAATGCTAAAGCCTGGCGGCACCGTCACCGTCATCGAAGGGGACCACGGGTCAGCCTACTTCCATCCCAGCAGCGACGCCGCTCAAAGAGCGATTCAGTGTCTAGTCGAGTTGCAGCAGGTGGCTGGCGGCAACGCGCTGATCGGACGGCAACTCTACCCATTGATGGTCGAAGCCGGTTTCGACGCGGTTCACGTCTCTCCACGCATGGTGTATGTGGATTCGAGCAATCCCGCTCTTGTGGAGGGCTTCACGAAGAAGACCTTTACGGCGATGATCGAGGGCGTCCGCGAATCGGCGCTTGCAGCCGGCATCGTGGAGCCGAAAGACTTCGATGCAGGCATCCGGGATCTGTACCGGACGGCTGAGGCAGACGGCGTCTTCTGCTACACGTTCTTCAAGGCCACAGGGTTGGGCTAAGATCGCCCGCCATGGAATCCACTCTCACCACAGCAGAACGCAAAGCCCTCAAAGCGCGCGCCCACAACCTCCACCCCATCCTGCAATTGGGCGAAAAGGGCCTCACCGACGCCGTCATCGCCGAAATCGACCGCGCCATCGGCGCGCACGAACTAATCAAGATCCGCGCCGCCCCGCTCAACCGCGACGAGCGCGAGGTGGCGCTGGCCAGCATCTGCGAGCGCACCAACGCGCAGGCGATCCAGCACATCGGAAAAATGCTGATTGTTTACCGCGAAAAACCCAAGGAACCGAAGAAACCTACTCGTACCTTACGTCCAAGATCTCGTACTTCTTCACCCCGCCGGGGGTCACCACGTCCACCTCGTCGCCGGCTTCCTTCCCGATCAACGCCCTTGCGATCGGCGAGGAGATCGAGATCCTCCCGGCCTTGATTTCCGCCTCGTCCTCGCCGACGATCTGGTAGGTAATCTTCTTGCCGCCCTTCTCCTCGAGATCGACGGTGGCGCCAAAAACGCAGCGCCCGTCCGAATCCAGTAACTTGGGGTCGAGGATCTGGGCATTCCCCAGCTTCGCCTCGATCTCCGAAATCCGCCCCTCGATGAACCCCTGCTGGTTGCGCGCCGCGTCGTACTCGGCGTTCTCCGACAGGTCGCCGTGCGCCCTGGCCTCCGCGATCGCCGCGGAATTGGCCGGCCGTTCGATGGCTTTGAGCCGGTGTAGCTCCACGCGCAGCAGCTCCGCTCCGCGCAAGGTCATGGGAGTCTTGGCCATTAGTGTGAGATTACCTCGCGAGAACTAGAAGAGATGGCGAGTTTCGCATGCAGGTCCTGCAGCCGGTACGGCTCGAGCTGGGTCATGTGCTGCATGCCGGCGCAAGCCGCCTTGGCCCCGGCAATGGTCGTGTAGTAGGTCACCCGCGCCGCCAGCGCAGTGACCCGGATGGCGCGCGAGTCCGAAATCGCGGTGCGGGTGTCTTCCACCGTATTGGCGATGAAGCTCACCTCGCCGTTCTTGATCATGTCCACGATGTGCGGGCGCCCCTCGGCCACCTTGTTGACGGGGGTCACCGCCACGCCGTGCGCCGACAGGACCGCCGCAGTGCCGCGCGTGGCGAGGATGGTGAATCCCAGCCCCACCAGGTCGCGAGCCACATCCACCGCAGCGCGCTTGTCGCCGTCGCGCACGCTGACGAACGCGCGCCCGCCTTTGGGCAGTTTCACCCCGGCCGCCAGCTGGGACTTGGCGAAGGCCTCGCCGAAAGTCTCCCCGATCCCCATCACCTCGCCGGTGGACTTCATCTCCGGCCCGAGGATGGTGTCCACCCCGGGGAACTTGGCGAAGGGGAACACCGCTTCCTTGACGGAGAAGTAAGGCGGCGTGATGTCGCCGTGCACCTTCTGCGCGGCAAGAGACTTGCCCGCCATGCACAGCGCCGCGATCTTGGCGAGCGGCCGGCCGGTAGCCTTGGACACGAAGGGCACGGTGCGCGAGGCGCGCGGATTGACTTCGAGGACGTAGACCGTGGTGCCCTGGATGGCGAACTGCACGTTCATGAGCCCGCTCACCTGCAGCGCGCGCGCCATGATCTCGGTCTGCCGGCGCAGCTCCTGCACCAGCTCCGGCGAGAGCGAATGCGGCGGCAGGCAGCAGGCCGAATCGCCGGAATGCACCCCCGCCTGCTCCACGTGCTCCATCACCCCTCCGATCAGCACTTCCTTGCCGTCGGCGATGCAGTCCACGTCCACCTCGATGGCATCTGACAGGTAGCGGTCGAGCAGTACCGGCGCGTCGTTGGATACTTTTACCGCGGTCTGCATGTAGCGCTCGAGGTCCGCCTGGTGGTGCACGATCTCCATCGCGCGCCCGCCAAGCACGTAGCTCGGCCGCACCACCACCGGGTAACCGATCGCCTCGGCATGCTTCACGGCCTCGGGCGCCGAGCGCGCGGTGCGGTTGGGCGGCTGGCGCAGCTTGAGCTTGTTGAGCAGCTGCTGGAAGCGCTCGCGGTCTTCCGCCACGTCGATGGAGTCTGCGCTGGTGCCGATGATCGGCACGCCCGCGGCGGCGAGATCGCGCGCGAGTTTCAGCGGCGTCTGCCCGCCGTACTGCACGATCACGCCGTAAGGCTTTTCCTTGGCCACGATCTCGAGCACGTCTTCCAGCGTGAGCGGCTCGAAGTACAGGCGATCGGAGGTGTCGTAGTCGGTGGAGACGGTCTCCGGGTTGCAGTTGACCATGATGGTCTCGAAGCCTTCCTCGCGCAGCGCGAGCGCCGCGTGCACGCAGCAGTAGTCGAACTCGATGCCCTGCCCGATGCGGTTCGGCCCGCCGCCCAGCACCATGACTTTCCTGCGGTCGGTCGGCGCCGCCTCGCACTCCTCCTCGTAGGTGGAGTACAGGTAGGCGGTATTGGTCGCGAACTCGGCCGCGCAGGTGTCCACGCGCTTGAACACCGGGCGGATGCCGAACCTATGGCGCTGCTCGCGCACCGCCTTCTCGCCGGTGTTGAACAGGTAGGCCAGGCGCCGGTCGGAGAAGCCCTTGCGCTTGAGCATGCGCAGGGTGTCCGCGTCGATGTCGGCGAGCTTCTGGTCGTCCAGCCGCATCTCGATGTCCACGATCTGCTTGATCTGCGAGAGGAACCAGGGATCGATGTGCGTGAGCCGGTGCACCTCCTCCAGCGAAAAGCCGTTCTCGAAGGCGTCGCCCACGTACCAGATGCGCTCCGGGCCAGGTTCGCCAAGCTCCCTTTCGATGGTCTCGCGATCGGTGGTGCGCTGGTTGAGGCCGTCCACGCCGACTTCCAGCCCGCGCAGCGCTTTCTGCAGGGACTCCTGGAAGGTGCGGCCGATGGCCATCACCTCGCCTACGGATTTCATCTGCGTGGTGAGACGGTCGTTGGCCTGAGGGAACTTCTCGAAGGCGAAGCGCGGCACCTTGGTCACCACGTAGTCGATGGCCGGCTCGAAGGACGCCGGCGTGGCGCCGCCGGTGATGTCGTTGTGCAGCTCGTCCAGCGTGTAGCCCACGGCGAGCTTGGCCGCCACCTTGGCGATGGGAAATCCCGTGGCTTTCGAGGCGAGGGCGGAGGAACGCGAAACGCGAGGGTTCATCTCGATCACCAGCATGCGCCCGTCCTGCGGGCTGATGGCGAACTGCACGTTCGAGCCGCCCGTCTCCACGCCGATCTCGCGCAGCACGGCGATCGAGGCGTTGCGCATGATCTGGTATTCCTTGTCGGTCAGCGTCTGCGCCGGCGCCACGGTGATCGAGTCGCCGGTATGCACGCCCATCGGGTCCACGTTCTCGATCGAGCAGATGATGATGCAGTTGTCCTTGCTGTCGCGCACCACCTCCATCTCGAACTCTTTCCAGCCGATCACCGACTCCTCGATCAGCAGCTCGTTGGTGGGCGAGACCTCCAGCCCGCGCTCGCAGATGGCGACGAACTCCTCGCGGTTGTAGGCGATGCCGCTGCCCGAGCCGCCCAGCGTGAAGGAAGGCCGGATCACCACCGGGAAGCCGAGGCTCGCCTGCACCTGCAGCGCCTCTTCCAGCGAATGGGCGAGCGAGGAGCGCGCCGAGGCGAGGCCGATCCTGGTCATCGCCTGCTTGAACTTCTCCCGGTCCTCGGCCTTGTCGATGGCCTCGCGCGAGGCGCCGATCATCTCCACGCCGAATTTCTCCAGCACGCCCTCGCGCGCGAGATCGAGCGCGCAGTTGAGCGCGGTCTGCCCGCCCATGGTCGGCAGCAGCGCGTCGGGGCGCTCCTTTTCGATGATGCGCGCCAGCGTCTGCCAGGTGATCGGCTCGATGTAGGTGGCGTCGGCCATCTGCGGGTCGGTCATGATGGTGGCCGGGTTGGAATTCACCAGCACCACGCGGTAGCCCTCGTCGCGCAGCGCCTTGCAGGCCTGCGCGCCCGAATAGTCGAACTCGCAGGCCTGGCCGATGACAATCGGGCCGGCGCCGATGATCAAGATGGAATGCAGGTCAGAGCGCTTTGGCATTCTTCATCAGGCCGGCGAAACGGTCGAAGAGGTAGCCGATGTCGTGCGGCCCGGGGCTCGCTTCCGGGTGACCCTGGAAGCAGAACGCCGGGCGGTCCGTGCGCTCCAGGCCCTGCAGCGACCCGTCGAACAGCGACACGTGCGTGGGCTTGAGCGTGGCGGGCAAGGTCTTCGGGTCCACGACGAAGCCGTGGTTCTGGCTGGTGATCACCACTTGCCCGGTCTGGAGGTCCTTCACCGGGTGGTTGGCGCCGTGGTGCCCGAACTTCATCTTCATCGTCTTCGCGCCCGAGGCGAGCCCCATCAGCTGGTGCCCGAGGCAGATGCCGAACAGCGGCACGCGGGTGGTGTCGAGGATCTCGCCAATGGACTCGATGGCGTAGTCGCAGGGTTCCGGGTCGCCCGGGCCATTGGACAGGAACACCCCGTCCGGCTGCATGCGCAGCACCTCTCGCGCCGGGGTCTGCGCCGGCACCACCGTGATGTGCGCGCCGCGCTCGGCGAGCAGCCGCAGGATGTTGCGCTTGATGCCGTAGTCGTAGGCCACCACGTGGAACGGCGCGCCGGCGATGTGCCGGTAGCCCTTGCCCAGCGCCCACTTGCCGTCGCGCCACTCGTAGGGCCTGGCGGTGCTCACCACCTTGGCGAGGTCCATGCCGGCCAGGCCGGGGAACCTGCGCGCTTCGGCCAGCGCCTTGGCCACGTCCACGTTCCCCGCGATCAGGCACCCGCTCTGCGCGCCCTTCTCGCGCAGGATGCGCGTGAGCTTGCGCGTGTCGATGTCCGCGATCGCCACCACGTGCTTCTCGACGAGGTATTGCGTCAGGCTCTGCTGCGCGCGCCAGCTGGACACGAGCGCCGGCACGTCGCGCACCACCAGGCCCGCGGCATGGACCTTCGCGCACTCCTCGTCTTCGGCATTCACGCCGGTGTTCCCGATGTGCGGGGTGGTCAGGGTGACGATCTGCCCGCAATAGGACGGATCGGTGAGGATTTCCTGGTAGCCGGTCATGGCGGTGTTGAACACCAATTCGCCGGCCGAGAGCCCCTGGGCGCCCACGCTGCGGCCACGAAACACCGTCCCGTCGGCGAGGACGAGCACGGCGGGTTCGAGGGCAGGCAAAGCACAACTCCCGGAGTAGATGTGAAAAAGCGGAAGAGGCTTGCGCCACTCCCGCTCATTTGAGCGACGAATTATACCGCGCCGGCTACTTCAGGCCAAGCACGTCGAACATGTCGTACAGGCCGGGCCCCTTGCCCTTGAGCCACTTGACCGCGCGCAGCGCGCCCGCGGCATAGGTCATGCGGCTCTGGGAGCGCACCGCCACCTCCACCCGCTCGCCGGCGCCGGCGAAGATCACCGTGTGTTCGCCGACGATGTCGCCCCCGCGAATGGCGTGGAAGCCGATTGCCTTGGCCGGCCGCTCGCCGGTGTCGCCTTCTCGCCCGTGCGTCGCCACCTGGCCAAGGTCCCGTCCCAGAGCCCCGGCCACCAGCTGGCCGAGCATCAACGCTGTGCCCGAGGGCGCGTCCACCTTGTGCCGGTGGTGCGCCTCGACGATCTCCACGTCGTAGGCGTCGCCCAGCGCCCTGGCGGCCGTCTGGGCGAGCCTGAACACCACGTTCACCCCGATGGCGAAGTTGGGGGAAAAGACCACGGGAATGCGCTTGGCGCCCTCCGCGATGCGCTTTTTCTGCGCTTCGCTGAACCCGGTGGTGCCGATCACCATGGCCTTGCCCTGCCTCAGGCAGGCGTCCAGGTGCGCGAGCGTGCCTTCGGGTCGCGTGAAGTCGATCAGCACGTCCGCCGCGGCCAGTGCGCCGAGGTCCGGGCCGACCTTCACCGGGCCCGCCGCCCGCCCAAGCGCCGGGCTGCCGGCGGCGTCGAGCGCCGCGGCGAGCTGCAATTCCCGGTCCGCCAGCACCGCATCGATCAGCACCTGCCCCATGCGGCCGCCCGCGCCCGCGATCGCCACCTTCATTGGGTCTCCGCTCCTTTGGCGCCCGCGGGCACCACGTCCCCGTCCAGCCGCGCCAGCTTGCCGTCCTGGAAGAACACCGCAACGCGCCGCTGCTCGCGCGGTTGGCCGCGCCGGTCGAACGAGTACACGTAGTCCCAGCGCTCTGCGTGGAAGATGTCGGTGAGCAGCGGGGTGCCGAGCACAAAACGCACCTGGTCCTTGCTCATGCCGGGCTTGAGTTGCGACACCATTTCCTGCGTGATGTAGTTGCCCTGCTGGATGTCGATGCGGTAGGGCGTCATGAAATCCGGCAGCGCGCAGGCGCCGAGCAGCAGCGCGAGCACTAGCGGGAGGGCGCGGGGCATAGGCCTATAATGATAAGCGATGAATTCAGCGCAAAGCCTCAAGGACAGCGGGCTCAAGGCCACCCTGCCGCGGCGCAAGGTGCTCGAGCTCTTCGAACAAAGCAAGGTGCGCCACCTGTCGGCCGAGGACGTGTACAAGAGCCTGATGGCGGAAGGCATCGACATCGGCCTCGCCACCGTGTACCGGGTGCTCACGCAGTTCGAACAGGCAGGGCTGCTCTCGCGGCAGCATTTCGAGACCGGCAAGGCGGTGTTCGAGCTGAATCAGGGCGGGCACCACGACCACCTGGTGTGCCTGCAGTGCGGGCGCGTCGAGGAGTTCTACGACGCCGAGATCGAGCAGCGACAGGGCGAGGTGGCGCGAGAGCGCGGCTTCGAGTTGCGCGGCCATTCGCTCGCGCTGTACGCCGACTGCACCAAGCAGGACTGCCCGAACCGCAAGGACCTCCAGGCCTAGGCGGCGCCGAGCATCTCCGCCGCGTGACGGCGCGTCGTGGCGGTGATTTCCGCGCCGCCAAGCATGCGGGCCAGTTCCTCGATCCTGCCTGCGCGGTCCAGCCGCGCGGCCCCGACCCCGACCTTGCCGCGAGCGGCCGAGCGCACCACCGTCCACTGCTCGTCGCCCTCCGCTGCCACTTGCGGCAGGTGCGTCACGCACAGCACCTGCCGGTCCTTGCCGAGCTTCTTCAGCGCGCGGCCCACGGTCTGCGCCACCGCGCCGCCGATGCCGGCGTCCACTTCGTCGAACACCAGGGTAGCGACCGGCGAGGCCTTGGCGGTGACCAGCTGGAGCGCCAGGCTGACCCGGGACAGCTCGCCGCCCGAGGCCACTTTGGCGAGCGGCCGCAAGGGCAGGCTGGGATGGGAAGACACCTCGAACTCGACCTCTTCCATGCCCGCCGCGGTGGGCACCTCGAGGGCGCGCAGCGCCACCGAGAAACGCCCGCC
>Ga0184628_10001350_pt1 | contig 12138 bp, 9 predicted proteins | sample PLM4_5_b1_FD_133149 | JGI IMG/M metagenome (GOLD analysis project Ga0184628, IMG submission 133149) | Groundwater sediment microbial communities from an aquifer in East River, Colorado, USA - PLM4_5_b1 | ecosystem: Environmental > Terrestrial > Soil > Riparian zone | place: USA: East River...
CCAACCGGAGGAGTCATGCAACGCAAAGTTTTTTTCTGTTGTCTTGCCTTGCTGTTGATCGTCACCATCCCCGCTTTGAGCGCCGAACCGGAACGGTCGAAGCCGCCGGTGCCGGAAGAACTGTCCGATGCCTGGGAGCGCTTTCAGCGCGCGTTGCACGACTGGGGCGGCCGGCTGTGGGAGCGTGTCGGGCCGCGCGGCGCGCGCGAAGACCGCCCGGTGATCAGCCAGATGCTCAACCACAAAGAGGCGCTGGGATTGTCCGCGGATCAGGTGCGCCGGTTGGAGCAGCAGCGCGATAATTTCCAGCGCTTGACTATCCGCAATGAGGCGGACTCGCGCATTCTGGAGCTCGATATCGCCACCTTGCTCGACAGCGAGCCAGTGGCAATGGCCAGGCTTGAAGCGAAAATACGCGAGGAAGAAAAGCTCCGCAGCGACCTGCGCATCGCCCGCATCCGCGCCATCGAACAGGGCAAGGCGCTGCTCAACGCTGAACAAAAGAAAAAATTGACCGAGCTGCTAAATCAATCACTGACACTGCGATATCCGCCGACAAGTCAAAATCCGTCCGCTACGGAACGAGGACAACCTTCCCGGTAGGTTCTCCACACGAACTCCTCCGCGTAGCCGATGCATTCACCGATTGTTAAGTCAGTTATATCATCCCGATAGCATTGAAGACGCTATCTCCTGCCAAGCCAAAGGCTAGTCGTGTCTGTAGTGCACTGAAACCGGTGCGCCCGCAACTGTCACTGGAGGTATACGGCACAAAGCCGCTACTTTACAATCAAACCCGCAAGCGGCTAGATGGCATCTATGGAGAACAACAAACAATCCTACTTGCGGCTGACCTTGCTTGCCCTCATCGCATTTATCATCGGCGTAACGATTGCGGACGATATTAAGGAGACCTTCTATTCTCCCTTATTACGCTTTGGCAATTCACAAGCCATTGACCAGTACCTTAAGGCTCATTCTGTGCGCAAGTTACAATTGGGGGCAGGCAGTAATAATCCGCCAGGATGGTTAAACTCCGATCTCGAACCCAGCGGCAATCAGGTCTATATCGATGCCACTACTACATTTCCCCTTCCCGATCAGTCATTCCAATATGTTTTCAACGAGCATTTGATCGAGCATTTGCCCTGGGAACTGGGGATGGTCATGTTGCGCGAGTCCTACCGGATACTTGCGGATGGAGGCAAAATAAGAATCGTTACGCCGAATCTTACAAAATTTGTACAACTTCTCGGTGCCGCTCCCGATGCAGAGGCACAGAGATTTATCGACGCGAAGTTTCGCCTAGGCGGAGTGCCAATTAACGCGGTGCCGGCAACATATATCCTTAACCGTCAAATGCGCGAATGGGGACATCAATTTGTTTACGATCCGGCAACTCTTCGGAAGAGTCTCGAGTTGGTTGGGTTTAAGCGGATCACCCAATACGAAATCACACAGAAGACCGACCCGGTATTTCAAGAGGTGGAATTTCGTACGCACCATTCCAACCCCGATCTCACGATCATCAACAATTGGGAAGCGATGGCATTTGAGGCGGCGCGCTAGTCGTCCAATTCGCCCGGTTGGGCTAGAATTAGGCTGATCCCACGAACACATTGCGCAGCGGGTGGGAATCCTTGCCACGATAACACCCGCTTTATCGGTGTTTGTTTTTTCTTTCTCGATCCCATAGCCTGCTGTTAATGAATTCATGGCGGTGCGGGACAATCCAGGTTCCCGGTCGTGTCTGAGAGAGTCATGAAGCGCTTCGGACAAAGTCGAATTCTACGGTTCATCCTTGGCTCCGCTGTGGGTATCAGCGGACTGCTGTCCTCGATCCCATTCGCCCATTCCTCCTGCCGTGATCCCGATGTCGCGCGCGGGTTTGGATCGCTTGCCTACGCGGCCAATGTCGACGCGACGATTCAATACTTCGGCCACAATTTCTTTCTGATTACGACGAGCAAAGGCACGCGCATCGTCGCCGATCCCCTGGGACCTGGATGGTATCCCAATCCCAACGTCGCCGCCGATGTCGTCACCGTCGGCAAGGAAATGTTCAACCACAATGCCGTGCAGATCGTCCAGGGCAATCCGCTGATCCTGCGCGGACTGAAAAACTACGGCGCCGACTGGAACATGGTCAGCACCAGTGTCAAGGATACTTTCATTTATAGCGTGCCGATTCACCAAAACGCCGAGTCGATCCAGGGGATTCACGGCGCCGCATTCGTCTTCGACCTCGGCGTCTTGTGCATCGCCCACCTGGGCGATCTGAGCCAAAAGTTGAACGAGCAACAGATCAAAGCGTTCGGCAAAGTCGATATCGCGCTCACGCCCATCGGCGGCGGCCGTACCATGGCTCCGGACTTGGCGCGAGAAGTCCTTACCCAGCTCAAGCCCAAAATCGCCATCCCGATGCACCATCGCGATAATCCGTATCTGATCAAGCAATTCACCGCCGGTATGAAGACGCAGCTGTTGAACACCGATACCCTAGCAGTGAGCAAGGATGCGCTGCCATCGCCGACGGAGATCCGCGTGCTCCAGCCGCGCGGCGTAATGAATTACCGGTGAACAGGTTTATTTTGAGTGATTTTGTTGGAGCGGAACAGCTCTGGGCATTTGTCTCGCGACATTCGTGCGCGCTCAGTGATCTCCCCCAAAGTGGATGATTTTGCGCCATCCGTGGTTTCGGATGCTGCCGGGCATTTCTTTTTCTCTTGGAGCTTGCTACTCAACTCACGACTGAAATCTACCTTTGCCCCCAGGGCATGACGATGGTCTCGATCGGCTGCGGCAGCTCCGGCTTGGATATTTTCAACACCGGCGTGCTGAGCATTTTCACCCGCGTCAGGCCCTGGGTGTATTCCTGCACGGCTTGTTCCCACCAGAAGTGTTTGGGGATGGCGATTTTCGGATTGACGAGCTTGGTGAGTTCGCGCGCTTCGCTCGGCGTGACGGTGTAATAGCCGCCGGCGATGGGCACCAGCAGAATGTCGATCTTGCCCATCATCTTGAGTTGGTCGGGGGTCAGCACATGGCCCAAGTCGCCCAAATGGGCGATGCAGATGTCGTCGATTTTGAAAACGAATATGGCGTTTTTGCCGCGCTGCATGCCGCGGCTTTTGTCGTGGTAGGCGGGAACGACGTAAACCGACACGTCGCGGATGGTTGTCGAGATTTTTTGCCAGTCTTCCCCGCTCGGCGTGAGGCCGTGGAAAATTACCGGCGTGCCGGGCGCCATGTGGACGCTGCTATGCGGACCATGGCGGTGGCTGCTGGTGACGATATGTTGCGGCAAAGTCGGGCGCGGCAGATCGAAGGCGCCATGCGGATCGGTGAGGACTCGGGTGCCTTTCGATGAGGTGATTTGAAATGTCGAATGGCCCAGCCATTCGATGGTGACTTGCGGCGCGCTGCCCAGCGCGGTGCGAATGAATCCGCCCTGCTGGACGACTTCGAGTTCATGGCAGAATGCGAGCACGCGAGCTGGCGACACCAGCAGCGCGATCATCACAGAAATTATTCGCAGGATTCGCATCATTGTGCGCGTTTCACGGCGCGTTCGACGGTCGTAGGGGCAACCCCCTGTGGTTGCCCGACCCAGGGTAGGCCCCTGGCCTACCCTTGCCTAAATCAGTCCCCACTTCCTTCTCATCCACCATTCGACGCTGAGCAGCGCCAGCACGATGGCGAAGGGCCATAGCGTGCTCCATAGCTGGGTTTGGCGCTGCTCGACCAGTTGGGACGGCGCGATGGTTTCGAGCTTGGCGGCGATCTTCTCTAACGCTTTGTCGTTCCAGTCGCCGATCGAAAAGTATTCGCCTTTGCTTTTTTCGGCGATCTGTTTCAGCAGATCGAGGCGCGGCAAGCCGTCGTCGGTTTCGCCGTAGGCGAACGCAGCGGTGAAACTGCCGCGATCTTTGCCCAGCGCTTTGCCACCCAAGCTTGCTTCCGCTTCGACGCGATGGGTGCCTTCTTTGGTCGGGATGAATTCGCCGGTATATTCGCCTTCCTCGCTATCGGCGCTGGCGGCAGCGACCGTCGGTTCTCCGTCGGGGCCGAAGATGCGCAGTTGCACGGACGCTTGGCGCGTCGGCGTGAAGTCGTCTTTCAGCACTTTCAATTTGATCTGGCTCTTTTCGCCCGGTTGCACCGCCGCGATGGGACGCAGCTGCACCTGTTCAAACGACGGCTCCTGGGCGAGCCAGCGCACCGCTTGGCGGACAAGTTTTAAATGATTTTGCGGTGTTTCTTTATTGCCGACGGCGATGAAGTTCCAACGCCATGCGTCGTCGCTCATGAGCGCCAGCGTGCGCCCTTTGCCGAAGCGGCCGATCGTGAGCAGTGGTGCGCCGCCGCTCTCGGCGCTACTGGCGATTAAAGTCTCGCCGCGGGAGGCGCGCACTTGGTTCATCCCGGTAAGCGCCGGCATCTTGCTCCAGGCTTCTTCGTTGGTTTTGGGATCCGGCAGCAAGCGGGTGATCGGATGGGCTTTGCCCGCGGCGGTCAGCGCGATGTTGACCCCCGCCGGCGTTTGAAAACTGCCTTTGCCGTCCAATTCCACCGGCAAGGCTTCATTCAAAGCGCTCTCGCCGTAACCGCCGGCGTCGAAAGAACGCGGGCCGCCGAACATTGCCAGGCCGCCGCCGTCGCGAACGAAATCCCGCACCCGCTCCAAGTAAGATGGGTTAAAATAGGCGCGATGGGAGAAATCGTCGAAGAATATCACGTCGAAGTTCTTCAACTCTTCGAGAAAAATATCGTCGATGGGAAACGGTATTAAGCTCAACTGGCTCTCCGGCACGTCGACGCTGTCGGTGGGCGTGCGCAGAAACACAAAGGAGACCAGCTCGATCAACGGATCTTGCTTCATCGCCATGCGTAGAAATCGGTAATTCCATGCCGGTGAGCCGGACAACGTCAGGACGCGAACCTTGTCGCGCTGGACGTCGACCTTGAACTCTTTGCTGTTGTTCAGGGTAATTTGCTCGCCGGCCTGGGCCGGTATATTCACGGAAAATCCATGGGTGCCAAGATCCTTGGGCGTAAAGGTGAGCGTGATTTTCTGCTCGAAGGGATCGGCGTCGATGGCTAGCGTGCGGGTGGTGACGATATTTTTGCCGCGGTTGAAGAACAGCGGCACCGACTTGCCTTTCATGCCCGCGGCTTGGATCGTCAAATCGATCTTGAACTCGCGGCCGCGAAAGGCGAACTCCGGCGCGCCGACCTTGGCGATGCGCACATCGGTGAAGCCGTCGGTCTCGCCGACGCCGACGGCGAATATCGGCACGGTCAGCGCCGGTCCGCCATCCAAGTTTTTCTTGTCGCCGTTGGTGATGCCGTCGGTGAAAAGTATGATGCCGGACGCGGCCGCGGCGCTGTCGCGCGCGCTGGTTTGCAGCAGTTCTAATAATCGCGTGCCGGGATCTTGCGGCCGCAAACCGGCCAGGCTGGCGGCCGAGATCGGTTCGAGGCTGGTGCCAAGGCGAATCAGCTTGAGATCGTAGTCGCGATTGAGTTTTTGCAGAATCGAATCGGCTGCGCCGGTATCGAGTTTATCGCGCACGAGATCGAGGCGGCTCTTGGCGTTCTTGTCACCCGGCGCGCTCTTGGCGCTGGCCGGAAAGCCCATGCTCTGGGAACTGTCGATCAGCACCGTTAGCGGCCGGCGCAACTTGGTCACGCGCTTGTCGATCAGCGCCGGCCCGAGCAGAAAAAAGATCAGCACAGCGTACACCAGGGCGCGCAGCGCGGTAAGAAATCCGCTCTGACCGACGGGCAGGCGCTTTTTCAAGCCGAAAAATTGGTGCAGCAGCAGCGCCGCGGCAGCGACGCCGATGAGCGCCACCAGCCAGCCCGGCAACGAACCGATGAGATAAAGATCTTTCATGGTTTACCGGGTGAGCCGTTTGCGGATGAACGGCACATGGATGAGATCGTCTTTGTAGTTCTCGGTCATGGCATACAGAATGAGATTAATCCCCAAGTGAAAGGCATCGCGCCGCTGCGGCTCGCCGCCGGGCGTGCAGGCGTTGGTCCACTTGCCGACCTGATCGCGCTCCCAGGCGGCACACAGGCCGTTCTGGCAATAGACCACCGGCGTTTGGTTGCCGAGGGTAATGCTTTCTAGCGCTGGGCTGACCAGGCGCACGCCGCCGACGCGGCGCAGCAAATAGTAGCTGCGCAGGGCAGCGTGGCCGGCGGGCATGCGTTTGAACTCATTGCCGGGGAATACCCGGAGCATTTCGCGGCGCACCGCTTTATCGAAACCGTAGCCTTGTTGGCCAAGAGCGTCGTCGATCAGCATGAAGCCGCCGTAGGTGAGAAAGCGGCGCAAGACCTCGATCTCCTCTTGAGTAAACGGCTCGAATTCATATTTACCGGTGAGATAGAGAAACGGGTAGTTGAACAGATCGCGGTCGGTCAAGCTTGCTTCATGGCGCGCCGTCGCCGCTTCGACGCTGGTGCGTGCCATCAGTTCTTCCATCAGCGGCGTCACCGACAACGGATGCGGATTCCAATCGCCGCCGCGATATTTGACCTGGGCGAAGACGAACTGCAGCCGGCGCTTGTCGGCGGGTTGCGCGGCGGAGGCGAGCGCCGGCAGAAGTGCCGTGCCAACGAGCCCCTGCGATAGCAGTTGGATGAATTTGCGGCGGTTCATAAATTAAAAGTAAAAAGTGGATTCGAGCGGAGGCCCTTTCGTGGTTTTGCCTTTTTACTTTTTCCTTTTGCCTTTCTTAAAATCTTTGCCCCAGCCAGCCCTCGAATAACAACGTGGCCATCAGCATTCCCAGCAACGGCAGCGCCAGGTCGACGCGCTTGCCGCCATCCTTGAGCTGCTCTACTTCGAGCACTTCGGTGCGGATCGGTTTCAATTTTCCGGCGAGCTCGGCGGCGCTGATCTCGTCCAGGCGCGATTCCATGAATGGCGCATTGACGGCGTAGAGTTGCGGCGCGCCGCTGTCTTTATCGCCGCCGGCGGTCAGCGATAACCGGTAGATGCCGGCCATGTCATTCTCGTCCACGGTCGCCGTGGCGCGCTCTTTGGCGCCGACGATGGCGACTTCGGCGTTTTGCTTGTCGGGTTTGGTGACGCGCAGATTGCGCCCGACGAAGTTGGCGGGAAACGACAGTTCCTTGCTGGCGCCAACGGCGATGCCGGCGTCCAGGTTGCCGCGCTTGCCGCCGGCGAGATATTGCGTCAGCGACTGAATCAGCGGTAAAAAGACTGTTTTCACCGGCAGATCGCTCCAGTCACGGTCGGCGCTTGTCGTCATCAACATTACTTTGCCGGCGCCGACCTTTTGTTCGAGCAGCAGCGGTTCGCCATTGGCGAGAGCAATGAGCGGCTTGCCGGCGGCGCGCTGATAACCCCACACGCGCACGGTCTTGAGCGATTCTTGCAAAATATTGTCGGCAAGATTTTGCAGCGCCGGATGATTGAGATCGATCTTGTCGATCTTTTCGCCGCCGGATTCCGGACCGGTTTTCTTGTCGCGGAATTGAGCCGGCAACGCCGCCCCAAGTTTTTGATTGTAACTATCGGCTGAGAATTTATCGCCGGCGAAAATCAACAGGCCGCCGCCCTGGCGCAGATAGTTTTGCAGTTTTGTGACAAAGCCGTCGGGGAGGGTCGCCAGGTTCGACAGAATGACGACCTGATAGTTATCGAGGTTCGCGGCGTTGAGACCGTCGGGCATAACGACCGTCGGCAAGAACAGCGACGAGTCGCGCTCGCCGGCAGGGTTGAGCGCGCGGGTGAGGAAAAACGTTTCGCTCTGAACCAGAGAAGTTTGCGGATCGCCGTCGACCAGAAGTATCCGCAACTTGTCCTGGGCGTCGAGAGCGAAATACGCGACTGAATTGCCGGCGAAGCCATCTTTCTTGAGCGTGATTAGACCGGTATGGGCGCCAGGCTGGCCGATGCGGGTTTGAAACGTAACTGAAGTCTCACCCTTTGCCGGAAGAGTCGTGAGCTTCTGCTCTTTGCTCTGCCCGTCGATGGAGAGCTGCACCAGCAGGTCCTTAATTTCCATCCCGCCGAAGTTGGCCACCGTCGCTTCGATCTGCAGTGGCAAGTTGACGCCCACGCCTTGGCCGCCGAGGCGGATATCTTTGACTGCGCCGTTGAGCGGTTGCTGTTTTCTGCCGATGCGGATAACTTTCAAAGGGATCGACGGGTCGGCCTGTTTCAGCGCGGCGACGGAGAATTGATCCCAGCCGGTGAGCGCCATGTCGGTGATGATGCGGATTTCCTTCTGCCCCGCCGGTTGGTTAAGCAGCTCATATGCTTTGCTCAACGCGGCCGGGAGATTGGCTGTGCCGTCGGCGATCTCACTGCCGGCAATTTCTTTTTGCAGCACGTCCTTTTGATCTTTCAGGCGAAAGCTTTCCTTGCCGCTGATGCTGGTTGGAATCACCGCGGCGCGGTCGCCGTCGTTCAAATTCGCTATGAGCAGGCTCGCCGCATCTTTCGCGTGTTTGAAACCGTTGCCGTCGCCGGACCAGGTCATACTCAGCGAATTGTCCAGTATGACGACCAGCGACACCGGACCGCCGCCGGCGAACAGGCCGGCGCCGGTTTGAAAAATCGGATTGGCGAGCAAGAGCGCCAGACAAATCACCGCCAGCGTCCGCAACGCCAACAGCAGCCAGTGGCGCAAGCGGTAGCTGCGCGAAATGCGTTTCTGCGACAGCAGGATGAAGCGTACGGCGGGGAAGCGGATGCGCTTCAGACGGCGCCGGTTGAGCAGGTGAATCAATACCGGCAGCGACGCCGCGGCCAGGCCGAAAAGAAACAGCGGGTAGAGAAAAAACACCGACATGCCAGCCCTACCCTCTCCAGCTCAAATAGCTCGCCAGCGCCTGATCCAGAGGTGTGGCGGTGGAGATCAATTGATAGTCGATGGCGCTGTCGTGGCACTGCTTGCGCATGTCGGTGACGAACTCCTGGACGACTTCTTTGTAGGTGGCGCGAATGGCGCGCGGGTCGGCGATCACTTGCAGATTGGCGCTTTCCAAATCTTCAAACAGGATATTGCCGTCGAAGGGCAGATCGAGCTCGGCCTGGTCGAGCAGGTGAAAGACGATGACATCGTTGCCCTTGAAGCGGAATTGGCGCAGTCCTTTGATGATCTGCTCGGGTTCGTCCAGCAAATCGGAAATTAAAACAATCAAACCGCGCCGGCGGATCTGCCCGGCCAACTCCTCGAGAATTTTCGCGACATTGGTTTCCCCCGCCGGGCCGCGATTCTCCAGGGCGTGGATGATTTGCAAGAGATAGTCGCGCTTGGAGCGCGGCGGGACGAACGATTCGATCTTGTTCGAGAAAGTTATGACACCGGCGGCGTCCTGCTGCTTCAATACCAAGTATGCGAGCGATGCGGTGAGGGTGCAGGCGTAATCGAACTTGCTGATACCGTCCGAGGCGTAGTTCATCGAGGCGCTGCCGTCGACCAGCAAGTAAGCGCGCAGATTGGTCTCGTCCTCGTACTCCTTGATCATGTAGCGGTCGAATTTGCCGAGCGCCTTCCAGTCGATGCGGCGGATCTCATCCCCCGGTGAATATTCGCGATGCTCTTCGAACTCGACGCTGAAACCTTTGGCGCGGCTCTTATGCACGCCGGAAAGCAACCCTTCGACTACCCAACGCGCGCGCAGGGCGAGATTTGCGATGCCCGCCAGGACTTTAGGGTCAAAGTAGTTATTGTCGCTGGCCATGATGGCAGACTACTCGTCGAGGACCGTGAATGGCAAACTGCCGACGGCCATTCTTAATTCTTCAGTTCTCTACCACGGCAATTGCAAATTACAAATTCCAGATTCACAGAATTCCGCCAATTGGAATTTGGAATCCGTAATTGGCAATTTGCGGCGCTGCTCTAGCGCCGCGCCGCGCCGTCTGTCGAGCCTTTTACGTCGGCCAGGAGCCGGTTGACGATATCGAGGGAAGAGATGCCTTCGCCTTGAGCTTTGAAATTGGGCACGATGCGGTGGCGCAGCACCGATGGCGCCATGGCTTGGATATCTTCAATCGACACGGCGTAGCGCCCTTGCAAGATCGTCCGCGCCTTGGCGCCGAGGATCAAAAACTGCGACGCGCGCGGCCCGGCCCCCCACTCGACATAGTCTTTGACGAACTGCGCCCCGTCGGCGCTTTGCGGCCGGGAGCGCTGCGCCAGAGCGACCGCATAGGATACCACGAAGGGCGAAACCGGCACTTTGCGCACCAGTTCCTGGTAGCGCAGGATCGCTGGGCCGTCCATGATTTTCTGTGGCGCCGGTTTGGCGTTGGAAGTGGTCTGCATGACGATCTGTACTTCGTCATCGAAGTTGGGATAACGGATTTCGATATTAAGCATGAAGCGATCGAGCTGGGCTTCGGGCAAAGGATAAGTTCCTTCCTGCTCGATCGGGTTCTGCGTCGCCAGGACGAAAAACGGCAAGTCGAGTGGATAGGTGCGGCCGCTGGCGGTGACCTTATACTCCTGCATCGACTGCAGCAGCGCCGCCTGGGTCTTGGGCGGCGTGCGGTTGATCTCGTCGGCGAGCAGGATGTTGGTGAAAATCGGTCCCTGCAAAAACTGAAACTGCCGCCGTCCGGTGGCGGCGTCTTCCTGGAGAATATCGGTGCCGGTGATGTCCGACGGCATCAGGTCAGGGGTGAATTGAATTCGGTTGAAATCCAAGTCCAAAATTTCGGCGAGAGTGCTGATCAATAAAGTCTTTGCCAGCCCCGGCACGCCGACCAACAGACAGTGGCCGCGGGCGAACAACGCGATCAAAACTTCTTCGATGACCCGGTCCTGGCCGACGATGACCTTGCCGATCTCGCCGAGCATGGCGTCGCGTTTGTCGGCAAACTCTTCGATCTCGGCGATCTCATGTTGTTCTATCTGGGTGGCTTCCATGATGGGTACGATTCTTCCTTTGCAAATTAATTCGCGCGCCCGAGGCTCTCCAGTGTGGCTTTCGCCTGGCGCGCCTTTTCGGCCTCCCCGAGGGCGGCGTAAACTTCGGTGAGTAGACGATAAATCAACGGATGAAACGGATTCAATTGGATCGCCTCTTCGAGGACGGTGCGGGCCTCTTTGAAGTTTTTCGCCAAGTGGTAGCCGCGCCCCAGCTGGACGTAGGTGTTGGAGCTGTCCGGATCGATGTCGAGCGCTTTCTTCAAGAGGGCCAAGGCTTCCTCGGGGCGATTTTGTTCGATCATGACGCGACCGAGTTTGTTCAAGATCACCGGTGACTGCGGGCTCGCTTGCAAGGCGCGCTGGTATTCGTTGAGAGCGGCCACCGGGCGGCCCTTGGCGAGCATCTGGTCGGCTAGATGAGTGCGGTTGCGGGCGATGGCGGATTGAATCTCGCGCAGCTCGACGACTTCTTCATCTTCACGCTGGTCTTTCTTGACCCTGAGCCTGCGCACGCGCGAGCCCTCGATCGGCTTCAATCCCTTGGCTTTGAGAAACGCCTTCCACTTGGTTTCGAAGGCGTCGAAGGCCATGCCGTAGACTTTTTCCACCGCTTCGGGCGTCGGTTTTTCTTTGAGGGTGGCGAGCAGTTCGCGCACGCCGACCTTGCCCTTGCTCTGGTTGATAAAGTCGACCGCGGAAGCGGCTTCGGCGTAGGCCAGCTGCACCTGTTCCGGTGTGTCTAAATGAATCAGCGACGGCTCCATTTTTTTGAAACCGACGAATTGATTCTTCTCCAGCGCCTGCACCAGCAAGGTCTGATTGGCCGGTGTGAGATAGTCTTCATGCGCCTCTTTGACCGGCGCCGGCTTGCGCCAGCGGGTTTCGTAAAAACGCGCCATGCCCTCGTGCAGCCAGATCGGCGCTTGGTTGTTCGACAAGGCGACGATCGCGTAGTGCAGATACTCATGGCTCAGGGAATCGACCCAGCGGTAGCCGAAGCTCAGCGCCCGCGGCGAGATGATCATCAATTTATTGAACTTGCAGATGCCGACGGCGCCGGTCTCTTCGATGTCGCGCAAGGACAGCGTCGAGATAGCGTTAAAACTAGTCGCGTCCGGGGCGACCTCGACGCGGACCTTTTCCTTGGGAAAGTAGCCCAATTCGGCGCCGATCGCTTCATAGCTTTTTTCGAGGGCGTCTAAGGCGTGGGGCA
>Ga0184628_10001352_pt1 | contig 12125 bp, 13 predicted proteins | sample PLM4_5_b1_FD_133149 | JGI IMG/M metagenome (GOLD analysis project Ga0184628, IMG submission 133149) | Groundwater sediment microbial communities from an aquifer in East River, Colorado, USA - PLM4_5_b1 | ecosystem: Environmental > Terrestrial > Soil > Riparian zone | place: USA: East River...
ACGTGCGGATGCCCGAGATCTCGGGCGTAACGCTGCTCGCGGAGGCCAAACGGATCGACCCGGGGATCAGTGTCATCGTCATGACGGCCTACGGATCAAAGGAAACAGTGCTCGACGCGCTGCGCCTCGGCGCCACCGACTACGTGGAGAAGACGCCCAACCTGAAGGACGAACTGGCGGTTCGCATCCGCAAGGAAGTCGACCGCAAGCGGCTGCAGCAGGAAAATGTTCTGCTCAAGCGGACGCTCAAGAGCTCGCACCAGTTCTCGAACATCATCGGCAGCAGCGAGCCGATGATCGCGCTGTTCCAGCTGATCGAAACCATTGCACCAACGAGCAGCACGGTGATGATCACCGGCGATTCCGGTACCGGCAAAGAGCTGGTGGCGCGGGCGATTCATTTCAACTCGCAGCGCCGTGACAAGCCGTTCGTGGCGCTGAACTGCGGCGCCCTGTCGGAAACGCTGCTCGACTCGGAGCTGTTCGGCCACGTGCGGGGTGCGTTCACCGGGGCGGACGCCAACAAGAAGGGGCTGATCGAGGTCGCCGAGAAGGGGACCATCTTCCTCGACGAGATCGGGGAAATGAGTCAGCTGGTGCAAGTCAAGCTGCTGCGGATCCTGCAGGAACGGAAGTTCAGGCGACTCGGTGGGACCGAGGAAGTCGACGCAGATATCCGGATCATTGCCGCCACCAATCGCGATCTGACCAGGATGGTCGCCGAGGGGCGCTTCCGCGAGGATCTCTTCTATCGGATCAACGTGATTCCTCTGCGGCTGCCGCCCCTTCGCGAACGGCGCGAGGACATCCCGCTGCTGGCCGAGCATTTCGCCGCGCGCTTTGCCCAGCAGATGGGCAAGAAGATCACCGGCATTTCCGGCGGCGCCATGTCGCTGCTGCAGACCTATCCCTGGCCCGGAAACATCCGCGAGCTGGAGAACGCGCTCGAACGGGCGGTGGCGCTCGAGCGGACGCCGTCGATCCTGTCGGAAAGCCTGCCTGAACTGGTCCGCAGTGGCAGTCACGCGGTCGCCGCCGCCGCAACGCAGGACGCCGGTGGGTTCCCCGATGTCGGGTTCGACCTCGAGCAGCACGTCCAGCACATCGAGCGTGAGTACATCGCCGAAGCCTTGAGGCGGGCCGGCGGCGTGAAGGTGAAGGCCGCGGAGCTGCTCGGTATGAGCTTCCGGTCGTTCCGGTACTACACGAAGAAGTACGACTTAAAGTGACGGTCGTGGTTGACAAAAATTGGCACAGGGCCAAGAATCGTCATGAAGAATTTCCCATCCAGCGCCCGCGACGCGGGCTCTAACATACAGGCAAATTTGAGCTTAGCCGTTTTGCCGGGCGACCCTTTAGCTCTGGCATTCGCGTTGCTCAATCCGGGTCGTTGGCCGCAGGCAATGATGCCGGCCATAAACATCGCCACGGTAGCGGCCATAACATCTTGAAGGAGTCCAGAATGAAGGTTCGTAATCAGAAGGGTTTCACGCTCATCGAACTGCTGATCGTTGTCGCAATCATCGGCATCATCGCGGCGATTGCGGTGCCTGGTTTACTCAGAGCGCGCATGTCCGGCAACGAGTCGTCGGCCATCGGTTCGCTCAGGGCGATCAACAGCGCTGAGGCGTCCTACATGGCAGCGGCCGGCAACGGCGGTTACGCAATTGCTCTGGCGGTCCTTTCCGACGCGTGCCCCGGTTCCGCGCAGGGCTTCATCTCGCCCGACCTCTCGACCGACCCGTCGGTTAAGAGCGGCTACTCGGTTGCCCTGCTGACCGCTGGCGCAGCGGCCGGCCCGAACGATTGCAACGCGGTTGCGACCCAGGTGAACTACTACGCGACCAGCACGCCCGTGACCGTCGGCACGACTGGTAACCGCGGCTTCTCGACGGCTGGGGCCGGAACGATCTTCTTCGGTCTCTCCGGTGTGCCTCCGACACTGGCGGCCACGGTGGCTGGAACGGCGAGCCCGATCCAGTAGCCGGTTCTCGCCGCCTTGCGGCGAAGCAACGATTCGACGCTCAAGAGGGATGCTCCAACGAGCATCCCTCTTGACGTTTGTGCGGCGGGTCGGTGGAGGTTGACGCTTAATGCTGGTTCCCGCAGCTGATTCGCAGTACAAAGAGATGCTCGGCCGCCCGGGCATTCCCTCTATGACGCACTCACGGCGCCGGGCTTCCGTCCGCGGATTCACGCTGATCGAACTGCTGATCATCATGGCCATCATCGCCGTGCTCTCCGCCGTCGCCATCGCCGGTTACCGGCATGCGCGCGTGAAGGGCGGGGAGGCGGTCGCGGTGGCCGGGCTACAGACGATCAACCAGGCGCAGTTCTCGTTTTCGCAGACCTGTGGCGATCAGCACTTCTCGCCGACGCTGACCGGTCTCGCGATTCCGGCTCCGACGACCGGCCAGGGCTTCATCAGCCCGGACATGGCGGGTGACCCCATCATCAAGAGCGGCTACCAGTTCGTCATGAGCGGCACGCCGACGATCGATGGGCGGCTGACCTGCAACGGTCTGGCGCCGGTCACTACCTACCAGGTCAGTGCGGATCCAACCGCCGGAGGCGTCACCGGTGAGCTGTTCTACGGCACGAACACCGACCGTATCGTGTTCTCCGATACGGTCACCTTCGCAGGCAATATGCCGGAAACCGGGGCTCCCGGCCACGGCAGCGAAGTGAAGTGAAATGTTGTACAAATGACGTTTCACGGGGAAAAACTGATGTCTTCAAAGAGCCGGACGCTGCTCGTGGTCTTCGCCCTTCTCGGCCTTGCCGCGTCGTCCATTTCCAGCTACGTACACTACAAGCTGGTCACTGAGTCGCACTACGCGAGCTTTTGCGACGTGAGCGCGACCGTCAGCTGCACCGAGGCGTATTTGAGCCGATACGGCAGCTTCATGGGCGTGCCTGTCGCCCTGCTCGGTGTGATCTTCTTCGCATCGATCCTGCTGCTGGCAGCCATGGTGGGACGGCCGACATCGGCCTCGCGCGAAAACGCACCGGCGTACATCTTTGCGCTGTCGACGATTGGCCTCGCCTTCGCGCTGTATCTGGGCTGGTCGTCCTATTTCGTTCTGAAGGTGTTCTGCATCCTGTGCGCGATCACTTACGCCTCGGTGATTGCCATTTTCATTATTTCGGGTGGAGCGACGACATTTCCCATGACTACTTTGCCAGGACGCGCCTCGCGCGACATTCGCCTGCTGCTGTCGACGCCTTCGGCGCTCCTCGTACTGCTCGTGCTGCTCGGTGTCTCCGCCGGCGCCGTCTCGCTGTTTCCGAAGGAAGCACAGGCGACCCAGGCTGCCGCCGCGGTCAGCCAAGAGGCCTATCCGCAGATCACCGAGGACCAGCGCCTCAAACTGGAGCAGTGGTGGGACGTGCAGCCAAAAACTGAGCTGCCGCTCGACATGAACGGCGCCAAGGTGCAGATCGTGCAGTTCAGCGACTTTCAGTGTCCCGGCTGCCGCGCCGCGCACGACATTTTCGCACGCGTCCTGCCAAATTATGCCGGCAAGGGCGTGGAGTTCATCCTGAAGCACTATCCGCTCGAGGCGGAGTGCAATGCCAACGTCCCCGGTGGCAATCACTTCGCCGCGTGTGAAGCGGCGGCGGCGTATGTCATGGCCCGTGGCAATCCCAATCAGCAGAAACTCGAAGACTGGCTCTTCGCCAACCAGACGTCGCTGACCCGCGATGTCGTCGAGAAAGCGGCCGCCGACATCGCCGGCATCACCGATTTCGGCACACGATATCCGGCCGCGCTGCAGGAAGTGAAGACCGATGCCAGCCTCGGCGGCCTGGTCAAGGTCGGCTCGACACCGACCGTGTACATCAACGGTCGCATGATCGCCGGGCGGATGGGGAACGACAGCCTCGGGCTGCCTCCGGCGCAGTATGTCGACGCCCTCATCGGTATTGCCCTGAAGCGAGCGCAGTGATCTGCCGAAAAGTGCTGCAGTAAGGAGCAGCGATTGGCTGGATGACGCCGGCGATAGAAATCGACAACCTGGCAAAGGACTACGCGGTAGGTTTCTGGCGCCGCCGGACGTACCGGGCGCTTGACGGGCTGACGCTGAGTATCGAGCCGGGGGAAGTCTTCGGGTTCCTGGGCCCGAACGGCGCCGGCAAGACGACGACCTTGAAGCTGCTGATGCAGCTGATTTTTCCGACGTCCGGCCGGGCGCAGATACTCGGCCGTCCGGTTGGAGATCTCGCCACACGCCACCGGATCGGCTATCTGCCGGAAAACCCGTCCTTCTACGACTACCTCACCGCGGAAGAACTGCTCACGTACTTCGCCCAGTTGTTCGGATACTCCGCAGTCGACCGCCGGCAGCGGGTGGCAACACTGCTCGATCGCGTCGGCATCGGCCGCGAGCGCCGGTTCCAGCTGCGCAAATTCTCGAAAGGGATGGTGCAGCGGGTTGGCATCGCGCAGGCGCTGCTCAATGACCCCGAAGTGATCTTCCTCGACGAGCCGATGTCGGGGCTCGACCCGCTCGGGCGCCGCGATGTTCGCGCCCTGATCCTCGAGTTGCGCGACCAGGGTCGCACGGTGTTTTTCAGCTCGCACATCCTCGCCGATGCCGAAGCGCTGTGCAGCCGCGTCGCGGTCGTGGCGTCCGGGCGGCTTGCGGCACAGGGCCGCCTCGCCGACCTCACCGAGTTCACGGTCCGAGGGTGGGAACTGATCGTCGCCAATCTGTCCGCAACCGCGCTCGAACGGGTGCGCCCCACGGCAACCCGCGTGACCGAGATCAGCCCCGGGCGCTACAGCCTCGAACTGTCGCTCAACGAACCGCCGGACCGGATCCTCTCGGAGCTGGTCTCGACTGGCGCCTCGGTCGTCTCGCTCAATCCACTGCGCGAGACGCTCGAGGACTTCTTCGTCCAGCGAGTCAATGCGATGGGAGCCGGCGCCCGTGGTGAACGGGAAGGTGCACATGCGCGCGGTTAGATACGTCGCGATCAACGTCTTCCGCGAATCGGTGCGGGACCGCGTCCCTTATAACCTCGTCCTCTTCGCCGTTCTGCTGATTGCGTCGTCGTATCTGCTTGGACAGCTGACCGCCGGGCAGGACGTCAAGATCATCAAGGACCTGGGTCTGGCGGCGACATCGATCTTCGGACTTTTCATAGCGGTCTTTATCGGCATCGGGCTCGTGTCGAAAGAAGTGGAGCGGCGCAGCATCTATGCGTTGCTGTCGAAGCCGGTGAGCCGCGCACAGTTCATCGCCGGCAAATACGCAGGCCTGGTGCTGACGCTGGCGGTCAACGTCGCGGTGATGACGTTGGCGCTCTACGCTGTCCTCGGCTACATGTCGTGGACGGAGTCGGCGCAATTCAAGGCGGGCTGGGAGACGCCGGCGGTCGATCCTGCGCTGATGAAGGCATTGCTCCTGATCTTCGTCGAGCTGATGCTGGTGACGGCGATTGCGGTGTTCTTCTCCACTTTTTCAAGTCCGATCCTGTCGGCCGCGATGACCTTCGGTCTCTATGTTGCCGGCCACTTCAACGCGGACCTGCGCAACTTCGACAAGGTGGTCGAATCGAGAACCGCTGCAACCCTGGCGCGTGCCGTTTACCACGTGCTTCCGGATTTCGCGGCGTTCGACGTCAAGACACAGGTCGTCCACGGACTCCACGTACCGGCCACCTATCTCGCCACCACGATCGGCTACGGCGTCGCCTACATCGCCGCGCTGCTGCTGGCGGCCACCTTCATCTTCTCGCGGCGGGACTTCAAATGATGGCACGTGCGCGCGGCGTGCATCCGTTCGTCGCCGTGGCGGCGGCAGCCTGCCTGGGGTTCGCCATCGTCCTGCAGATCGCGCGTGATCGCGCCTTCCCGGCCGATGCGATCGCGCAGCGCCTTCTCTACGTCAGGTCGCCGCAGGCACTCGACCGGATCGTCCTCGGGTTCGACGCGCTGGCGTCGGACGTCTACTGGATCCGTGCCATTCAACACTACGGTGGCGACCGGCTGGATCTCTCCGGCCGCGTGCGGAAGTACCAGCTGCTCTATCCGTTGCTGGATATCACGACATCACTGGATCCGTACTTCAATATCGCTTACCGGTTCGGCGCGATCTTCCTGAGCGAAGCGTATCCAGGTGGGGCAGGCCGTCCCGATCTCGCAGTCACATTGCTGCGCAAGGGGATCGCGACGCAGCCGGGGAAGTGGGAGTACTACCACGACATCGCCTTCGTCAATTACTGGCAGCTCCATGACACGCAGGCGGCAGCGGAATGGTTTCGCCGTGCCGCGCAGCAGCCGAACGCCCCGAACTGGCTGATGCCCGTTGCTGCGGCGATGCTGACGCAGGGCGCCGACCGCACCTCCGCCAGGTTCATCTGGCGACAAATGCTGACCGCCGACCAGGAGTGGCTGCGGAGTCGCGCAATCCGCGGCTTGCAGCAGATCGACGCGCTGGACCAGATCGATCAGCTCGAGAAGATCGTCAGCCTGGTGCCGCACCGGTCCGCGGAGCAGTACTCCTGGGAGCAGCTCATACGCGCTGGAGCGCTGCGAGCTATTCCGCCCGACCCATCGGGGACTCCTTATGTGCTCGACCCGGACACCGGCCGCGTCAGCGTGTCAGAGACGTCCACGCTCTTTCCACTGCCAACGACGCAGAAGGCGGGAGCCGAGACGCCGCCCGCGTCTACCCCGCGGGATCCCGGCACGGGGGTTTCGCGATGATGGAATCGAACGTCATCGAACTCGTCATCGTCACGTTCTTCGGTCTCGCCATCGGCAGCTTTCTCAACGTCGTCATCCACCGGGTTCCGCGGCAGCAGTCGGTGATCAGCCCTGCGTCCCGCTGCCCCGGCTGCGGCGCGTCGCTGGCGTGGTTCGACAATGTTCCTGTCCTCAGTTATGCCGTCCTCGGCGGACGGTGCCGGGCGTGCCGGACGCGGATCAGCATTCGTTACCCGATCGTCGAATTGATCACCGCCGCGGTGTTCATCTGGCACTACTACGTGTTCGGGTGGACGCCGCTGCTGGCCATACGCCTGCTCTTCGCAGCGTCGCTCGTGGCGCTTTTCGCCATCGACCTCGAACATCACCTGTTGCCGGACGTCATCACGCTGCCGGGGATCGTCATCGGCATCGTCGTCAGCCTGTTCCTGCCGCCCGGTCTCCAGGATGCACTGATCGGAACCCTGGTCGGCGGCGGCGTGCTGTGGCTGATTGGCGAGGCCTATTTCCGCTACTCGGGTGAAGAAGGGCTCGGCGGCGGTGACGTGAAGATGCTCGGGATGATTGGCGCATTTCTCGGCTGGAAGCTCGTGATCCTGACGATGATGCTGTCGTCAGTGGCGGGGTCGGTCATCGGTGTGGCGTTGATCGCCTGGCATCGCGGGGGGTTGAAGCGGGCACTTCCGTTCGGCACCTTCCTCGCACTGGCTGCACTGGCGGCGTCTCTTTACGGGGAGCGCTTCGTCACCTGGTACGTTGGGCGCCTGGGATGACCAAGGCCGGCGTGCTGTTTCTTTCGCTCACCGCGATCGTCGCGGCGCTCGCCGGCGTGCTGGCGTTTGCGCTCACCAAATTGATTGCCACGGCACGCTCGCGAGGTCTCGATCGCAAGGAGGGAGCGGAGACCGCCTTCATGGCCGCGGCGATGGAGCAGGCGGTGGAGCGGATGCGGAACCAGGAGCGCGCGACGAGAGAGCGCGCCGAAGCCTCCGAGCGCCTCAGCCAGGAGATCATCGCCAGCATCACCTCGGGGCTGCTGGTTGTCGGTGACGACGGCGCCGTGAGGACGTTGAATCCGGCTGGACGCCGAATGCTCGGGTTGAGTGCCGATACCCCGAGCGACGCCTTGAGGGACGTGCTCCGCAGCGCCAGCCCGCTGGTCTCGATCGTTGAAGAATGCCTCGCCTCCTCTCGTCCGATCGTCCGACGGACAATCCAGGTGACGACACCATCAGGAGAAACGGCGCACCTGGGTGTCACGGTCTCTCCTATCGGCAGCGGTGTCGGCACAGCGCAAGGGGCGATCTGCCTGTTCACCGACCTGAGTGCCGTCGTCGAGCTCGAAGAACAGCTCCGCACGAAGGACAGCCTGGCGCGGCTTGGTGAGCTCACCGCGGGGATCGCCCACGAGTTCCGCAACGGCCTTGCGACGATCCACGGATACAGCCGGCTGTTGGTGCTCGACAAGCTTCCAGTCGATTACCGTCCCTACGTGCAGGGCATCCGTGACGAGACCGAGGCGTTGAGGCAGGTGGTCACCAACTTTCTCAACTTCGCGAAACCGGCGGAGCTGACGCTCGGAGCGGTCGCGTTGCAGGCTCTTGCCGAGCGCGCAGCCGACGAAGTGAGAGCCGAGGCGGTCTCGCGCGGCGGCGAGGTTCGTGTCTCCGGGCAGTTCGGAACCGTGCAGGGTGACGAGGTCCTTCTGCGGCAGGCTTTCAGCAATCTGTGCCGCAACGCCCTGGAGGCGTGTGTCGACGCCGGAGTGCCGCCACGCATCGCGCTCGAGGGCACGATCGATGCTGCGCAGCGCTCGCAACAGATCGTCGTCCGCGACAACGGGCCCGGTGTCGATGCGAACGTGACCGCGCGCATGTTCCGTCCGTTCTTCACGACCAAGGCCCGGGGAACGGGTTTGGGTCTGGCTCTCGTGCACAAAATCGTCGTCACCCATAACGGGCGAGTGGCCGTGTCGAACGCGGAGACTGGTGGCGCACGAATGGCGGTGACGCTGCCGCTGCGGGCGGACCCGCTTGCAGAATCGTGATCTCACGTCCAAAAGTGCACAATCGCCGAACCTTTCCTGCAGCCCCTGGGTCGCTGTAAACCGCTGATATTGCTGGCAGAACGCGACCCCATGCTGGCGCACTCGCGCTGACTGGGAGCGTGGCAGTCCCATTGCTCAGCCCATCAATGACAATGCTCTGTACGCGCGCCGATCAGCGTGGATTCTCGCTGACCGAATTGATGCTCGTCGTCGCCGCCGCTGGAACGATCATGGCGATCGCCCTGCCGGTCATGACCAACCTGACGGCCTCGACCAAGCTGAATGAAGCGGCGCGCCTGGTCGAGCGTGAGTACCAGGACGCGCGTTTGCGCGCGGTCGCCTCGAACAGATTGCTGCGCGTCCGCACGAACTGCCCGGCGGCAGGTTATGTGAGGACGGTCGAAGTGCTCAACACCGCGGTGGACACAGCGGCGGATCGCTGTCTTCAAAGCGCATATCCCTTTCCGCCGGACGCCGACCTGATGACGCGTCCGAACTACGACGGCCCGGTTCGAACCATCCCGAATGGCGCGACGGCAACCAGCGCGGTGATCGAATTCTCTCCCGACGGCACCGCGCAGCTGGTGGTCGGTGCGGTTGCCACGCCGATCGCCGGGTTGCAAACGATCACCATCACGCGCCAGGGTCTCTCACGCACGGTCACGATCAATGCCGCTGGCAAAGTACAGATCCAGTAAGAGCCAGGGCTTCAGCCTCGTGGAAGTGCTCATCTCGATGGGCCTGCTGACAGTCGTGTCTCTTGGTGTGGCGCAACTGTTCGCGATTACGGCGCGCGCGAATGTCGTGGCAAAGGGGCAGACGTCGACCACGGCGATGGCGGAGCAGAAAATCGAGCAGCTTCGCGGCTTGACCTGGGGTTTCGACACCAACGGCCAGGGGCTGCCGGTCAGTGACACGACGACCAATCTCGCCGTCGATCCACAGACGGCGAATGGTGCCGGTCTCGATCCTTCACCCTCAGGTTCCCTCGATCAGAACACCACCGGCTACGTCGACTTCCTCGATGCCCACGGGACCTACGTCGGCACCGGTACCGCCGTGCCGGCGACTGCCAGCTACATTCGCCGCTGGTCGATTCTGCCGTTACCTACCAACCCGAACAACACGCTGATCCTGCAGGTGCTCGTGACGCCCGTCTCGAACGAGGCTTCCCGCGTCGCCGGTCCAGGACCACGCAAGCGCATGGCCGGGGACGCCTTTCTGGTGAGCCTGAAAACGAGGAAGGCGCAATGACGGCGCGCGTCGGTCTCAGATCGCAGTCCGGCTACACGATCCTCGAGTTGCTGATTTCGACAGCCATCATGTTGACGGTGACCGGCGCGATTTTCTCGCTGATGAACCCCGCACAGGGTACCGCGCAGACACAGCCGGAAGTCGCCGACATGCAACAGCGCATGCGCGTGACACAGGAAACGCTGTTCAAGGAGCTGACGATGGCGGGAGCCGGCGTGTATGCCGGAGCCACGACAGGGTCCCTGATGAACTTCTTCGCGCCGATCCTCCCACGACGCACCGGCCGCCTCAGTCCGGATCCCACTCAGGGGGCCGCCAGCTACACGACCAACAAGATCACGCTCGCGTACATCCCGAACAGCTATTCGCAATCGACGATCCGGCAGGAAATGCCACCACAGTCCACGGAGCTGAAGGTCAACGAGCAGCCGAACTGCCCGAAGAAGGATCCTCTGTGCGGGTTCGTCACCGGGATGACGGTCCTGATCTTTGACAGTTCGGGCAGCTTCGACCTGTTCACGATTACGAATACGCAGAGCGATGCCGCGCACCTCCAGCATCGTGGCCAGAACCTCTCGAAGAAGTACGAGGTGGGTGCGCAGGTCACCCAGGCGGTCAGTTACACCTACTACCTGGACACGGTCACCAACCAGTTCATGCGCTACGACGGCGACTCGACCGACATCGCCCTTGTCGACAATGTCGTCGACCTCGAGTTCCAGTATTTCGGCGATCCGAACCCGCCGAAGCAGCCGAAACCGCCCGCGGGTACCGCCAACTGTCTCTATGACGCAGCCGGCAACTATGCCGCGGGCATGACCGTGCTGACACCGCAGGATGGTTCGTTCGCACTTCTGCCGAAGGCATTGCTGACCGACGGCCCGTACTGCGGAAGCAGCAGCAACCAGTTCGACGCCGACCTGCTCCGTGTTCGCAAGGTGCGTGTGCTGCTCCGGGTCCAGGCGGCAAGCCAGTCGCTTCGCGGCACCGACACGGCCCTGTTCAAGAAACCGGGCAGCGCTCCCGGTGGCGAGCGCTATGTCCCCGACTACCGTGTGGCGTTCGAAGTGACGCCACGGAATTTGAATCTGGCGCGATGACGTCGAACCTTTGGCACCGGGACCGGTTTCGCAACCAGGACGGCACCGCCCTGATCATCGCGCTGATGGCGATGATGCTGCTGACTGCGCTCGGCGCCACGGTCGTCATGGTCAGCCGCACCGAAACAGCAATTGCCAACAACTATCGCAACAGCCAGGAAGCGCTCTACGCCGCCGACGCCGCAATCGACAGGGTGGTGCAGGACCTGCTGATGGTGCCGCGGTGGAACGACATGCTCGCGGGAGTGACGACGTCGAGTTTCATGGACGGCTCTCCCAGTTCGTCGAAGACGCTGCCAGGCGGCGGCACGCTGACCCTGACCTCGGCGACCTCGGAACTGCAGTCCGCCACCGATACCGCGAACGCGTGGGGTGCGAACAATCCGCAATGGAAGCTGTTTGCCTGGGGACCGCTGAGCGAGATCGCCAACGACATCACGATCGACAGCCCGATGTACGTCGCGGTGTGGGTCGCCGACGATCCGGCGGAAACCGACGACGATCCGCTGTCGGATGCCAACGGCGTGCTGACACTGCATGCCGAGGCGATCGGGCCGGGAGGCACGCGCAAGACGATCGAAGTCACGGTTGCCCGCACCTCCGGAACGGAAATCGAGCGCGGCCAGATCGCGCAGCGCGGCCAGGAAGAACTGAATCAGCGCGCGCGCAAGGCCGCTGTGCAGACGCCTGGTAAGACGCTCACGAATATGAAAATGAACACAGCGACCGGCAGCATGGCGGTGCAGTGATGACTCGTTCCATTCCTCGGCGTAATCGCTCCGGTCAACGGCTCACAGCCGTGCTGACGCTCATGCTGGCGTGCTGGTGGAGCGCAACAGCTTCGGCGCAGCTCGACCCCCTGTTGTTCGTCAAGCGCGTGCCGCCAACCGTCATCATCGTCATGGATACCAGCACCCGCATGCTGGAGGATGGCTCCGGGTACTACTACGACCCGACTACCTATACGACGGCAAACGACCCGACCGTCGCGCTCGCCCTTGGCGTGCCG
>Ga0184628_10001353_pt1 | contig 12121 bp, 10 predicted proteins | sample PLM4_5_b1_FD_133149 | JGI IMG/M metagenome (GOLD analysis project Ga0184628, IMG submission 133149) | Groundwater sediment microbial communities from an aquifer in East River, Colorado, USA - PLM4_5_b1 | ecosystem: Environmental > Terrestrial > Soil > Riparian zone | place: USA: East River...
TCTATGAGTTGGATGCGGCCGCCAAAGCCCGGCAAATCCTGGTCGTTCGAAAGGCATCCCGCGTAATCGCGCTCCTGTTTTTCGAGACCCAGGGCGTGACTTCGACTTTGAGGTTTTGGGCGGTTTCCCCCCAGGCCCGATCCTCGGGGTTGGGATCCGCGCTGCTGCGCCACTACCTCCAGTTGCACCCCGCGGTTCGCCGTTTCGTGCTTTGGGTGGACGAAGCGAATCAGAACGCTCGCGACAAGTATTCCCGATTCGGCTATGCTCCCGACGGTCTAATAGATCACATCTTTATCAGCCCAGGCATCCGAAAATGAAAGCAATCCCCGACATCCTGAAAGAAATCCGGCCGGAATTTGATTTCGCGGCTTCCAATGACTTTTTTTCCGACGGCATGCTGGATTCGTTCGACTTGATGACGCTCGTGTCAACTCTCGACAAGACCTTTGGCATCTCCATCCAGGGGACCGACATCCTGCCTGAGAATTTTCAGAACATCGTAGCTATCGAATCACTGTTGCGCCGTTCCGGAGCCAAACTATGAAGTTCACTTTTCGCGGAAAGAAAATTTCCGGTGTTCTCACGGTCGTGCCGGCTAACGAAAAGCTCTTCATCGAGGAAATGAGAAACTTCAATTTCCCTGAAGGGCGCTCGTTGAAGCTTGCGGAGGTCATGGGCTACAAAAAGCGCCGCCAGGTTACCGGTAATGTATGTGTGTCCGATCTCGCGGTGTTTGGGCTGAAGAGTCTGTTCGATCGTGGATTGCTTAAGCCTGAGGAGATAGATGCTCTGTTGGTGTTTTCGATTTGTCCCGACCATTTTGTCCCGTCAACCAGCAATATCATCCAGGGAAAGCTCGGGCTGCGCCACGACGCGGTTTGCCTCGATATCAACCAGGCCTGTGCCGGCTTTGTCATTGGCCTGATCCAGGCGTTCATGCTCCTAGATCAGCCGGCTTTTCGCAAAGTGGTCCTGGTCAATGGCGACGTGCTCAGTCGCCGCGCCTCGCCAAAGGATCGCAACATATTCCCTTTGATCGGAGATGCCGCGACGATCACCGTTCTCGAACGGGATCCTGCGGATGAGACCATCCACGCGGAGGTCCGGATGGATGGTTCGAGGTCGGATGCCCTGCTGGTGCCCGCCGGAGGATTCCGCCAACCCTCCTGCGCAGAGACGGCCATAATGAAGGATGCCGGCGACAACAACTTTCGGGCCGATGACCACTTGCGCATGGATGGGACCGCGATTTTCAACTTCGTTCAGCTCGAAGTTCCGCCGCTTATAGACAGCGTGCTAGGCGCGGCGGGCCTGACAACTGACCAGATCGACTACTTTTTGTTCCACCAGCCAAACCGATTCATGCTGCAGAAGCTTGCGGACAAACTGAAGATTCCACATGCCAGGGTGCCAATGAACGTCGTCGAGAACTTCGGCAACAGCGGCGGAGCCTCCATTCCCACGGCTATCAGCTTTAACCTGGCGGACCAGGCCAAAAACGGGCGCTTCCGCGCCTGCCTCGCGGGCTTTGGCGGGGGCCTGGCCTGGGCGGCTATGCAACTCGGGATTGGCCCCCTTGAATTTTGTGAAATTATCGATTTCCCTTAACTATGAACGAATTCCTCCAGAAAATTGCTCAAATCCTAGAAGCGGGGCAGGTTGCCGAAGCCGACGACCTCAAGGCGTTTCCACAGTGGGATTCCCTGGCCGTGCTCTCCGTCATCGCCATGCTCGATGCGGACTATAGCGTCAACCTTAAGGCGTCAGATTTCGGCGAGATCAAATCCGCCGGCGACCTCTGGCGACTCGTGGAGTCCAAGCGCTCCGCCTGATCCGACTTCCGCCAATTGTGAATCTTGCCTTTGCCTCAAAAGTTTCCCGCTCCAGCCGTGAGGCGCTTGAAGAACTCATGTTCTTCAATCCCCGGCAACACCTGGTGCGCGAAGGCATTATTAACTCTCTGGCGAAGTTCGGTCATCCGCGCCTGGAGGAGGAAGGGGACAGCCTCGTGGTCAAAGTGGGCACCCACGAAGCCCAAACGCTCTTTGCATTCGATCCCGGCCGTTCCGAGACTGAGCCCATCGGCGTTGTCGTGTTTCTTCGCACCTCGCCCGAAGAAATCGCAATTATGCATGTCGCCGTCGATCCCGATTATGCCCTTCAGGGGGCAGAGGCCGGGTTGGGACTGGGGGTTGCGCTCATCGAAAAAGTCAAAGAGATCGCCTCGCGCATCGTAGGCGTGCAGCGCATCGTGTTCTTCTACCGCCAACACGTGGTCATTCGGCTGAAACGTTGAACCAAAATGCCCATGATGCCTGAAATCCAATTGCACGCGCCTACGTCCGTCATCCGGCGGGACTTTGCCCGCGAATTTTGAATGCGACATAATCTACAGGCTAGTGGATTCGGGGTCCGGCTTCGGCCTGTGACCATGGAAGATGCGTCCTTTATCGTTTGGCTGCGGAGTCTCGATCACGCCAAAGGCCGGGTCGGGGATTCAGCTGTCACGGAAGCCGCGCAGCGTGCCTGGCTGGAAAGTTACTTCCAACGCCCCGGCGATTTCTATTTCATTATCGAAACCGCCGCCGGCCGGCCCGTGGGGGCTTATGGGATTTACGATCAAACCGGTGACAGCGCTGAGTCCGGCCGATGGGTTATCCGCACGGATGTGCCCGCGGCCATCCCGAGTGCCATCCACGCGTTTGATCTCGCTTTCGATTGCCTGAAGCTTCGCGAGCTTCGCACCAAGACCGTTTCCACAAACCAACACGTGCTTTCGCTGAATCGCAAATTCGGTTTCCGCCAGACCTGTGTTGAGACTAACTCACAGGTCATTGGCGGCCAGATGGTCGATCAAATTCATTACCTCCTGGATGCCGCCGACTGGCCGGGGCTCCGGCCCAAGCTGGTCCCATTGGCGCGGGTAGCGGAAAAGCAGATCACCGGCTGGGATGCAGCCCATACCTCTACAACCCATTGAATATCTCGAAACCCGAACTAACTTTTATGGAATTGTCCCAATGTCGCCTGATCGATTTGCCGAAAATAAACGACCCGCGCGGGAATCTCACTTTTTTGGAAGGAGAACGCCACATCCCGTTTGCCATAAAGCGTGTTTTTTATCTCTATGATGTTCCGGGAGGCGCGGACCGGGCAGGTCACGCCCTAAAGCGTTGCCACCAGTTTCTGATCGCCATGTCCGGCAGCTTTGATGTCACTGTCTATAACGGCAAGGACAAACAGAAATTCCATCTTAACCGTTCCTACCACGGGCTTCACCTCCCGCCAATGTTTTGGCGTGAGATTGACAATTTTTCCTCCGGCTCGGTTTGCCTGGCCCTTGCCTCCGAGCCCTACGACGAGAAGGACTACTATCGCGAGTACAAGGACTACCTGCGGGCCATTGGCGGGGTGGACGCGTGAAGATACCCTTTCTGGATTTTGTAGGCCCGTACGAAGAGCTGAAGGCTGAGCTGGATGAAGCTTATTTCCGCTTCATGAAGTCGGCCTGGTATATCCTGGGCAAGGAGGTGGAGGCGTTCGAGCAGGAGTATGCTGCTTACTGTGGAGCCCGCTTTTGCGTTGGCGTTGGCAATGGCCTGGAAGCGCTGCATCTCCTTTTGAGGGCTTACGATATCGGCGAAGGTGACGAAGTCATAGTGCCGTCCAACACTTACATTGCCACCTGGCTTGCGGTTTCGTATGCCGGGGCCGTTCCGGTGCCGGTGGAGCCGGACTCCCGTACGTCGAACATTGATCCTGAGCGCATCGCCTCTGCCATCACGCCGCGTACTCGCGCGATCCTGCCGGTTCATCTCTATGGGCAGCCCGCTGACATGGATCCGATCATGGCGCTCGCCGCCCGGTACGGTTTGAAGGTCATTGAGGATAACGCCCAGGCCCAGGGGGCCAGATACAGGGGCCGCCGCACCGGCTCGCTCGGTCACGCTGCCGGCCATAGTTTTTATCCCGGCAAAAATCTGGGTGCGCTGGGGGATGGCGGCGCCATCACCACTGATGATCCTGAGGTGGCTGATCGCGTTCGCACTTTGCGCAATTACGGCTCGCGCAAGAAATATTACAACGAAGTAAAGGGCTACAATTCACGGCTGGATGAGCTGCAAGCCGCACTGCTGCGAGTCAAATTGCGGCGGTTGGACGAATGGAACGCTCGACGCGCGGCCATCGCGACCCGCTATCTCGCCGGCTGGGGAGATTTGTCTGGATTAGACCTGCCTTTCGTTCCCGAATGGGCGCAGCCGGTGTGGCACTTGTTCGTGGTTCGCCATTCGCGTCGTGACCAGCTCCAGCAAGAGCTGACGGAAGCTGGGATCGGAACGCTAATCCATTACCCGGTCCCGCCTCACCTGTCCGGTGCGTATGCGGCGAACGGATGGAGCGAGGGCGCTTTCCCTTTGGCTGAGCAGTTGGCGGGTTCGGTATTGAGCCTGCCGATTGGGCCGCACCTGCGTGATGATCAGGCGGCAGAGGTCATCGATTCGCTCAAGGAAATCGTGCTTCAGCTCGAAGCTCCGGCACTTTAGAGCGCCCGGTATGGCTGGCTCCGCCACACCTTCCTAAGCAATACCGAACGCGATAGCCGAAAGAATAGCACTATGAACAGCATGGCAAGTTCCGCCACACCTGCCTCGGCAACTGGCCTTATGGATAAAAAAGGTCAGAGGACCTACGGACAGATCCTGAAATCGTCCGCTTTCATTGGCGGATCTTCTGTGGTCAACATCCTGCTCGGCATCATCCGCACCAAAGTCATCGCGGTAGTCCTTGGGCCGAGCGGCATGGGGCTTTTTGGAATGTACAATTCCATCGCTGACCTCGCGCGCAGCATTGCTGGCATGGGCTTGGGCAGCAGCGGCGTCCGCGAGATTGCTCAGGCCTCAGCAACAGGTGACGACCAGCGCATAGCCCGCACCACCGCCCTGGTTCTCCGTGTCGCGGTGATCTGTGCCGCTGTCGGAGCCGCTGCCCTGGCCGCGCTTTGTTTGCCGGTCGCCTGGGTGTCGTTTGGTGCTCCCGACCACGCCTGGGATATCGCCCTGCTGGCGCTGGCGGTTTTCTGCGGCACAATCGGCGCCGCTCAAATCGCGCTCATCCAGGGGATGCGGCGCATAGCTGACTTGGCTCGCGCCAGTATTCTTGGCGGTGTGGGTGGAACCGTGGCCACCATCCCCATTATCTATTTTCTGGGACAGCGCGGCGTGGTACCGGCTCTCGTCGCCGTTTCCTTGATTGGCCTGGGACTGACGACTTATTACCTGCGGCAGATTCCGATCGCAAAGGTCCGCTTCACCTGGCAGGAAATCTCCACGGAAGCAAGGGACTTGTTAAAACTCGGCCTGGTCTTCATGGCCAGCGGACTGATGGCCCTGGGAACGGCCTACCTGGTTCGCATCATAGTCACTCGCGGATTGGGGCTCGTGGATGCGGGATTTTACCAGGCCGCGTGGGCGCTGGGCGGGCTTTACATCGGGATGATCCTTCAGGCCATGGGCGCCGATTTCTTCCCACGCCTCTCTGCCGTCATACAGGACAGGGCCGAGGGCAATCGCCTTGTCAACGAGCAAACAGAAGTCAGTTTGCTTATGGCCGGACCCGGGGTGCTGGCTACGTTAGCCTTTGCCGAACCTGTCATCCGGCTATTCTACACCACCGATTTCGCTCCCGCGGTGCCGCTTCTGCGCTGGATCTGCCTGGGCATGTTCTTGCGCGTCGTCAGTTGGCCCATGGGCTTTATCCTCATCGCTCGCGGCGCCCGCAAGGCCTTCTTTTGGAGTGAAGTTGCCTCCTGCCTGTTGCAATTGATGCTTGTCTGGGTGGGTATCAAATGGTTCGGGCTGGCGGGCACGGGTGTTGCCTTCTTTGCGATGTACGTCGCCTACGCCGGCCTGGTCTACGCCATCGTTCGTCCTATGACCGGGTTCGCCTGGTCGGCTGAAAATTGTCGCATAGGGCTGGGATTTGGCGTGCTCATCTTATTGCTTTTTGCCGCCTCTTTCCTCTTCTCCGGCGTTGGGTATATGCTCGTGGGTGGCATTCTCACCGTACTTTCCGACCTTTATTCGCTGCGCAAGTTGTGTCACCTTGTGCCCGTGGCTCGCCTGCCCGCTCCCGTCAGGCGGCTCGCCGGGTTATTGCGTTTGCTGCCGTCAGGAGAGCAGAGTATATGCAGAAAAGACTGATATGAGAATTGCAGTCATTGGCCTTGGCTACGTCGGACTTCCGTTGTCCTTCCAGTTCGCCAGGTCCGGGGTAACGGTTCTGGGCCTTGATATTGATGCCTCCAAGGTGGAGGCCCTCACCCGGGGTAAAAGCTACATTAAGCACATTCCTGCAGAAGCCGTTGCCCAGGTGCTTCGCGAGGGCACTTTTTCCGCCTCAACCGACTTTCGGCTCATCCGTGATGTTGAGGCGGTTGTGATTTGCGTTCCCACGCCCTTGAACAAGAACCGCGAGCCCGATATTTCGTACATCGTGGACACCGGCAAAGCCATCGCTCCGCACCTCAAAAAGGGTGCATTGGTCGTTCTCGAATCCACGACCTATCCGGGAACAACGGATGAAGATCTCAAAGCAGTGCTCGAAGCAGGCTCCGGGCTGAAAGCCGGCACCGATTTCCACCTGGCTTTTTCGCCGGAACGCGAAGATCCCGGCAACCCGGAAAGCAAGGTCGCCCTTATTCCCAAGGTCGTTGGAGGGTTTACTCCGGCATGTCTCGACCGTGCCGTCCAGCTCTATTCACGGGCCGTCAAGACCGTGGTTCCCGTCTCCTCCTGTCGCGTGGCCGAGGCCACCAAGCTCCTGGAAAACACCTTCCGTGGCATCAACATTGCGCTCGTTAACGAACTCAAGATGGTTTACAGCGCCATGGGCATCGATGTTTGGGAAGTCATCAATGCCGCCAAAACCAAACCATTCGGTTTCATGCCGTTTTATCCCGGCCCGGGCTTGGGCGGACATTGCATCCCCATCGACCCGTTTTATCTGACCTGGAAGGCCCGTGAATACGGCCAGAACACGCGTTTTATCGAACTGGCCGGCGAAGTAAACACATCCATGCCGGTTTACGTTATCCACCGGGTTGCAGACGCCTTGAACGACCGCCAAAAGTCCGTGAAAGGCAGTTCCGTGCTCGTCCTGGGTCTGGCTTACAAACCCAACGTCGATGATGACCGTGAGTCTCCAAGTTACGTCCTCATGGAGATGCTCGCTCAACGGGGAGCCAGAGTTGACTATTTCGATCCGTATGTGCCCGTCATCCGGCCCACTCGAGAACACCCGCATTGGGCCGGCACAAAATCAGTCGCCTGGAGCCGGGAGAGCATTTCGCATTACGACTTGGTGCTGATTGCGACCAATCATGCCTCTGTTGATTATGCTGAGCTGGCTCAGTGGGCTCCGTTGATAGTTGACACCCGCAACGCGATGGCCCAAACCAAAACCGTTCCCGGCCAGGTCTGGAAGGCGTAGCCCTTAATTTACACATTCGATATACCACCGCCCTGCCAGGGCGGTTTTTTTGTGTCCCCGCCCTGACAAGTAGGAGGCGTTATATGTGCCTTTACAAACGCTCATTGTAAGCTATCTTGGAGTGGAAGGCACGACGCCAGCGATTCTTCGGCTCGGGCTGGCGTGTTCCATTGGGGTTTATGGGTGCTCACGGAAAAATTGAAGATCGAATGGAGTCAGGCGCCACCAGCCTGGTGGCTGAGGATTCCACAGTTGCCTCGAAAAGCTTATTCCGCCATTTGCTGACAAGACCTGCGACGGCCTGCCTGCTGCTGATTCTGGGACTGGTGACGACTCTCTTGGTAAGCCTGGGCTCCTGGCGACAGGTCCGGTCCCGGGACGAATTGGAGTTCAAAGCGAGCACGGATGAAATTCGCAATCGGTTGGCCCAGGAATTCGATCGGTATGGCAGGGTGCTTTACGGCGCACGGGCTTTGTGGGCGATCCATCCGGACGTCGCGCGCGACGAATGGCGTCAGTACGTTGATAATCTCGATTTGTCGAACGCTCTCCCTCGTTTGAAAGGTCTGGGATATATCGAGCGTGTTCCCTCGGGCAGCCTTGCGGAGTTCCTGGCAAAAGTTCGCCGCGATCATTCGCACAGCTACGATGTGCGTGATTTTCAGGTGTTTCCCGCGAACGAAAACGAAGAGCGTTACATCGTGAAGTTCGTCGAGCCCCTGAGCGCGAATCGGGCCGCTCTTGGCTTCGACATTGGCAGCGAATCGAACCGGAGCGAGGCGGCCAAATGGGCCGCTGACAGGGACGAGCCCACGCTCACGCACAAAATTACTCTGGTGCAGGCGGGACAGGGGCCCGGGGCGCTTCTGCTCCTGCCGGTATATGCTCCCGGCATCCAGGTCACTAACCTCGCCCTTCGCCGCGCCAGCCTGCGAGGTTGGGTATACGCGGCTTTCGTTGTCGAGGACCTTCTGTCAGACGTCCTCTCCCCCGGCGGGCATGAAATTAGTGTCGATGTGTTTGATGGCGCTGCCTTGTCTGCCTCGGCACAGCTTCACTCGAACCGGCACGCGCTGGAGGCCGATGAGAAGCCGGCTCGCACCTCGTTCGAACGAACGGTCACTATGGATTGTGCCAATTGCATCTGGACACTGCGCTTCCAGGCGGCTCCGGAATTTGTCCGGAGGCCTCGGCTTTCCGCACTCGGGTATGTGGATGCGGCAATGCTGGGCTTGTGCATCAGCCTGCTGGTGTTTGGCATTGTGTGGACCCTTGGCCGTACCGGTCAGCGAGCCCAGCAACTTGCCAATGACATTACGGCAAAGCTGCGCTTGCAGCATCATGCCATGGCTTGCGCCACGAATGGGCTCTTTATCCTGGATGCCACTCGGGAGGATTGTCCCGTTATTTATGCGAATCCGGCGTTCGAAAAAATGACCAGCCACTCCGCAAATGGCACTTTGGGCAAGGACACTGTGAACCTCTTGCGGGAACAAGCCACCCGCGTCGAGATGCCGGGCAACTTTGAACGCGAGCGCGGAGGTGGGGAAGGACTCACTGTCGTGCGGGAGTATTGCCGCAATGGCGCCCAGCTTTTGGCTGAGTTCCGTCTGGTTCCCGTTCTGAACGAGCAGGGGCGAAAAACCCACTATCTGGGAATCGTGGAGGACGTCACCGAACGCAAGCGCGTCGAGAAGAGTTTGGCCAAAGCGGAACAGCGCTATCACGAATTGGTGGATAACTTGAACGTGGGCGTATACCGGAATACTCCCGGCCCCGAAGGCAGGTTTCTGGAGGTGAATCCCGCCGTGGTAGCGATGTTCGAGGCTCACTCCCGTGAAGAAATGATCGAACATCACGTCGCTGACCTTTATATTGATCCTTCCCGGCGCCTGGAACTCAGCGAGCGCATTCTCCGCGAGGGCTCGGTGAAAGATGCGGAAATCGAGCTGCGCACACTCAACGGCCGGAGATTCTGGGCGGCCATCACAGCCACCATGAAAACCGATGCCGACGGCGGAGTGTTTTTCGACGGTGTGATCGTGGACATTACCGAGCGCAAGCAGGCAGAGCGGGCGTTGCGGGAAAGCCAGGAAAGGTTCGCCCTGGCGGTGCAGGGAACCAACGACGGCATCTGGGACTGGAATGTCGCCACCAGCGAGGTCTATTACTCACCGCGATGGAAGCACATGCTGGGTTACGAGGAGCACGAGATCGAGAATACCTTCTCCGGGTGGGAAGGACTACTGCATCCGGAGGATCGAGCGAGTTCGTTGGCTGCAATCCAGGCGTATTTCGCGGACCGGACCCCTACCTACGAACTGGAACATCGCCTGCGGCACAAGGACGGGACGTACCGCTGGATCCTGGCTAGAGGCGTTGTCCTCCGAGACGCCGGGGGCCAGCCGGTGCGGATGGCGGGATCCCATGTGGATCTCACTTCCCGGAAACAGGCTGAAGAACGGTTGCGTCTGGCCTACCAGGAATTAGCGCGCAGCCAGCAGACTCTGAAGGACACACTAAGCCAGCTCCAGGCGTCCCATGAGGAACTGCAACGGACCCAGCTCCAATTGATTCAAGCGGCAAAAATGGAATCCATCGGCACGCTGGCAGCGGGCGTTGCGCACGAGGTCAAAAACCCGTTGCAAACCATACTGATCGGGTTGGACTATCTCGACCATTGCTTGCCGAAACCGGCCGAAAACCTTGAAATGGCGCTGGGCGATATGCGGGATGCGGTTTGGCGAGCGAACAATATAATCAAAGAATTGCTGCAGTTATCGGCGGACACGGCGTTCGAGCTCTCAGACGGAGATATCAACGCGGTGGTAAACCGTTCCTTGTGGTTGATGAATTCCGAACTCGTCTCCACGCGGACTAATGTCGTTTGCAGCCTGGAATCCGGTTTGCCTCCGGTCCGGATCGATGTGCGAAAGATGGAACAGGTCTTGTTGAACCTCCTCATTAACGCGGTGCAGGCTATGGCACAGCACGGCACGCTCTTTGTTTCCACCCGTTCCGGGCGATTGGGGGGTGACTTGCATCTCAACGGCAGCATCGCCGGCCGATTCCGACTCGAGGAACGGCTTGTGGTGGCGGAGATCCGTGACAATGGCCCCGGCATTGCGCCGGAACACCTGTCGCGGATTTTTGACCCGTTTTTCACGACCAAGCCAGTGGGTAAAGGCACGGGGCTGGGGCTATCGGTTGTTAAGAAGATCATCGACCTCCACGAAGGTTCCATAGAGGTCCGGAATGCTGAGGAAGGTGGCGCGATCGTGACGCTCGCGCTTCGGGCAAAGGACCAGAATTTGTGTTGTGAGCCTGGCCTGCTTTCCAGCTAGTGCAGATCCTTGAGTTAATCCGCTGCCGCCTCCCCATCTACCGTCTCTTCTGGCTGTTTCCCAGGTTCTTCGTGCCACCGCTGCCGTGCTTTTTTGTCATCTGCCGCAGCTAATCATCTGAAAGTAACCACCGCCCCTTTCCGTCCCCCGAGGGCCAACTTTTTCCTAGCGTCGATTGCCCTGTTGGTTTCAAATGGACCCGACTAAATTGACGACCAGGATGAAGTTGAGAATCGAACATTATCGAATCATTTAACCCAGGAACAAACCCATGAACAAAATCATGAAAATCATTCGGACAGGAATTTTCGCCTCGACGATTGCCGGCAGCGCCGCTGTCGCAACCCAGGCGAACGGCGCGACCTTCAATGATGACGTCAAATTCTTGGAAAAGCATACCAAGGTGATCGTCTTGAGCGATCGCACCGGGCAGTCAAAAGTGGCCTTGGTGCCGGCCTGGCAGGGACGCATCATGACCAGTTCGGCGGGCGGCGATACGGGGATGAGCTTTGGCTGGGTTAATCGCGAGCTGATCGCCTCGGGCAAGTTCGTTCCGCACATCAACGTTTTTGGCGGCGAGGATCGCTTTTGGCTGGGACCGGAAGGCGGCCAGTATTCAATCTTCTTCGCCAAGGGCGCAAAATTTGAACTCAGCGATTGGTTTACTCCTGCCGCCATTGACACCATGCCTTACGAGGTGGAGAAACAAACTCAGTCCAAGGTCGTTTTTGAAGCCGCGTTTGCGGTGACCAACTATTCCGGAACGCGTTTCGATCTCGAAGTGGAGCGCTCGGTCGAGTTGCTTCCCGCAAGCAGCGCGTGGAAGAGTCTGGGTGTTAAATCGGCAAAAGGCGTCAGCGTGGTGGCTTTCGAATCTAACAACAGGATTATCAACACCGGAAAGCAGCCCTGGACGAAAGATACCGGTTTGCTGTCGATTTGGATCCTGGGGATGTTCAATCCGGCTCCTGCCACCACCATCGTGGTTCCCATCAAGAAAGGGCCGGAGTCCGAACTTGGAGCGAAGGTAACCTCCGACTATTTCGGCAGTGTTCCGGCTGACCGGTTGGTGGTGAAGGACGACGTGATCTTCTTCAGCGGCGATGGCAAATACCGGAGCAAGATAGGCATCAGCCCCAAGCGGAGCAAGGCGGTGGCGGGCAGCTATGACGCTGGCAACAAAGTGCTCACCGTAGTTCAGTTCAGCCAGCCCAAGGGAGTCACCGACTACGTGAACTCGCTGTGGAAACTGCAGGACAATCCATACGGCGGCGATGCTGCGAACA
>Ga0184628_10001355_pt1 | contig 12120 bp, 11 predicted proteins | sample PLM4_5_b1_FD_133149 | JGI IMG/M metagenome (GOLD analysis project Ga0184628, IMG submission 133149) | Groundwater sediment microbial communities from an aquifer in East River, Colorado, USA - PLM4_5_b1 | ecosystem: Environmental > Terrestrial > Soil > Riparian zone | place: USA: East River...
TCCAAACGCACTTTCCATGCGATCCTGGGCCGAAATAATCCCCGCGATGTTCAGCTCCTCAGTTTCTACTGGGAATCGTAGGCGCCGACGTGAGGAGGCGGTTCCCTGCGTCCAATACAGCCCCAAATCGCCTCCTCACGTCCTCGCCTACAGGGAAACGGTGTTTTTCAGACATGCGCTAAGTGGATTCCTGGTCCTCATGCATACGCGCTGCCTAGCGCGGACATTCGACGATTTTGGGTTGCTCGATGATGCCTTCGGAATTATGGTTTGCCCGTTCCCATTAGAATCAGGACGTTTTAATGATGCAAAATCCGAAGCTTGCCAGGCCGGGAGGTTTCACCCTCATCGAACTCCTGGTCGTTATTGCGATTATCGCGGTGCTCGCCGCCATGCTGCTGCCGGCACTGGCCCGCGCGAAGGATAAGGCCCGGGAGATTTCCTGCCTGAACGGTCAGCGGCAACTGGGGCTCGCCTGGCGCCTCTATACAGAGGAAAACCGGGGACTGCTTCCCCATGCCGCCGAGAATCGGTATAACCCTGCTGTCGGCGCTACGCCCTGGATTACCGGCACACTGGACTTCGACCCGAGGAACCGTTCGAACTGGGACCCTGCGATAGATATCCTCCCAAGTCCCCTCCGCTATTACGGGGCGGAAAACGTCCGCCTCTGGAAATGCCCTTCGGACCAGTCATCCATCGATGTCAACGGGGTCATCCGCCCCCGTCTGCGCAGCCGCGCGATGAACCTCTACCTGGGCGGCTACTGCGGGGTCGGCTCCTCCGGCATGTATAACTGTCGCATCTTCCGGAAGGATAGCGATATGATCGCTCCGAACCCCTCGATGCTCATGGTTTTGGCGGATGTGCGCGAGGACAGCATCGACTCCGGCACCTTCGGCGTGAACATGACCGGGTATTCGCCCGGGCAACCGGCCCTCTACGGCTTTTGGGATTTGCCGGCCAGCTATCACGCCAACGGGTCAGGTTTCTTCTTTGCGGACGGTCATTCCGAAAAGAAGCGATGGCAGCATCCGGACACCACGCCGGCCCTGGTCAGGAACGGGATGATCAACGACTGCTTCGTCTCGCCGAACAATCCCGACATCGCCTGGCTCCAGGAACGCGCCACGCGTCTCTTGGACGACTCCAGGCCCTCCGGCGGTCAAGAGCAGCTCTGCAGCGGGGGGTTCGTAACCAGCCGGAAGTAAACTGTTAGCTGGCAAGCAAACCCGTTTGAGTTTCGGCTTGGGAGTCCTCCAATGTGGGTCGTACATTGGGGTATAGGTATGGATTCACGAGCGAAACTAAACGCCGGGTTCACCCTGATTGAACTCGTGTTGGTGATCGCCATCATCGCGATCCTTGCCGCCCTGCTTCTGCCTGCGCTGGCCCGGGCCAAAGAGAAATCCCGCCAGGTCTCCTGCCTCTCGAACCTCCGCCAAACCGGCATCGCCTTCAACCTGCTGCTCTCGGAGGAAAACGACAAATTCCCCGATCGCCGCGACCTCAAAGATGCGCTCGGCTACATGCCCTGGACCACCTGGCCTCCCTCCGACCCCCGCGGCGGGTGGGCGGCGGTCGTCTTGAGCAACCAGCTTTCTGCCGAGGCCGTCTGGATCTGTCCTTCCCTGGTGTCCTCCCCGCTTCGCCTCGTGCCTCAGACCACCCAGGCCTATCGCGCCGACCGCACGAATGCGGTGGTCTCCTACTGGCTTTGGCGGTTTGATCGCAAGGACGACCCGGTGCCGCTGGACAATTTTTGGGGCAAATCCATCGAGCAAAGCGTGGTTGACCTGCGCGAGGCGAAAAACCCGCAAGCCGGAAATCCCAGCGGGCCCGTGGAGGTGGAATGGGTCGTGGACCCCTACTTCCCGAACACGGTCCCGAGCCTGCCCCCGGACCTGAAAGGAAAAGCCGTGCACGCCAAAGGCCGGAATCGATTAATGCTCGATAGCCACGCCGAATTCGCCCGGGATAAGCGGCTGCAATAAGCAAGAAGGATTAATTTCCCTTTTCTGCTTCCCACACCAGCGGAGTTCTGCTAAGCATTTCGACCCAAGAAACGGACTATGTCACTCGATTACGCTCTCGAACGGTTTCCGCTGAAGGTCACACTTCGCGATGGAACAAATTGTGTCATCCGCCCGCTGGAAAAGGGCGATGCCGCGAAACTGCAAAAATTCTTCCTGGCGGTGCCCGAACCGGAACGGCTGTTCGTGAAAAAGCCGGTGACCGACCGCGCGCTTTTTCAGGATTGGTGCCGCAAACGGGATTTCGACCTGAACCTGCCGCTGCTGATGCTTAGCGGCCAAAAGGTCGCCGGCGAGGCCACCTTGCACCAGCGCGGTGGCGGCTGGAAACGCCATATCGGCATCGTCACCGTGCTGACGCATCCGGATTTTCGCAACAAAGACGTCGCCAAGATCCTCGTCAACGAAATCGTCCATGCGGCCCGTCACCTCGGCCTCCGCCGGCTCGAATGCGAACTAATCGGCGAGCGCAAAGTCGCCATCCGCGCCATGGAGCAGCTCGGTTTCCGGGAGCTTTTCCGGTTGCCGGACTACGTCATGGACATGCACTCCCGCCTCCACGATTTCGTGGTCATGGCCAAAGAACTCCGTGGCGAGGAGGAGTTCGCCGGCGTCGGCTGACCCGGGGCGCATTGACAAAACGTGGAGGACAAAGTGGCGGTCAAGGTGGAAACCCGCTACCATGAGCGGCGCTGCACTATGATTACCCGCCAACAACTGGCTGCCACGCTTGGCGCTTCCATCTTTTTCGCCTCCGCCGCGGTGTCCTCTGCCGCGGATCAGCCACAATGGGGCGAAGCGTGGTCGCGGAACATGGTTTCCCCCGAGCGCGGCCTCCCCGCATCCTTCGATCCGGACACCGGCGCCAACCTTAAGTGGGCCGTCGATATCGGCACGGAAACTCACTCCACACCCGTCATCGCCGGCGGCCGGATCTACCTGGGAACCAACAACGGCAAGCCCCGCGATCCAAAGCATAAAGGCGACCGCGGGGTGCTGATGTGCCTGGACGAGGCGACCGGTGACTTCCTCTGGCAACTCGTCGTGCCCAAACGCGAGGAGGACATCTTTTTTGACTGGCCCAACAGCGGCATGTCTTCGCCGGCAACCGTCGAGGGTGACCGGGTCTATATCGTGAGCAGCCGCGGCGAAGTGATGTGCCTGGATGCCTGCGGAATGACCAATGGCAACGGCGGCGTCTTCCAGGAGGAAGGCCGGCATATGACCCGCCAGGCCCCGGGAACCGCGGACGCGGACCGGGTGCCGGACCTCCAGCCCGGCCCGCTGGACGCCGACATCCTTTGGCTGTTTGATCTCACTTCCGGCGCGGGGATCTGGTCGCACGACGGCGCTCACAGCTCGATCCTGGTTCGAGGGGACCACCTCTACCTGAACACCGGCACGGGGGTGGACAACACGCACCGGAAAATCCGCACTCCGGACGCCCCGAGCCTCGTGGTCCTCGACAAGCGCACCGGCAAACTGCTGGCCCGCGAGCGCGAAAACATCGCCCCCTTTATCTTCCACAGCACCTGGTCTTCCCCGTCCCTGGGAAAGGTGGAGGGCCGGGAACTGCTGTTTTTCGCCGCCGGCAACGGCAAAGTATTTGCCTTCGAACCGCTGCCCGCAGGATTCCAGTCCCCCGGGAATAGCCCCGCGACCCTGCGGAAAGCCTGGGAATTTGATTTCGATCCCGCCAGCCCCAAAACGAACGTCCACGAATATATCACCAACCGCAAGGAGAGCCCCAGCAACATGTACGGCATGCCGGTGCTCCATCGCGACCGGCTCTACGTCGCCGGCGGCGGCGACATCTGGTGGGGGAAAAACCAGGCCTGGTTGAAGTGCATCGATCCCCGCGGCGCGGGCGACATCACCACCAACGCTCTCCTCTGGACCTACCCGCTCAAACAGCATGTCCTCGCCACCCCGGCGATTCATGACGGCATCGTTTACCTCGCCGATTGCGGTCGCACCTTCCACGCCGTCGACGCCCAAACCGGCCAACCGCTCTGGACGCATGAAGTTCGCGGTGAAGTCTGGTCCTCCGCCTATGTGGCTGACGGCAAGGTCTGGCTGGGAACGCGCAGCGGAATCCTCTACGTCTTCGCGGCCGGCCGCGAGAAACAAAAGCTCCTGGAGCTGGATCTCGGCAAACCCATCAGCGCCACACCCACCGCCGCCAACGGCGTAATCTACCTCGCCACCATGTCGCGCCTTTACGCCGTTGCCGCCCGCTAATTGCACTAGCGTGAGCACTTAATGTCCCTATAATTGAACGGGTGAGCTAGCAATATGCGTATTGCCAGACAAGTCATCAAAGGGATTCCTTATTTGAGGAAGGAGCTGGCCAAGAGAATGTCCCTGCAGACAGGCCGCGTCTTTGCGACCCCGAGCACTTACTACGTTATTTTCAGCGGCCGCTGCAACATCGCCTGCCCGTTCTGCGTGATCCACAAGCAGGTGGAACCCACGATACCGGCAGAGGGAATGCTGCGGATTGTCCGGGAGGCCAAGGAGCTATCAGGCAGCGGCTTTAACATTTCTCTGAGCGGCGGCGAGCCCATGATCTACAAACCGCTCTATGAAACACTGGAGCTGGCGCATAAACTGGGGGTGAACTTCGGTTTCACCACCAACGGCCTCGCCCTCACCCCGGCCAACGTCCAGAGAGCCCTCGCTTTCGACCCGTTCAACATCAATATCTCGCTGGAATCCGTTGACCCCAAGGTCAACGAAACCTTGCGACCGTTCCCCGACGGCACCCGCAAGACCCTGGAGGGCATTGACCACCTGCTCAAGGAAAAAGACCGCACCGGGTCGCGCGTGAGCATCATCGTCAAGCCGACGATCATGGAGCAGAATTACCGAAGCCTGCCGGACCTGGTCCGCTACTTTGGCAAACACTCGCAGGTGCAGGTGAATTTCCAGCCGTTTGTGGGCAATAAAGGGGAGCGCTTCTGGGTGCATGACGCGCAGGACCTGCGGCGCGTGTTCGACGAGCTGTTGGATTTGCGCCGCGCCGGTTGTTCCGTCGTGGGAGACGCCGCCCAATTCCAGGGATTCTGGGACTATCTATCGGATCCGCCGAACAACGAAACCACCCGGCACTTCGAACTGCACGGGCACAAGCGCAATTGCGATATCGGCCTGCGCACGATGTTTATCTATCCCAATGGCGACGCCTTCTTCTGCGATTTTCTCAAAAAGCCGATTGGCAACATCCACCAGAAAAGCCTCTCGGAAATTTACTACGGCGAGACCGCGAACAAGCAACGCCGCGTCATGATTTACTGCAACATCGATTGCCAGCAGGCATGCAAACGCCCCACGCCGCTTTGGGTTAAAGCCAGGGCATTCCTGAAAATGGGGTGAGCTGGCTTTGGCCTGGAGGAGAAAGCTCAAATCCACGAGAGGACTGCTCCGGCAGGTTCGTATTCACCGCCCACAGGACCAAACCCTTGCGCCCAACTCGGGCGGCGAAACCAATTGCAACACCAGCGGCGGCAGGATCATTCCCGCCGCCATTCCCGCCGCCGCACCTTGCAGTTTGCTCCCCTACTTCTTACCTTACTCCCCGATGCACGCATGAAGATCCTGCTGAACTGTTTTGTTCCGTGTTCCCTCGCGCATGGAGGGGCGCAAATCCAGATGGACCAAACTAAGTCCGCCCTGGAAGCCTGCGGCATGAGCGTGGAATACCTCCGTTGGTGGGACGGGCGCCAGGAAGGCGACTTGATCCACCATTTCGGGCCAATCAGCACCAGCTTTCTTCAGCAGGCCAAAACCGCGGACAAGCCCGTCGTTCTGACCACCCTCTTCACGGACACGTGCAACCGCTCGGAGGCGCAACTGACTCGCCAGGCCTGGTTGACACGGCTGCTGTTGGGCTTCCCCTTTGGCGAGGGGGTCAAAGAACAGCTCAACTGGCGCACTTATGATCGATGTGCCCAGAATGTGGTGGGGCTCGAAGCCGAGCGCCGTGTGCTCGAGCGGGTCTATCGCGTTCATCCGGAGAAGATTTCAGTCGTGCCGCTCGGCCTTTCAGAAGCCTATCTTCGGGCGGGCGCCGGGACACGGCGTGAACAGCACCTGATCTGCACGGGCACTATTACCGAGCGCAAGAACTGTGTAGAACTCGCTCAAATGGCGCACGCTGCGGAGGCCTCAATTCTCTTTGTCGGAAAACCTTATCATCCCTCCGACCCCTATTGGCAGAGCTTTCAACCGCTGATCGATGGCCGCTGGGTAAAGCATCATCCGCATGTGAATACCGAGGCGGAGATGATTGCCCTGCTGCAATCTGCCCGGGGGTTCGTGTTGATGAGCAACCAGGAAAACTGGTGCCTCTCGGCCCATGAAGCGGCGGCCTGCGGGCTGCCGCTGCTCGTGCAGGAGCAAAACTGGTCACGCGAGCGTTTTGGCGACCGCGTGCGCTACTTTTCCAACATTGGCAACACCCCCGGGAATGTGGAAATACTCAAGCGATTCTATGCCGAAGCTGCCGGCCTTGGACCCCCTGAAATAAAACTGCATAGCTGGCTGGACGCCGCCCGCGAATTGAAGTTGGTCTATGAGGCCGTGCTCAGCGGTGCAGGAAATACGACACCACGGACTCCTCCTCAGCCTTGAAGCCGTATCGCTTCATGCGATCCAGAAACTCGTTCTGTGAGAACTTGCCCTCGGGATCGGTGTGCAGTTCGAGCGAGATGGCTCCAATCTTCTGCCACACCTCGGCGGGTGTGGCCGAGAGCAATTCGAACTCGGCTCCCTCGATATCGATCTTCGCCAGCGCGACCGGCCCGGGCAGCGCCGAAAGGACTTCACTGAACGCGGTGATTTGAACCTGGAATTTCTGGCCGCCGGTCGCGAACAATCCCGAGGCGCCAGGGTTGGCTTCGTCGAAACACCACTCGGTTGTGCGGGTCCTGCCGGCAACAGCCTCCTTGCGCAAATGGATCCGGTCGGTCAGGGCAGGGTTCGCCAGCCGGTTCATCTCGAACAATCGAAAGTTCGGAGGACCGGGCTCATACGCGTAAACCTGGGCTCCGGAATGGGCAGAGGTCGCCATCAGGCTGAACAGGCCAATGTTTCCGCCGAGGTCCAGCACCAGGGGCTGGCCGCCCTGTTGGCGGAGGAATTCAATGGCCCTCCCGTAACCGCCGGCGAACAACAACTCATGGATGACGTCCCAGTCCCGCGTGGCCCCGCGGCACACGATGTTCAGCCCCTCGCGAAATCGCAGCAGGCGCAAGCCAGGATGGCCCTTTCGGAGGCGCAAGCCAAAAGCGGCAGGCCAGTTTTCAATGCGCTGGACAATATCCCACGCCGTTTTGAGCTTGTTGCGTCTGTAGGTCATGCAATCCTGATGCCGATGTGGGGCAGACCTTACTCAGCCTGCCGCCAAAAAGCAATTTCCCATGGCGCGTTGGCGCGTTTCACGTCTCGGGACCGGTGGGAAAAGTATCACGCAAAGGTCGCCAAGGCCGCGAAGGACGAAGCCAGATTCGAACTTATCATAATTTGCGTCTCACCATCCCCTCGTAAATTTGGCGGTACATTCCGGCCACCTCCACCCATGAGCACGGACGCGCCGGAGGCTTTATTCCCGGCGCCTCCGCGTAAAACTTCGCCAACGAGGGAGCAATTATCTCCGGCCTCCCGCTGGCGGCGCAGTAGACCGCCTGGTCGCCAAAGGTCGATCTTGCCCAGGGCAGATCGCTCAGCAACAGGGGGCACTCGCAGGCTGCGGCTTCCTCGGAGGAAAGGCTCCGTGTCTCCATCGTGCTGAGCAGCACAAAGCCGCGGGCCTCGCGGTAAACGCGCGCCATCCGCGCCCGGTCCTGGACGGGGCCTTCATACCGGACCAATTCCGGATGCTCCTTCGCCAGGGCCAGGAATCGTTGTGCGTAATCATCCTGCTCCGAGTAAGGTTTGCCGACGACCCAAACCGGCGTGCGGGCGAGCACCGCCGCTTGCGCCAATTCCAGCACCCGCTTGCGCGGGGTGATGGTGGCTGTGCACACCAACCACTTGCCGCGCGGCGCCGGCGCGCTGTCCAGGAACACCCGTTCCACGCCGTTCGGCACCACGTGAACTTTCTCGCCGGGCGCGCCAAAAAGGTAGCTCATCAGGTGCGCCTCCCAGGAGGTGTTCGCGATGCAGGCATCCGCCTGCCGGTAGGAATCCCAGCCGAACCGGTCCCGCACCGGCACCGGCAGTGTCCGGTTGAGGAATTGAGTGGCCCAACGCTGCACCCACAACCGCGATTGCGGTCGCGAACCCTGTTCGCTCAGGAGATTCGTCACGGCCACTTTCATCCCTTTCTCACGCGCCAGCCGCAGCCACAGCATGGGAACCCGTCCGAAATACTGCAGCACATCCCCCCGCTGCGCCCCATCCCACCAGCGGGCCGGTTCAATATCCACCCCGATTTCCCGCAGCGCGCCCATAGTCTGCTCGATCTGGACCTGCTCCCCTCCATGGGCCAGCCAGAACGGTACCGGACAATAAACCAGGACTTTCAATGGCGCATTGGTTTAGCTGCTCGGCCCCGCATTGGCAATCGAATAGGGCTTTCGGTTCCATTTCTCGCGCCGACAAACATTGGATTTGCCGAAATTTCCGGTTGGTTCACTATTCCGACCCGACGATGGCGAAAAAGAACATCTTTAGGTCTGCGGCTGGATTTGCCGCGGGGAGGCTGAAGGAGTTGGCGGGAAAGATCGCACTCAGGAGAACCTCACGCAACCCGCCGGAAATCAACCTGGCCCGCTCCGAATGGGAGCAAAGCCTTGCCAATCCTACGTGGTTTTATCGGGAGTGCGTGCGTTATTACACACATCGCCTCGATCCCAGGCTTAAGGGTCATCGCGACTATTTTGACCGCGAGCCAGGGAACCGCCGGGGCTTTTGCGAAGACGCCTTTCATGGCCTGTGGTCTGCGCCTGTGGCTGAAGTTAATCCGACCAACTTTCTGGAAATAGGTGTTTTCCGGGGCCAGGTGATCAGCCTGGTTTCATACCTGGGGCTGCTCAATGGAAGTGCGATTCAGGTGACGGGAATATCGCCGTTCAGCGCCGCCACCGACTCGGTTTCAAAATATTCAAGCGACGTGGACTATTTACACGATACACTGCTTAACTTCAGGAAGTTCCACCTGCCTCCGCCGCGGCTGTTGCGCGCCTTTTCAACGGATCCGGTTGCGGTCGAGATGATCACGTCCCAGCCCTGGGACCTGATCTACATCGATGGCAATCACGATTACGAGGTTGTCCAGAAGGATTGGCAGGTCTGCTCACGTTCGGTGAAACCGGGTGGCGTGATTGTGCTTGATGACGCAGGGTTGACCACACTGTATAGGCCGCCATCGTTCGCGACCAAAGGCCACCCCGGACCGTCTCGAGTCGCGACGGAAATCGACCGGGCCTGCTTCAAGGAGATTCTACAGGTTGGCCACAACAGAGCATTTCAACGAATCTCCTGAGAAGACTGAAGGCTCGGGCAAGCACTTTACTCGCGTGGTTTCCTCGCGCCGGCCACCATCAGACCGGTGCACATCTTCAGCGGGTCCAGTTTGTCATCCAGTTTGGAATAGGCCCAGGGCAAGATGTGGTGGGTCGGAAATTTCCAAAACATTCTCAGGGTCAGCGACCAAAGCCGGGCGAAGCCACTGAGTTTCTTCTCATAATCTCGCCAGTTGTTGTAGATGCCCTCAAGCGAACTGGCAACCGCGCGGCTTTGACCGCCTTGCGGAGTTACCTCAAGGATATCGAACTGGTATTCTGCGAGCCAATGTTTGTACCAAAAGACCGTGAAGCCAGAATAGAAATGGTACGGCTCCATGTGGAGACCGGATAATTGAGGTGCGGTGATCAGGACCTTTCCCCCATCCCGAAGAAGGCGGCTAAATTCTTTCAGCGCGGCCATCGGATCCGGCAGATGTTCAAAAACCTCGGTGCAGACAATGGCATCCAAACTGGAATCGGGGAGAGGAATTGCCCTGATATCACATACATAATCCACAGGCTGCAGGTACTTAACCAAAGGACCCTGGTACTGGCAAAAATCCTGGGTCTTATAGTCGCAATGGCTGAAGAAGGGTCTATATTTGCTGGCACCCACACCGGCATCCAACACTTTGCTGCCCGATGGGAGTTTTTCGGCATGGGCTTTGACCCATTGGTCACGAGCCCAGGCATCGCGGCACCAATATTTCTCCCGTTCAGTTTCGACTAGCTTATCCACTTCTAAATCACCGGATGATTGCTGATTGCGATAATCTCAGGTTATTATCGTGACGCGCTTGCGGGCAAGCGTACAGTTGAATTAATCGACATTGAACAGAATGCGTATCGCCGTCCTGACGACCGACGTCAGAGAAGACTACCGGGAGTATCATCTCCAGCATCCGACCTTCGGCACAGCGCCGCTGGCCCTTCTGGAGGGGTTTGGCCTGCTTCCGGACGTGGAAGTGCATGTGGTTACCTGCACCCAACAGCCTATGTCTTCTCCGGCCAAATTGGCGGAAAATATCTGGTTCCACAGCCTCCATGTTCCCAAATGGGGCTGGATGCGTTCATTCTTCCTTGGCTGCACCGTGGCATGCCGGCGCAAGCTGCGCGCGATCCGGCCGGATATCGTTCACGGACAGGGGACCGAACGTTTTTGCGCAATTAGTGCGGTTTCTTCGGGGTTCAAGAACGTGATAACTATCCACGGAAACATGAGGATACTCGCAAAGCTTAGTCAGGCTCCGAGGTTCTCCTACCCGTGGCTGGCTGCCAGGCTTGAAGGGTTCGTTGTTCCCCGGACCGACGGCGTGGTCTGCATCACCGACTACACGCGCAACGCGGTAAGGGATACTGCCCGGAAGACCTGGTTGCTGCCAAACGCCATTGAACGGAGATTCTTCACCGATGGGATCCGAAATCCTGGCTCCAAAGTGATTCTATGTGTAGGGGTGATCTGCCCACGCAAAAACCAGGTTGAGTTTATCCGCGCCTTGGACCCAATCGCGGACCGGCATGGAATCCAAGTCCTTTTCCTAGGGAAAGCCTCCGAGGACTTACCTTACGTTTCGGAGTTCAACAAATTGCTTTCTGAGCGGCCATGGGCGAAACATGGTGGCCTCGTCAGCCGCGAGGATTTGAAGGCCCTGCTGGATTCGGCTGGACTGCTGGTGCTGCCCTCCCTGGAGGATAACTGTCCGATGGTCGTTCTGGAGGCCATGGCCTCTGGAGTGCCGGTGGTTGCTCCCAATGTTGGAGGCGTTCCCGACCTGGTGCGCGATGGTCAAAACGGTATTCTCTGCGATCCCCAGGACCGGCGATCGATCACCGCCGCGGTTGAGAAACTGCTCTTACACCCGGACCTGGCCACGCGCTTAGCCAAGACAGCCCGCGCTGAATCGGAAGCCAGGTTCCATCCCAAAGTTGTGGCCTCCCGGCACCTGGAGATTTACCGCGAGGTGCTGGGACTCTGAATCCTAGTCCGGTTTCAATTCAATTGGCTCAGCGGGCGGGTTTCCGACAGGCGATAACCGCCTCCAGGACACCCAGTTCGTCATCGGAAAGGGATTGAGCGGCGGGCCTGAGTTTTGGCCGCAGGGCTCTAAGATATCCTGGCTCAGCGGCTCGTGTGGTACGGTTGTCTATCACTTCGAGTCCAACGTGTTTCATTGCGCGAATATGTTCGCTCGGGAAAAAGCGGGTTGCCCGGTGATTCCTGGGATACATCAATTCGTAAAGCCAGTCTGGATACGTTTGAAAATCAAGGGGTGGTACAGGATCTTCGTGCAGTCCGTGACCGCTGAAATCGATGCAGTGGAAGAATTCCCCTCCTGGCTTCAGAAGCCGGAAGCACGCTCCGTAAAAATCATCCAGGCGTTCCACATGTTCAAGCACGTGGTACGAGAAGAGGTAATCGTATTTCTCCGAATTCGCCGCATCCTCCAGCATACAGGTGTAATACGTGATCTTCTTGGGATCGAGTTCGGTTTTTCCGTTTCCGATAATGATTTCGGGATCAATCGGAACTCCTTCGGCAGCAATTCGTCTCAGAATATCTGCCTGCATCGAATTGACAA
>Ga0184628_10001356_pt1 | contig 12118 bp, 11 predicted proteins | sample PLM4_5_b1_FD_133149 | JGI IMG/M metagenome (GOLD analysis project Ga0184628, IMG submission 133149) | Groundwater sediment microbial communities from an aquifer in East River, Colorado, USA - PLM4_5_b1 | ecosystem: Environmental > Terrestrial > Soil > Riparian zone | place: USA: East River...
ACGCTGGACAAGAAACTGGACTACATGCACTTCGGCAAAATCACCTTCGACGTGGATGAACGCGGCGAAGTCGGTTTGCTGACGCGCAACATCAAGCTCCAGGCATCGGCCGATGCGGAACAATCCTTCTACGGCGGGCACGTGATGGCGATGTCGGCAAGCAAGATGTTTGTCGAGGGCGTCGAGTTCAACCGAATGGGTCAGAACCTGACTCTTGCCCGGTATCCGATCCACTGGCATCTGATCGGCGATGCGAAAGGGCAGTACATCCGGAACGCCGCGATCCACGACACCTACAACCGCTGCGTCACCGTGCACGGCACAAATTTCCTGCAGGTTGAGAACAACGTGACCTACAACAGCGTCGGTCACTGCTTCTTCCTCGAAGACGGCATCGAGCACGGCAACGAGTTTGTCCACAACCTCGCGATCCAGGTCAAGTGCCATACCTCCAAGGCCTGCGCGCCGACCAATCTCGGCGCAAACGGAGAGCTCGACTATAAGTACGAGGACCGCACGGCCTACAGGCAAGCCAGCTGGTCCGGCAAGGACACCCTGCTGCCCTCGGACAACACGGTGGCGGCTTTCTGGATCACCAATCCGGACAATTCATTCGTCGGCAACGTGGCGGCGGGTTCCGACGAGAATGGTTTCTGGCTCTCGCTGCCGGAGCACCCGCAAGGGAAGTTCGCAGGTACGGAAATCAGCAAGAACACCTGGCCGCGTCGTACGAAGCTGCGCGAGTTCAGGGACAACGTTGCCCATTCCAACTTCGACGGGTTCATGTTCGACCGCAACATCAACGTGGACAATACCTTCGGGCTGGCCGGCAACGCGTACGGGCCAAAGGAAAATCCTGCTGATCCGAACAGCAAGAGCCTGGAGACGCACTTCGAGAATCTCATCACCTACAAGAACCGAAATGGCGGCTTCTGGGGCCGCGGCGAGCTGTTTCTCGTCAGGAATCTGAAGACGGCGGACAATGCCACTGGTTACACGATGTCTTCCGGTGACTTTGGCCGTGAAGCGTTCACCTCACTGGTGGTTGATTCGCTGTTCGTGGCCGAAACCGAAAATATCGGCAACCCCGTCACGCCGGAAGAAAAGGCCTACGGCCGCAGCCTGCCGAAGCGCCAGATTCCCGACTTCCCGATCCGCGGCTACGAGTACTACGATTACCGAGTTGACGTGGCGAACACGACCTTCGTGAACTACCAGGACAACGCGAGGCGCGGATCAGGAGCGCTCTCGTGGCTGTTGTTCACGAGCTCGGGGGTCACTACCGAAAACACCATCAAGGGTGCGAAATACGTCAATTCCAAGCCCGTGTATTTCCCGAAGATCGATACCCGGTTCGACAATGACAACCGCGGTGGTGTGGCGTACCGCACCCTGGCGATCCACGATCTGGACGGCTCGACGACAGGCATCCCCAATTCCTATGTCCTGCTCAACGACGGCGAGAACGACAGCGTCGCCACCGACAGCACCTGCAAGATCCAGCCGACCTGGAACGCCTCCGTGTGCACGGGTGATATCGGACGCCTGAACATGGGTGGCGGTGGTGGCGGCCTCGGCGCTCGTGGCGTCGGCGCCCCGCTCGCTACCGGTGCCGGTCGCGGCGGTCCCGTTGGTCCCGGTGCGGGCGCAGCGCCCAGAGGCGGAGCTGCCGGTCCCGGCGCAGCTGCCCCGCGCGCTACCGGTGCTGGCGGCGGTGCTGCTGCTGCCCAGGCGCCAATCGTCCTAAGCCGCAATGGCAAGGAATTCCGCATCACGGGCAACCAGAGCACGCTGCGCGCCGGCACCGAGATCCGGGTGAAAACCGAAAGACCTCAAGTCTCTTTCAGCCTGAGTGAAATGAACAAAGACTCATGGGTGATTTTTGAACTGCCGGGTTTCGCTAGCTCAGGCTCCGGGACGAAGCAGGACAGCCTGGACGCATTGCGCAAGTCGAGCGAGACCTCATATTTCAATGACAAGGACGCCCTCTGGGTCAAGCTGGTAGTCCCCGCGGATCCGGAACCACCGATTCGTCCGACGGTTTCGCAAACCAGCATAACGGTCAGCCGATAAGTACGTTTTTCGCGAACTGAACGAAGCCCTCGGTGCAAGCCGGGGGCTTTTTTATGCGGCGGATAGTCCGTTCAAAATCGATCTTTCGCGGCGTTGAGATGGGATGAGGCTGGAGGAACGATATTGAGACCTGTAGATCTCTGAGGAAATCTCATCTACAAAAACGTCTACAGCCCGTTTCGGAGCGAGTCCGAAACGGGCTGTATCTTACTGACACGTTTAGTCGGGGCGAGAGGATTCGAACCTCCGGCCTCCTGGTCCCGAACCAGGCGCTCTACCAAGCTGAGCCACGCCCCGAGTAAAGCCAAAACATTCTAGCACAGCAAAACCGGATTCATTCCGACCACTCCAGACCGTCGAGCCAATCGGTAAGACGCTCGACGTGCGAGTGTGCAGTCCGATCCAGATGCAGCGGCGAAACGGAAACGTATCCGGCGGCGATGGCTTCAAGGTCCGTCATCAAAGTATGATTCGCCCCGATAACCGATTGCCGCGATTTGCGACTATCGGTGGGTCCGCATTGTCTTCCCTGCCGGGTCAGTCGAACCGATCCATTCCACGACTGCGGGTAGTTCACATTCAATACGACGTCCGGAGGAATTCCGTGTTGCAGCACCTGTGATGCGATACGCGCCGTCACACGCGCGGCATCGGAATAATCTTCCTTGTTCGAAAAAAACGACGAAACCGCAATTGCGGGTAAACCCTGAAGCGCGGCTTCAAACGCAGCAGACACGGTGCCCGAGTAGTTGATGTCGCCGCCGAGATTCAGCCCGTGATTCACTCCGGAAATCACCAGCGCAGGAAGTTGCTTCAGGATCCGGTCGCAGGCAAGAATCACACAGTCTGCCGGAGAACCTTCCACTGCAAAACGGTTCTTCCCCGCGCTGTAATAATGCGGAGCCTGCAAGTGAACCGTAATTCGATGGCTGTTCGCGCTCATCTCGCGGTCCGGCGCAACGGTAGTGATATGCCCCAGGGACGAAAGCGCAGTCTCGAGCGCAGAAAGGCCGGCGGCACGAATGCCGTCGTCGTTGGTGAGGAGAATTTCTGATTGCATCTCTTATGAAACAAAAAAGGACCGGCATTCCTGCCGGTCCTTCTAAGAATCGCTCGTTGCGAAAAGTTACTGTCCGCGGGCGCCACCACGTCCTGCAGGAGCTGCGGGGGCAGTCGCGGGCTTCGGCGGACCATAGTGCTTGACCAGATAGTCCACAAGAACGGGGATTTCGGCATCCTTCACATCCGCGCCGTTTCCAACCATTCCGTAAACGACGCTTTCCCATGCCGCTTTGTCATCGGCCCGGCGTGTGATGGGACCCAGGTCGTGGCAGGTGGTGCAAGCCGTATTCAGGATTTTCTCGCCCAGGGCGTCAGGATCTTCCTTCTTGGCATCTGGCGGCTTCACCGGGAACGCTTTCGCCAGATAGGCCGCAACGGTCGGGACCTGGGCGTCGGTGAGTGTCGCGCCGTAGGTCACCATGTGGTTGAGTGTTTCCTTCCAGCCGGCTTCGTCATGCTTGGCAGTCTTGACCAATTCCAGATCATGGCAGCCGCCGCAACCATCCAGGACCAGTTTCTTGCTTGTACCTTCGGGAAATCCCGTGTTGTCTGTCGCCTGAGGCTCCGGTGCCGGTGCGGCAACGCCGCGGCCCATCCCCATCAAACCGACTGCAGTCGCCAGTCCAACGGTGACCAACGTCAGCGGGACTGCTCTTTTCAGGAACTTGCTCATAATAAGGCCTCCAAAATAATGTCGGGATGAGAGGATTTGAACCTCCGACCCCACGCACCCCAAGCGTGTGCGCTACCAGGCTGCGCTACATCCCGAAGATCGGACATTCACTTTAGGATTTCCCTTCCAGCAAAGTCAAGATCTCACGCAGTTCGTCACGCACCTTCGCCAGCATTTTATCGCGTTCTGCCGGCGCAATCGGCTTGGAACGTGCCAGTTGCCGTCGCGCACCCGCTATCGTGAACCCGCGGTCATACAGAAGCGATTTGATCTTCAAAACCATCTCCACGTCCGCTTTGCGATACACCCGATGACCGGTCTTGCTCTTCTGGGGCGCCAGGTTCGGGAACTCCGTTTCCCAGAACCGCAAAACATAGGCTTCCAGCCCCGCCAGCTCACATACCTCCCCTATCTTGAAGAAGAGCTTATCCGGTATGTTGGACTTTGACGGCTTCACTTCTTTTTAGATTCACTCCGTCCGCTGCGTTGCCTGATTATAATCGGGGCCCCCGTGAATGGGTATTTCTGTCGAATCCTGTTTTCGACGAAGCGTTCGAAGGAAAAGTGCAGTTTTTTCGTCTTATTTGAAAAAATGACGAAGGTTGGAGGGTTCGTCTTCACCTGGGCGATGTACTTGATCTTCACGTCGGCCGGCAGTCCGCCACGCCCCAGGGTCTCTTCCCGGAGCAGCGTATTAAGGTCCTTCGTGGGAACGCGAACAAAGCGCGCGTCATAAACTTCCTTGATGACCTTGTACAGCTTCTGCACCCGCTGCCCGGTCTTAGCCGACAGAAACACGATGGGAGCAAAGGAGAGGAACTTCAGTTTCTCCCGGATATCCTTCTCGAAGTCCGACGTGATGCTGGGGGTCTTCGTCACCAGGTCCCATTTGTTCACTACGATGATCACCGACCGGCCCAGCTCATGCGCGTAACCGCCAATATGCGCATCGATGTTCGTGACGCCCTGGTCGCCGTCAATAATCAACAACCCGATATCGCTTCGTTCCAGGTGACGCCGCGCCATGACGACGCTGAGTTTCTCGGCTTTTAGTTCCGGCTTGCCCTTGCGGCGCATTCCGGCCGTATCGACGAATCGAATCGTAACGTCGTCTCGCTGAATCACGCTGTCGACCGCATCGCGCGTTGTACCCGCGATCGGCGACACCATGGAACGCTCCTCTCCCACGAGACGATTGAGCAGCGTCGATTTCCCCACATTGGGCCGGCCGATAATGGCTACGCGGATTTCGCCTGGGGCCTCTTCTTCCTCTTCGGTCTCCTTCGGCAGCGTCTCCACAACGGCATCCAGCAGATCCGTGATTCCCTTTCCGTGCTCGGCAGAAACAGGAAATGTCCGGTCGAACCCAAGCCGGTAAAACTCAGCGATCTCGCCACCGAGATTGTCGGAATCCACCTTGTTGATCGCGAGAAAGACCGTCTTGTTTTTTCGTCGCAGCAGCCGCGCCAGTTCCTGGTCGGCGGAGGTGATGGACGTTCGGCCGTCGACCACGAAGATCAGAATCGCGGCGGCGTCGATGGCAACGTCGGCCTGCTCGATGATCTTTTGCGGGATCTCGGTGTCATCGGTGGGGTCCATGCCCCCGGTATCGACGATTTCAAACGTATGGCCGCTCCATTTGGCCGTGGCGTAAATGCGGTCGCGCGTGATGCCGGGTTCATCCGTGACGATGGACCGGCGGGTGCCGGAGATTCGATTGAACAAGCTGGACTTGCCGACGTTGGGACGTCCGACAATGGCGATCAGTGGGGTGTTCTTCATTTTTTGAAAATGAGAAATGATTATTGATTAATGATTAATGACAAATCACCTTGGGTGATTTGTCATTAATCATTAATCAATAATCATTTCTCATTTGGGGGAAAGGGGCTACTGTCCGCCCGCGATGGACGGCAGTATCGAAATTGTGTCGCCGGGCTTCACTTCGGTCTCGAGGTCTTTCTTGTCCCGGATGCTGTCTTCATTCACGAACACGTTGATAAACCGCTTTACGTTTTTCCGATCGTCTTCGAGAACCCGTTCACCGAATCCCTGGAATTGCGCATCCATTTTCCTCAGCACTTCGCCCACCGTCGCGCCTTCAATCTTTACTTCCGCCTGCCCGGAAGTCACAGGACGCAGCGGCGTCGGAATCCTCACAGTAACGCTCATTTCCAAAATCTCCTATTCGCTGGTCATTCAATGACCAGGGGTTCTTCGTAGAATCGTTTCTCGGTCTCCGTCACTTTCAAATCCCAGCTCTGAGCCGAGGCTACGGTTCCGTTCTGCACCGATACGATCACGTAAGAGTAGCCCGGATGCCCCTCATCTGTATCGGTCTTCGACGCCTGGGAAGGATGGTCCGGATGCGAATGGTAGATCCCCACGATCTCCCATGGTCCCCCTGCGAATTCATTTGTCACCTGAAGGAAGCACTTATCATCGAGCTTGTACTGAACTCGCGGACGCTCCGCATTCAGGTTTTTGCATCTGCGAGCAGCGTGCACGTGCCGCTCATTTCCGTCGAAACGCCCAACCATCAGCCCACAACACTCATATGGGTAAGCTTCTTCCATGTGGTCGTAGATTTCGCGCATGACGGATGACGGTATCTTGATCATAACCAGAGTCCGAAAGTATACACTTAGCCGGTGATGAACGAGTTTTTTGGACCGGGTGGTCTTCTGGAACAAAGGCTCGGAGACTACGAATTCCGCCCTTCCCAGATCCGGATGGCCGAAGGCGTTTACCAGGCTCTTGAAGCCCAGAATCACCTGATTGTCGAGGCCGGTACGGGTACCGGCAAGACCATCGCCTATCTTCTTCCTGCCCTTGTGAACGGCCGTCGGATCATCGTATCCACGGGAACGAAAACGCTGCAGGACCAGATCTACTACAAGGATATTCCCCTCCTCGAAACCATTGTCGGACGTCCGATCGCCGCGGCCTACCTGAAGGGCCGGAACAACTACCTTTGCCGTCAGAAAATGGAAGCCATGGCTTCCGAAGGCCTGTTCACCGCCCTGGAGCTGCCGAACTTCCAGTCCATTCTCGACTGGTCCAGGACGACGCAAACCGGCGATCGTTCCGAACTTGGCGAGGCCGGGGAAGATTCCGAACTCTGGATGAAACTGGATGCGCGGCGGGACCGATGCTCCGGTTCCAAGTGCGTCGACTTCGACCGATGTTTCCTCACACTGATGCGCCAGAAGGCGATGGAAGCCGACATCGTGATCGTGAATCACCACCTGTTCTTCGCCGATCTCGCCATTCGAAAGGGGGACACGCCCGGAATACTTCCAGACTACAGCGCCGTGATTTTCGATGAGGCGCATGAACTGGAAGAAATCGCGACGGAGTATTTCGGCTTTCACGTCAGTAACTTTCGGCTCTTTGAACTCGTGCAGGATGGACATCGCCTGTCGTACAAATCCGAAGTGGCGTGCGATGAAATCGTTCCCATACAACGGGCTTCGGAAAGGTTCTTCGCCAATTTCGACAAAATGCCTGAAGGTCGCCAACCCATTCGAAGCCTCGAAGGCATCGACGCATTGATCGCCACGCTTCAGGACGCCCGCGCGTCCCTGAAACGACGCAACGACTTTTCCGGCGAGTGGGAAGCCCTGGACCGGCGGGCCGGCGAAATTGCCAGTGACCTGGAAGTGTTTCGGGGCGGGTTCCGTGAAAACTATGTGTCGTGGATCGAACGCCGCGGACGGGGAGTATTTCTCGAAGCGTGCCCGATCGATGTCTCCGGACTGCTGAAGGAAAGCCTGTTTGACCGCGTCCCGACCTGCATTCTCACGTCGGCGACGTTGACCGTCGCGGAGTCGTTCTCCTACTTTCGCGATCGTATCGGAATGAGAGAAGGCGACGAGTTCACGCTGTCGACGGAGTTCAATCTGCGCAACCAGACCATGCTGTATGTGCCGAAGGGCATGCCCGACTATCGTCATCCCACGTACCTGGCCCGGGCCGTGGAGGAAGTGAAGAATATTTTGAAGGCCTCTCAGGGACGGGCATTTGTTCTCTTCACGAGTTATCAGCAGATGCTGGCGGTTTACGATCAGGTATCTCGCGACGTCCGTTTCCCCTGCCTGCTGCAGACGCGCAGCGGCGGAAAGAGCCGGCTCCTCGACGAGTTCCGAATAACGCCCAATGCCGTGTTGTTCGGTACCTCCAGCTTCTGGCAGGGCGTCGACGTCAAAGGCGAATCGCTGAGCGCGGTGATCATCGACAAACTTCCGTTCCAGGTTCCATCGGATCCTCTCGTCAGCGCACGCGTGGCGCGCGTCGAGCGAGAAGGCGGCAACCCATTTTCGGATTATCAAGTGCCGCATGCCGTCCTGCGACTCAAGCAGGGACTGGGCCGGCTGATCCGGTCCCGCTCGGATCGCGGAATACTTTCCATTCTCGATAGCAGGCTCAGCACGAAGGGTTACGGTAAGCTTTTCATGGCGAGCTTGCCCAACTACGCGGTGACCGGGAATATCGAAGACCTCGTCGATTTCATGAAGGAAGGCAGTCCTGTCTGACCGTATGCGCATCACAGAGATATTTTTCTCAGTCCAGGGCGAATCGTCGCATGTGGGAAAGCCCTGTGTGTTCGTCCGCCTGACGGGATGCGCGCTGCGATGCGTGTGGTGCGACACCAAGTACTCGTACAGCGGTGGAAAGGAAATGTCGCTGACGGAGGTACTGACATCCATAGAGTCCTATCCCACCCGACTCGCGGAGATCACCGGCGGTGAGCCGCTGGAGCAGGACGAGGCCTATCCGCTGATGGACGCGCTGCTGGCGAAAAACTACACCGTGATGCTCGAAACCGGAGGGCATGTTCGAATCGATCGCGTGCCAAAACCGGTGATCAAGATCATCGATATCAAGTGCCCGGACAGCGGCGAGGGACAGACCTTTTGCTGGGAGAACATTGCGCTGGCGGAGCCACACGATGAGTTCAAGTTCGTGATCGCGTCGCGGAAGGATTATGAGTGGAGCCGGGAGGTGGTCCGCGAGCAATTGCGGAACTGTCCAAACACCCTGCTTTTTTCACCGGCCCACGAGGAACTTCCGCCACGCCAGCTTGCCGAATGGGTGCTTGCCGACGGGCTGCCGGTTCGGGTTCAGCTGCAGATGCATAAATACATCTGGGGCGCGGAGGTCCGGGGCGTTTAGGGCTGGGAACGGCAGAAATGTTCATTGTTCAATGTTCATTGTTCATTTGTCATTTGAGGAAGAGAAGCGCCCTTCCACAAATGACAAATGAACAATGAACATTGAACAATGACAAAGCCCCCGGTTCCCTTTGACTTAAGCAGGGTAAGGCCCATAAAATGCAAGGCCTGTGAACTCTAATTCCAATACCGGTCGAGCTCGGGCGGTGGTCCTGATGAGCGGGGGTATGGATAGCTGCGTCACGGCGGCCATTGCCGCTCGCGATTACGACATCGCCGCGCTCCACGCCAGTTATGGACAGCGAACTGAAACTCGTGAACTTCAATGCTTTCATGCGCTGGCGGATCACTTTGGAGCCGTGAACCGCATGGTGGTCCAGCTGGATTACTTTTCGAAAATCGGGGGCTCCAGTCTTACGGATTCCCGCATGCCGGTGCTCGAAGCGGACCTCCACAGCACAGCCATCCCGAACACTTACGTTCCGTTCCGTAATGCTCATTTTCTGTCGATTGCAACATCGTGGGCAGAGGTCCTGGGAGCCACGAAAATCTTTATCGGCGCGGTGTTCGAAGACAGCTCCGGATATCCGGATTGCCGGCCGGAATACTATGATGCGATGAATGCGGTCATCCGTGCCGGGACACGGCCCGAAACAAATATCACTATTGAAACGCCGTTGATCTATCTGAAAAAGAGCGACATCGTCAAACGCGGTGTGGAACTTGACGCTCCGCTGAATCAAACCTGGTCCTGCTATCGCGACTCCGACACGGCATGCGGTAACTGCGACAGCTGCGCACTTCGGCTCAGGGCCTTCCAGGAAGCGGGTTTCGACGATCCGATCGCTTATGCCAAACGGCCGGAATACTTGCGAATTTGAATTTTGTAACCCGAGGAGGTTTTGAAATGAAGCTCAGCGTAAAAATCCTTTCGACACTCGTTGCCGGACTCCTTTTGATAGTGCCTGCCTTTGCACAATCCGGGGATGGCATTGTTTCCGGAAAGGTCATCGGCCGCGATGGCATGCCCGCTCCCGCTGGTATCGTGATCTATGTCGATCGCATGAACAGCCAGAATGCGCTCCAGAAAGTCGTTGCGCAGCGTTTTGAAGTCAAGACCGGGAAAAATGGATCCTACTCCCAGAACGGTCTTCCCCCCGGCGCCTATGTCGTGACTCTGGTTGAGAACGGCAGACCCCTGATGGTGAAGGGCGATGCGGTAGGAGACACCATCCTGGTCGCCAGTGGCCGTGAAGGAATTGCGAACTTTGACATGACCAAGGCTCCAGCTCCTGTTGCTGGGGCACCTGCGCCTGGTGCACCGCCCCCGTCTGCGGCAGACCTTGCGAAAGATCGCGAGGAGATGGAAAAAGCTGCCAAGAACAAGAAGACTCGCGACGAAGCATTCAAGCTGGGTAAGGCTGCTTATGAAGCCAAGAACTACGAAGAAGCGGTTAAGCAGTTCGAGGTCGTGACAATCGCGGATCCCAAGCAGGACGTCGCATTCGCCAATCTTGGGAATTCATACCACGCCCTCAAGAAGGAAGAAGAAGCTGCAGCCGCGTATCAGAAAGCGATCCAGCTGAAACCCACGGAAGCCGCGTATTTCAACAACCTGGGGCTGTCCCTGGGCGCTCAGAAGAAACTCGACGAGGCGAAAGCCGCCTTCGAAACCGCAGCGTCCCTGGATCCGGTGAAAGCCGGAGACTACCTGTTTAACCAGGGCGCGATGTACAACAACAACAACGACTACCCCAAAGCCATTGAGGCCTTCAAGAAGACCTTGGAGAAAGACCCGAATAACAAGTCCGCAATGATGCAGATTGCCCTTTCCTACATGGGGAAGGAAGAAACAATGCCTCTGGCCGTACCGATTCTTGAAAAGTTCCTGACGCTCAAACCTACTGCGGATGATGCCGCATTGGCCAATGCGTACCTTGAAGCCATCAAGACAACCGCGCCTACCGAGTACAAGAGCGAGAAGGCACTTGCGGACGAAAAGGCGAAGGCTGCCAAGGCTCCAAAAGCCGGCACAACGAAGAAGACGAACTAACAACCCACAGAACTGGGATCCGGGAAGCCTCGGATCCCAGCTTCTCAATCCCCAAACGGTACTTTCCCCAGATGTTCACCTCACGCAATATTCACTTCGCATTACTCGGAATCATTCTCGGCGCGGCAATCGGCTACGTGACGGCTTTCTATCAGGCGGCGGCAGCCGCACCGCCCATTGACGATCATCCTGCGCTTGCATCGTCGGGCGAGGAGGGTGCGCTCCCTGCAAACCATCCCAATGTGGACTCCGGTGAGATGCTGGAGTTGTTGAAGAAAGCCGCCGAGGATAGCCCGACTCAACCGGAAGTGCTTTCGCGCTACGCCAATGAACTGTTCCAGCTCGGCCGCATGGAAGAGTCCGCGGTCTGGTACGGAAAGGTTGTCGCACTGAAGCCGAAGGACAACGATGTGCGCAGCCTGTACGGCGCCGTGCTCTGGAGAATCGGAAGAAAAGAAGAAGCGAAGACTCAGCTGCAGACCGCGCTGAATCAGGATCCGAAGCATGTGCCGAGCATGCACGGGCTGTTCATCATCGCGCTCGACAGTCAGGACGTCGCAAAGGCGACGGAATACGTGCGCCAGATTGAGAAGTCGGAGCCGGATTACCCGGGATTGGCGGACTTGAAGGCGAGACTTGCGGCTGCGAAGTAGAGACTTGCCTTAGGTTGGTCGCCGGGAAATCCGGGGATCTGATCAATTCTCAATTCCCAATTCTCAATTCTCATCCGCAGTGGAAGGGGAATTGCCAGATTACTGTCCGATGCAGGACAGGATCTTAAAGTCGGACCAACTCGAAGAAAGATTTGTTGATTTCGCGGCGAGGGTCATCCGCCTTGCCGGAAAGCTTGCCAGAACCTTCCAGGGCCGACACATAGCCAATCAGATACTGCGTTCCGGAACTGCCGCGGCCCCTAACTATGCGGAGGCCCGCGGAGCGGAAAGTCGTGCGGACTTCATTCACAAGATGAGAATCGTCCAGAAGGAATTGAATGAGACTGCGGTCTGGATTCGCGTCGCATGCAAAAGCTCCCTGATTTCTCAGAATTTAATTGTCGATATTCTGGCGGAAAACAGGGAGCTC
>Ga0184628_10001359_pt1 | contig 12109 bp, 11 predicted proteins | sample PLM4_5_b1_FD_133149 | JGI IMG/M metagenome (GOLD analysis project Ga0184628, IMG submission 133149) | Groundwater sediment microbial communities from an aquifer in East River, Colorado, USA - PLM4_5_b1 | ecosystem: Environmental > Terrestrial > Soil > Riparian zone | place: USA: East River...
GCATTGGCGACGGCATGGCTGAGTGCCACGACGCTGGCTTACATCTGCATCCGGAAGCGAATGATTGAGCAGCATAAGGAATGGATGATTCGCAGTTATGTGATTACGTTCGCATTTGTGAACTTCCGAATACTGGTCGGCATTCTCCAGGGCATGGGAGTGGGAACCCTTAACGAACAACTGACAGCGGCCAGCTGGTTTTGCTGGGCAGTGCCCCTGTTAATCACGGAACTTATCCTTCAGGGCCGAAAAATCCTGAGACCCGGCTACGCTTCAACCGCCAAATCCCACTAAATATCGTCGGGACCGTGGAACAACAAGTCGCGGAAAAAGCGAAAGTTATTCCGAATTTTTCGCGAAGTCTTTACGCATAACCGAAGAATAGCCATTGTTTTCCGCAAGTCCACGATGGATCCCCTCGTGCAATACATTCATGCATGAAAGATGACATTCGCAAACGTATTGAGAATCTGAAAAAAGACATCGAAAAAGCCAGCGGTGAGAAGCCGACGTTTGGCACAGCACCAGACTGTCCTCCGGATGTTGAGGAGGCATTCCTACGCGAGGTACTGAAGTTTGAATTAAAGGAAAAGGATCGCCGACAACAACAGCGCTGAGTATGGTTTCGTCAGCATGAGAGGTGAGGTATGCTCGTTCACAACATCATGCAGATCGAAGTCATGCGCAGACCCTTCACGGTGGACGAGTACGACCGCATGGTCGAAGTCGGCATCCTGGGCAAGGACGACCACGTCGAGCTCATTGAGGGTGAAATTCTGGAGATGAGCCCGATTGGCTGGCGCCACGTTGCATGTGTCGATCGAGCAAATGCGCTCCTGGTGCCCGCTCTTGTGGGGAAGGCCATTGTTCGCGTCCAGGGTCCGATCCGTCTGGGCGACTACACCAAACCGCAGCCCGACCTGATCCTTCTTGAGCCTCGAAAGGACTATTATGCGGCGCAGGGAGCGGTCACGCGAAACGCACTATTGGTGATCGAGGTGTCGGACAGTTCAATCCGATACGATCGCGGACTCAAGTTGAGCGTCTACGCGAAGCATGGAGTATCTGAGGTCTGGATTGAAGACCTGACCACCGACACTCTACTGGTTTTTCGAGATCCTTCCGGCAAAGTCTACAAAACCAATCTCACGCTCCAGCGCGCCGATTCGATCTCTCCTCTCGCCTTTCCCGATCTTCGCCTTTCCGTCTCCGATCTCCTCGGCCTCAACGTAGAGTAAGCGTTGCGGCGGACATGCATGAAGAGCCAGGCTTTCAGAGACTATTTGCACGGACCGACTCGCGCCTGGCGTTGGATGAGGGATACCATTACGACAGTTGCTTGAAGAGGAGTTGTGAATTGTCGTGATCCCGTCCACTGTCATTGAATTCCGGAAAAAGTTCGATCGTGAGCGCATATCTCGAAACTATTCGGCCACGCTGCACCTGGCGCTGACCGTCGGTGCGAGCAGCGGTGTTGTGCTGTACTCCCTGTTTCACCTTCACGGCATTCAGCCCATGGAATGGCTGACGATTCCGGTGACATTCCTATACGCCAACATGACCGAATACGTCGTACACCGTGTGCCGATGCATCATCCCATTCCTGGATTGTGGAAGGTCTTTGAGGGTCACACGCTGGAACACCATCACTACTTCACGGATGAATCGATGGAAATGGATGGAATGCGCTCGCTCTCGATCATCCTGTTTCCACCGATCATGATGGTGCTCTTCCTGGGCATATTTGCGTTCCCTGTGGCGTACCTCGTCGGCTACCTGATTTCGTCCAACGCCGGTTACCTGTTCCTCGTGGTTGCCATGGGGTATTACGCCAACTACGAACTGTTTCACCTGGCGTACCACATGCCCGGGAATTCCTGGGTTGGCCGTTTACCGTTCATGAAGTCGCTGCGGCAGCAGCACACGCTGCATCATGACCTCAGGCTGATGTCGAGCTTCTGCTTCAACATCACCTACCCGATCGGGGATCTTATTTTCCGAACGATGGGTCCGAAGAGAAAAGGGTCTGCTACTTAAAGGACGCGGGAGGATTGCCATTCCCGCATGTGGGACGCGGTTCGCAATCCTCCCGACCGGCTGGGTCTTAGAGTTGTCCCCGGATTTCGCCGCCTGGAAAGTCGCCGGGACCAGTATTTGGGGATCCCTGGCCGTCATTGGTGTGGACGTTGACGTAGATGTTTCCCGCCTCGATAGCGTCAATGAGATCGGACAGAGGGTGCCCCGTGAGCGGTCCGATCAAATCGCTTTCAGTAATCTGGCCTTCGGCGATGACGCCCTGAATGCGGCCGCCTCCGGGTGCCACAGAGCCATAAAGGAAAGCGACAATTGGTCCGTTCGTGCCGGCAGCTCCAAGGTGGATGTGAGATGCAACCACGTTGTGAATGTTGGCCACGATCAATTTGTAGGACACCCCATCGTCTTCAATCTCGAAGTGTGCGTTGCCCTGGGCTTTCGTGTCCCTGGGCGGACCTTCTTCGTGGCCGGTGAGGTGAGTCACCATTGTGTTGACCTTGACGTTGTATCCTCGCGTTGTCTGGCGGCCAGACAAGAGAACGAGCACTGCAAGCGTCAGAATCAGAAATCGACCGATGCGCATAGATTTCCTCCTGTGGAAGAGAAATTGTATTTCGAGTTGGCCAATGCTATCAGCACTCGCATCGGAAGGGAATCATGGAAGAGAAAGCGCCCGGCTACTTCCCGGGCGTCTTAGGGAGCAGCTTGCCGTAGCTTCTGGCACGCATCCAGGCCAGGACCCGGGAGGATCGCCATTCCCTCAGATCATCGAAGTAGGAATACACGACCGGCGTCACCAGCAGCGTGAGCAAAAGGCATAGCATCTGTCCGCCGATAATCGTGATCGCCATCGAGGCGCGGGAACCTGCGCCGGAGCCGCGGCCGAGAGCGATGGGCAGCATGCCGGCCACGATTGCAACCGTCGTCATCAGGATGGGCCGCAGGCGGACGTGATTGGCGGTGATCAACGCCTCGTGCCGTTCCATGCCCTGATCGCGAAGTGTGTTGGTGTAGTCGACCTGAAGAATCGAATTCTTTTTGACGATGCCGAAAAGCATCAGCATTCCGATGCCGCTGTAGACATTCAACGTATTTCCCGTAATCAGCAATGCCAGCAAGCCCGCAGGCAGACTCAGCGGGAGCGCGGTCATGATCGTCAGCGGATGAACCACGCTGTTGAACTGCGACGCGAGCACCATGAAGATGAACGCCACGGCCAGCAGCATGGCCAGGGTGAAATCATCGGCTGCGGTCGCCAGTGTTCGCGCGCTCCCGGTAAACACCACCTGGTAACCGGGCTTCAGGTTCAGTTCTTCCACCTTCTGCTTCGCGATCGTGACGGCTTCACCGAGCGGGATGCTATCCAGATTTGCGAAGGTGTTGATGTTTCGCTGACGCTGGTACCGGTCAATGCGCGAAGGGCCGGTGTCGGATTTCAATTGAGCCACATCGCTCACGCGCACCACGCGGCCGCCCGTGGCGGGGATGAGCAGGTTGCTCAATTTTGCCGGATCATCACGAAAGTCCGTGTCGAGCCGGAGCTGAACATCGTACTGATTGTCGCCGTCCTTCAACGTGGAAACGAGTTCTCCTCCGACCAGCGTTCGAAGATCGCCAGCGAGAGAGTCAATCGAAACTCCCAGATCCGCGGCACGAACACGATCCACCATGACGCGCAGTTCCGGCTGGGTGGATTGAAAGTTCGAATCGGCGTCGGCCACTCCCGGTATGCTGCGCAGTTTTCCGATCAATGCGACAACGTAGGTTTGAAGTTGCGTAATATCGGGACCCTGGATCAGCATCTGCAGACGGTTTGCGTTGCCGGTGCTCCCGCGATTGTTGTTTCCTCCCGCAGTGGATGCTCCGGACAGATCGGTACCGCCGGAAACGTTGCTTCGAATTCCGGGATATCGTGTACGAATGATACCCCGAACCTGCCGGATCAGATCCTGCTGGGAAACGACAAGCTTGTCCTTCGCCGGCTCCATTCCAACAAGAGACTTTACGCGATCGAAGTAGGACATCTCCCGTTCTTCCAGCGGAATCATACCGACGAAAAATTGGGCCTGGCCGGAATTGATGTTGGTGAACACCGTCTGAACGGCCGGCAACTTTCTTAACGTCGGTTCCATACCCTCGAAGTATTCCTGGGTTCGTTGAAAGCTCGTTCCCGTCGGCAGGTTCAGGCTGACGTTGAATTCGCCTTGATCATCTTCCGGAACAAGTTCGGTGCCGATCCTCGGATAGAAGTAAGCGGCAGACGCCGTCACCATCAGGGCAAGCACCAGCATGACAAGTCGATGATGGAGACTGAACCTCAGCATTCTGCCGTAGGACCGGTCTATGAATGCATAGACTCCTTTTGATTTCGAGTGGTCCGCGTGGGTTCCGGCGTCCGATGACCGCAGCCATGTGGCGCACATTGCCGGAGTGAGAGTGAACGAAATGAACATCGACAGCAGGATCGCCGCGGCGGATACAATTCCGAACGCCAGCAGGTACTGTCCGATCTGCCCGGTAATGAAAATGACCGGAAGAAAGATGACGACCAGGGACAACGTCGTCGCGAGAACGGCAAGTCCGATTTCCTCGGTCGCCTGCGCCGCAGCTTCCTTCGGCGTCATGCCTTTTTCTTCCACGTATCGAAACACGTTTTCAAGCACAACGATGGCGTCATCGATCACGATACCGGTCGCCAGTGAGAGCGCCAATAGCGTCATGTTGTTGAGCGTCATATCCATCGCGCGCATCACGGCAAATGTACCAATGAGCGAAACCGGAATGGCCACTGCGGCGATGATCGTGCTGCGAAGATTACGCAGAAAGAAAAACACAACGACGGCTGCGAGAATACTGCCCAGGATCAGGTGATGCTGAATGTCTTCGATCGATCGCCGGATGAACACCGACTGATCGCGCCGAACGGCGATTTGAATATCCGCCGGAAGAGTTTCCTTGATCGTTTCAATCCGGGCCAACACATCGTCCACCACTCGAACCGTATTGGTTCCCGTCTGCTTCACAATGGACAGGGATACTGCCGTTTGCCCGTCGACGCGCGTCACGCTTCGAACTTCCTCAACGGTATCCACCACGCGCCCGACGTCTTTGAAAGTGACGGTGGAGCCATTCTTCTGTGAAAGGATGATGCGATTGAAATCGTCGACATTCTCCAGGCGTCCCATCGTCCTTAACGCGATTTCGGAAGGTCCGGAAATGAAGGTGCCTCCCGGAATCTCCACATTCTGTCGTTCAACGGCCTGCCGCAGCTGAGCCACTGTGATCCCATAGGCGTTCAGGCGATCCGCGTTGAGCAACAATTGAATCTGCCGGCGTCGGTCCCCATTGAACTGCACGCTTGCCACGCCGTTGATGGTTTCAATCACCTGCTTGATCTTTTGATCGACAAGATCGGTGAGTTCCTTGGGATCGCGGCTGCCATACATGGCCAGAGTCAGGATTGGCGAAGAGTCCGGATCGTTTTTCTGAATGACCGGCGGTCCGGCATTTTGGGGAAACCGGTTGACGATGGGCCCGATCTTGTCACGTACGTCCTGCACGGCAACGTCGATGGATTTTTCCAGCGTGAACGTGATGTTGATGTTGGATGAGCCCTGGTTCGAAGTCGTTCGAAGCTCGTCGATGCCGGCAATGGAATTCACAGCCTCTTCGATCGGCTTTGTCAGCTGGGATTCGACTTCCTCCGCGCTGGCGCCGGGCAGACTCACGTTCACGTTGACGTTGGGCAGATCTGTCTTTGGCATCAGGTCGACGCCGAGATCCTTATACGAAAAAGCGCCGATCGTGACCATGGCGAGGGACATCATGAAGGCGAATACCGGACGGCGAATGCTGACGTCGGCGAGCTTCATTTGGATTCTCCCGCGCCTGCCGGCTCAGCAGCCCCCGCTATGGTAACTTTCGTTCCCGTCACGAGCTGGTTCAGGTTACTGATGGCTACCATTTCATTTCCCGTCAGGCCTGTGAGTATTTCGAAGAATTTTCCTTCGTGGGCTCCAAGCGACACGCTCTGCTGGCGGATGACGCCATTGTCGACGACAAACGTCGATGTCACGCCCGCGAGAGTGGATACGGCTTCCTCGGGAAGTGCCATCACGTTGTTGTCTCGTTCGGTGAGGATGACACCCTTCGCAAAGAATCCCGGTTTCAGTTTGCGGTTCGCATTGTCGACCTGAACCTCAACGGCAAAGGTCCGCGTCAGCTCGTCAATGGATGGGCTGATGTTGAGGATCCTGCCTTTGAACATCTGGCCTGGAAAGGGTTCGACTACAAACTCCACCGGCAGGTTCGTACGAATGAGATTGGAGAATTTCTCCTGGACCGCCGTCCGGAGCTGGAGAGGATTCAACTGAACAATAGTCGCGATCTGCGTATTTTCACGGATGAACTCACCACGCTGCACCAGACGTTCGGACACGACTCCATTGACCGGAGATTTCACCGTCGCATCTTCAATCTTTTTTTGCGCCAGAGACACAGCCGCGCGACGGTCCTGAAGGCTCGCCTTCAGGGATCGAACCGATTCCATCGAGGATTGAAGCTGGGCCTCGAAGACCTTCAGTCGAGTTTCATTCGTGTCCAGGTCCGTGCGAGGCACCAGTCCCCTGCTGACGAGTTCCTGGGTTTGCGCAAGTTTCACGCGGGCATCGTCGCGATTGGCGATTGCCGTACGAACACTGGCAATCTGTTCATCCGGCGGAATGACATTTGGCTTTGTGGGATCCAGACCAAGCTGGGCTTCGGTTTGCCTCAAGGCGCTTTCGGCCCGATCCCGTGCAAGCTGCAATTCGCGATCATCGAGTCGGATGAGGATATCTCCTGTGCGAATTTCCTTCCCGAGATCGATGTTGGAGAAAATGACCGTGCCGGCCACTTCCGTGGATACCTTGACCTGCTCAATCGAAACCAGGTTTCCCGACAATTCGATCTGCCGTTGTATGGAAATGCGCTGCACCCCAGTGGTGCGAACTTCGATTGAGGGTTGATCGCCGCCCCGGCCGCCACGTGACCCACCTGGGCCATTTGGATTGCCTGGACCAGATGCCTGGGCGGACTGAGGGGCGGAATTACCTCCGCAACTCGAAACGGCCAGAATCGGAAAAAGTAAAAAGATAAATAAATACGGACGTTGGATTCTCAAGGTTGATCTCACACCTTTGTTAGAGAACTTCTGAATCTGAGCTTGGCGCAGTATGTATGGCGCCGGCTGTTATAGAGCGAAAAGGCTTAGATCAGAGAAGGAGGAGCACGAGAAGGAATCCGGAGCGGGGAATGACCGTAAGGCCGAAAATCGGGAGTTGTATCCAGATGTCTGTCGATCACCAGCAGTGTCCCCGCAACGATCTGCGGTGTCTCCACGACGAAATGGTTCTGGAGAATGCGTGGGCGCCTTACCTGAGGAACATAAGGTTTCGACTTGTCGATGGAAGCGGACGAGCCCGAAGACTGCCGCTCGGAAAACTTATCCATCCAGGCCGATGTCTTACTATTCGAAATCCCAATGACCATGCACGCGTACAAAACCGCGAAGGCGGTGACTGCAATGCGTTTGGTATGTGTCTGCGTGGATATCATCGAAGTCCTGAGATCATACCAAAAACAGCGGGGTAGCGTCAGCAGAAGTATGCGGGCCGCTTCGAGGCTTCAGGGCAGGTAGTGGTCGGCCATGCTGCGAAGAAGATCGCGCACCTCGAGAGCTTTGGTCTCGATGGTGCGCGTCCGGTCGGTCGCTTTGGGAGAGAGCTGCTCCAGCTGGAGCAGCTCGGAGGTTGTCAGGATCACGCCGACCCGGTTGTTGAGGTCATGTATCCATTGGCGCAGCGGTTTCAGGTCGATTTCATCAGCCATTTCCCCGCTACTCTACCATGACCTATTGCTTAATATTCAGCGTCTCCTGCATTATCTGGTCCGCCGTTGTGATCATCTTCGCGTTGGCCTGGTAGCCGCGCTGGAAGGTGATGATCTTCGTCAGCTCGGTCGCAAGATCGACGTTGGAAAGTTCAAGCGAACCGCTCATCAATTTCCCCTGTCCGCTGTCTTCAGGAGCTCCGACTCGAGCCGTACCGGAGGTGGCCGATTCCGTGAAGAGCCCGCTGCCGGCGGGAGTCAACCCATTGAAATCACTGAACTGGGCAAGCGCGATCTGTGCAAGGTTGACGGTCCGGCCGTTGTTGAACACGGCAGAGAGGATTCCGTTGGACTGGATGGCGAGACTCGACAGAGTTCCGGCCACCGAACCATTTTGATTGCTCGCGGTGACTTCGCTGGTGCTGGCAAATCCACTGACGCTCGGAGTACCTGCCGCGGAAATCAGATTCCAGGTCATCGGCGAAAGCGTTCCGCCATTACCAAGCGCCGGCAGTGTGACGGTGCCGGGAGGAACGGTCAGGTCTGCCAGAGGAGGATTGGTGGCCGGATCGGCACCCAGATATGCCGAGGTCAGGACGCCACTTCCGTCGAAAACCAGGGCGCCGGCTGCAGGAGTTGCAGTTGCTGTGGCACCCGTCAACAGGCTCAACTGACCGGTCGCGGTTGGTAGTGCTCCGGCGACTTCGTTGGCAGGGATTGTCAGGTCAAAGCGCCATCGCGTAACCGGAGTCGCACCGCCGGTGATGTCTTTCACCATCGACAATGTCGCGTTGTGCGCGGTTCCATTGGAATCAAATACCTGAACCGCGGTTGAGAATGTGGAGCCGGTTGGAGCGGAGGCGTCCAGGTTCATGCCCAGTTCAAACTGTGTTGTTGCCGTCGGAGACACCAGATTGTTCGGTACGATAATGTCCGAGACGCCACCGCTCTTGTTGATCAAGCCGGTTGTCGGGTCGAGCTGATATCCCTGAACATTGAGGCCGCCTCCGGAAACAAGATTTCCGTCGGCGTCCAGATGCATGGTGCCGGCCCTGGTATACAAGCGCGTGCCGTTGTCATCAAGGACGAGCATGCCGGAACCTTGAATCGCCACATCCAACGGGTTGTTCGACGCTTGAACGCCTCCCTGACTGAACTGAGCGCGAACCGACTGGACCTGGCTTCCCAGGCCGATATGGTTCATGTTTCCACCCGGTGTACTGAACTGCTGGCCGAGCACCTCGCTGAATGAGATATCGGATTCCTTGAATCCAACGGTATTCAGGTTGGCCAGGTTGTTCCCAACGACATTCAGTCCCATCGTGCTGGAATTCAGCCCGCTCAGGGCGGTCGAAAAAGTATTCATTCCCATTGCATGTGCTCCTTAATTCTGAACTTCTGTTGTTTGTGAGTCTGTGGTTTCGGTCGACTGCGCTGCGTTCGTCTGGCTGGCCGTTGCCGCAGACTGGGTCAGGACTCTTTGAACCTCATCCATGGAACTTCGGATTTTCGTAAGTTCCTCGAGACTGCTGAACTGGGCGAGCTGTGCAACGAACTCGCTGCCTTCGATCGGATTCAACGGGTTCTGTCCTTTCAGCTGTGCCACGAGCAGAATCAGGAACTCATTCTGTTTGTCTTTGGCATTCTCCTGCGCCTTGGCGCCGGTTGTGGATTGAGCCGCGTCCGGCAATGTGGATGAGATCGGGTCCATCGCGTAACCTCCGGCGTTCTGTTACGCACGATGCGGACCAAAATGGATTTGCTGAAATTAAAGGGACTTGGGCGTTGCGGACGGACCGGGCAGGTAGGTTGTTTCGACCACATCGGCAAATTCTGCATCGGACTTTAGGAATTTCTTTGCGCGGGATTGCGAACGCGGCTGGCCGTCGGCGTCTGTGGCGCTTCCGAAATTGCTGAAATCCAGCGTGACCGGCATCGGGTTGTTGCGCTGCAGTTCGCGCATGAGCATGGGGCTGGCAATCTGCAGGTCTTCCCGCAGGCGTTCATTGGCGGAACCGATCTGCACGTTCAGGTTTCCATTTCGTTCACGGATGATCACGCGCACCTGGGATTCCGGATCACCGATGTCCATGGAGACGCTGCGAACTACTAGGGGAGGTGGAGGAGGTTCAAACACCAGACGTACGCTTTGGACTTCAGTCGGCCGGGCGAGCGCTGCAGGCCGATCCGAGGGTGGTGTCAGTGTAGTCAAATCGTTCAGGAAAGTACTTCCCTCAGCAACTGGCTTGACCGGTTTGATCACTTCCGTCTTGTAGACGAAACGAGTGACACCGAATTCGGCCAGGTTCAGTCGCTGCGGTGGTTGCTCTTCGCTTTCCATGGGAATTGAAACCAGATGCGTTGGGCTGGGCTGAACCTCAGGCGTTGCAGGATTATGCAGAGGTGCAGTCGTAACTAGTCGGACAACGTTGATGAGAATGGTCGGATCTTCAACGACGTTTTCGGTCCGAAAAATCGGGGACAGAGGGGGGGACACAGGGGACAGACTACTCTTTCCCCGATTTTTTTCCCCTCCAGGTGCCAGGCGTATTGTTTCCCCAGGTTTGGAATCTTCGGAAATATTTGGAAACAATCCCTCTCTCAACGGGGGGGAGGGGTTCGAATTATTTCCTCTGTACTCAGTCTGTTCGGGTTGAAGCGGCAGCTTCGAATTCTCAACTGGCTTTACTGGATTTTCGCCTTCGGCTCCGCGAATCGGAGTGGAAGCGAGCTCTAAGGAGTTCGGAATTGATGTCTGCAGAGTCGCGGCCACAGGTATCAGACGCTTTGTTTCCGTGGGTTTCGATATCTCGGAGAAATTCGGGGACAGAGTAGTCTGACCCCTGTGTCCCCCATTTCTTTCTGCATTTGGGGCCGTAAGTATCTGAAACTTCGTTTCCGTGGGTTTCGTCACCTCGGAAAAATTCGGGGACAGAGTAGTCTGACCCCTCATTCCTTCGACCGGCTCGGGTTCTGCATCTGCGACGTCCCCGAGGAGTTCCTCGAGAACGCCGGAGAAACTACACGGTTCGGTCGTTGGAGGTAATGCCGGCAGTGGTGCCAGCAGGCTGATCGGATCGGCGATGGAATTGATTTCTGGCATGGCGCGCGACAGTCATCTCATCGACGTCCTTCTGGCCGGCAACGTTGACGCTGTGCTGCCACTCTTGCAATCGGCGTTCCTGTACCTTTTCGATCACCATTTGGTCTCGTCTGGCCTCTCGCCATTCGTGCCGTCGCGAATCCAGTACTTTCCTTGCCTTATCAAGCATTTCACGGGCCTGGCGAGCGCGCACATGAAGCGTGAAAACATATCGTTCGCGGTTCTGAATTTCCGCTCCGCTGGAGTGGTCCAGATAGGCAATCTCTTCCCGCACGACCCTAATCTGCCGATCGGTATGTTCCGCAGCCTCTTCACACAAACGCACGTACTGCTCCGCTTCCCGAACGCGGCCCTCGGCGGCAGTCACATACGACTGTCGGACTTCGGCCAGGCGATCAATCCGGTGCAGGCGTTGTCGCTGATCATTCATAGGCGCCGGTCCTCTACTTATTCAGGGCGAGAAGGTTCGTGCGCGCATCCGGAAGAGTGGAGGGCTCTTCCGCACGCTGCTTGAGGAAAGTATTGATGCTATCGATCTTTTCGATGGCGCGATCGATCCGCGGATTGGAACCTTTCTTATACGCACCGATGTTGATGAGGTCTTCGGAGTCCTTGTGCACCGCGAGGAGATCGCGAATCCCATACGCCGCGGTCTTCACCTCGTCGTCGACAAGCTGCGGCATGAGACGGCTGATACTGTTCAGCATGTCGATGCAGGGATAGTGTCCCCTTCCGGCGAGCTTGCGATCGAGAACGATATGTCCGTCAAGAATCGACCGGACGGAATCGGCAATCGGATCGTTCATGTCATCGCCTTCCACCAAAACCGTATAGAACGCGGTAATGCTGCCTTTCGAAAACTTTCCGGAACGTTCGAGCAGTCGCGGCAACAGCGAGAACACCGACGGTGTGTACCCCTTTGACGACGGCGGCTCGCCTGCAGCCAGTCCCACTTCGCGTTGAGCCATGGCGAAACGAGTCACGGAATCCATCATCAGCATCACATTGAATCCCCGGTCGCGGAAATACTCGGCGGCCGCGGTGGCAGCGAATGCGGCGCGGATGCGAACCAGTGCGGGCTGATCGGACGTGGAAACAAAGACA
>Ga0184628_10001360_pt1 | contig 12107 bp, 10 predicted proteins | sample PLM4_5_b1_FD_133149 | JGI IMG/M metagenome (GOLD analysis project Ga0184628, IMG submission 133149) | Groundwater sediment microbial communities from an aquifer in East River, Colorado, USA - PLM4_5_b1 | ecosystem: Environmental > Terrestrial > Soil > Riparian zone | place: USA: East River...
ACTTTCGGCCGATGAAATCGCCAAGTTGTTGCACGAGGAGTTTCCGCAGGCGTTCTTTCCGGGCTGCGGCCACACCATTGTTCGGGTCGACTATGGCGACGTGCGTGTTCGCTGGACGTTTGACGAGGCCAATTTGCGCCCGGGCGGCACGATTTCCGGGCCGACCATGATGGAACTGGCCGATTTCGCCATGTACGTCGCGGTGTTCTCGGCGGTCGGGCCGCAGCCTTTGGCGGTAACCACCAATCTCAACATCAATTTCCTGCGCAAACCGGCCCGCGCCGATCTTCTGGCCGACGCCAAATTGATGAAAATCGGCAAACGCCTGGCCGTCGGGGAAGTCACGATCACCTCGGACGGCTCGGACGAGCCGGTGGCGCACGTCACGGCCACCTATTCAATCCCGCAGCCACAGTAATTAGTCCTGGGTATTAAAATACCATTCTTATAAGCCATTGAATTAACGTATAATGTTGTGGTTTGAAGCCGTTGACCGCAAGAGTATGCCCGGCTAAAGAACAGCACCTTCGCGCGCCTTGAAGCGCGCGCCTCCCAAGGATTTGCCATGAAGACCTATTCGGCCAAGGCCGCCGACATCGAGAAGAAATGGGTGACCATCGACGCCACCGGGTTGATCGTTGGCCGTCTTGCCACGATCGTCGCCATGCGGCTGCGCGGGAAGCACAAGGCCACGTACACACCGCACATCGACGACGGTGACAACGTTATCGTCATCAACGCCGCCAAGGTCGTGTTCACCGGCCGCAAGCGCGAGAAGAAAATCTATTACCGCCACACCGGCTTTATCGGCGGCATCAAGGAGCGCACGGCCAAGTCGATCTTTGAGGGCCGCTTCCCGGAACGCATCATTGAGAAGGCGGTCGAGCGCATGTTGCCGCGCGGACCGCTCGGCCGCGTGCAGTTCGGCAATCTGCGTGTCTATCCCGGCGCCGAACATCCGCACGAGGCGCAGAAGCCGCAGCCGCTCGATGTCGGCGCCATGAACCGCAAGAACGTGAGGAGTGCCTGACCGTGGCCGAGACCGTACAGTCGATGGAAGGTTTGGCGAGCCTCAAGCCGGCCGCTCCCGAAGCGCCGAAATACGAGAAGAAAGTCGACGCGCAGGGCCGCGCCTATGCGACAGGAAAACGCAAGAACGCGGTCGCCCGCGTCTGGATCAAGCCGGGTGCCGGCAAGGTCACCGTCAATACCCGGGCGGTGGAAGTGTTCTTCGCGCGTCCGGTGCTGCGCATGATGATCCAGCAGCCGCTGGTCGCGGCCAATCGTACCGGGCAATACGACGTAACCTGCACGGTCTCCGGCGGCGGTTTGTCCGGCCAGGCCGGCGCGGTACGCCATGGAATTTCCAAGGCGCTGACCTATTTCGAGCCGGAACTGCGCGGCGCGCTCAAGAAGGGCGGCTTCCTCACCCGTGACTCGCGCGTGGTCGAGCGCAAGAAATACGGTCGGGCCAAGGCGCGACGGTCGTTCCAGTTCTCCAAGCGCTAATCGAGGCCGGCACGGCTTCCCGAAAAAGGCGCGCTCGCCAGCGCGCCTTTTTGTCGTTCGTCGTCATCGCAAATCGCATCGGTTCTGTTTACCCGGCGGTAAGGCCGCACGAGCGTCGACATTTCGCAACGCCTTTGGGCGCCTGATTGGCCGCGTTCGGCACAGTTTTCATTCAAATTGTCGCAAAGCTTTCGTCGAAACATCGGCAAGCGCGCAAGACTTTTGGTACAGGCTTTTGGTATCGTGCCGGGTGTTGGGTTGCGGGTTGGGAAGTGGGTAGGTCGCACGAATGATCGTAGGTAACGCGCCGGCCGGCGCGCTGGACGTGCCCACTTTGTTTTTTGTGGCGGTGTGCGTAACCGCCACGTTGGGCCTTTTCTTGCTCTTTGCCTGGTTGCAACAGCGCAGTGTGCGAGCGCTCGCCTGGTGGGGATCGGCCTATTTGATCGGCGCCTCCTCGCTCGCGCTTTGGAGCGCGCCGACACACACGTTCTTCGTTGTGCCGCCTGAGATCCCCGCCGCGCTGATCTTCATCGCCTGCGGCATGATCTGGAACGGGGTGCGGCTATTTCACGGCCGCCGCGTGCTGCGATTTGCTAATTTCGCTGGCGCACTCATTTGGCTGGTCGGCTCGCAGCTTTCCGGCTTTACCGAGCACGACAATGCTCGCATCGCGCTCGGCGGTCTCGTCGTCGCCGCCTATACCTTCTGCATTGCCTTTGAATTCTGGCGGGACCGGCGGCAATCACTGCGGTCGAGAACCGGTGCCATCGTCGTGCCCTGCCTGCACGCCAGCATATTCCTGATGCCGCTCGGCATCCGAGTATTCCTGCCCGAGACGCAAAGCTGGCTGGTGGTGTTCACGCTGGAAACAATCATCTATGCGGTCGGTACCGCCTTCATTGTGATGTTGATGGTCAAGGACCATTATGTCCACGTTTATCGCAGCGCCGCCAATACCGATCCTTTGACCGGGCTGCTTAATCGGCGCGGCTTAGTTGAAAGTGCGCGCAATTTGTGCGCTCGGTACGCACGGCAAAAGCCGATCACTCTGCTGATGTTTGACCTCGATCATTTCAAATCGATCAATGACCGTTTCGGCCACGCCATCGGCGATGAGGTCTTGCGTATTTTCGCGCAGGTGACGAGTACGAGCCTACGTGCAAGCGATATCATGGCGCGACTCGGCGGCGAGGAGTTCGCCGCGATTCTTCCTGCCGATCACGATGCAGCGGTGATCATCGCGGAGCGCGTGCGCGCCGCTTTCGAGGTCGCCGGCGTCATCGTTGCCGGCCACAGAATTGACGCGACGGTGAGCGTCGGAGCCGCCCTGTCCGATGCGCCGGTGACGAACGTCGAAGCTTTGCTGTTGCTCGCGGATGCCGCGCTTTATCGCGCTAAGGCGGCGGGCCGCAACCGAATCAAATTTGCCGGCGAGGACGAGGAAGAGCTTGCGCCAAGCGGTCGTGCCAAGCTTATCGCCGCGGCGCGCAATGATCCGCCAGAAAATCTGGTGCGTTTGGTGCGTCGCAACATGACGGTGCGGCCTCTCAAAGCCGACAAAGTGGCGGCAGAGGATGGGGTGGCAACGCCTCGTTTACTAAACCGGCGCTAACATGGCGCCATGTTGCGTCCGACGATTCCAATTCGGCCCGATACGGACCTGCTCGAAGCCCATGCCGTGTGGGCTGGTGCCGCGATGGCTTGCGCCTATTCGTCCTCGGCTGAGTTCGACGCAGCGCTGATCGCGGAGCGCCGCGCCGCCGGCGTCTATGGGCCGCGCCGCCGCCGCAAGCAAATGCTCATGACCACCGCCGGCTTGGTTGCGGGTCTTGCGGTCATCATTTTGCTGATTGTCTGATCGTCAACCGCCCAAGCCTGTCAGGCGACGGCAAGCTCGAACGCGAACTCATTGTATTCGGGAAAGCCGAGGCCTGCGCCCAGCCGCTTGCGCGCCGCGCGCAGCGCCCGCGCGGCGATGCAGGCATCGCGCGCCGTGCGCACAAGATCGGGAATTTGACCTGGTTTTTGCAGCACCGAGAGCAATACGGCGCCGATGTCGGGCGTGCCATCCTTGCGTAATCCTACGACTGCCGCGGGCGGCAGTGCTCGATGAGCGGCATCGATGATGATACGGCACGCGGCAAAAGGTATGCGATGTGCCCGCGCGATCTTGGCCGCTATGTGCGACTCCATGTCGACGGCCGCGGCGCCCGTCTGGGCATGAATCCGGTTCTTTTCCGCGGGGTTCATCACGAGCGCATCCGCGCCAGCGACGTCGGCGTGGATGGCGTTCGGTATCGCGTCGAGCAGGCTCCGCGCCCAGCCGCGATCGGTGGCGATGACGTCGTTACCGTGCCTGACCGCGGATGCCACGACGCAGTCGCCCGCGACCAGATGCCGCGCCAGTCCACCGGCAATTCCAAAGCTGATAATGCCCGTGGCGCCACGCGCGATCGCCGCCTCGAGCATGGCGCTGAGTTTCACGGACGGATTGCAGAGTACCGATACGCCCGGGCCCTGCGCGATGCGCGCTTCAAGCGCAAGGCAGGTCACAGCGACGATGTCATACTTCAGCATCCGATCTCCCCATCGGTGATGACGCTAATCTTCCTTAAGACGCCGCAATGGTCAATGCCGTGGAGTAGTGGTTGTGATACCGCTGCACAGGTTGCGTCATGGTATCCGGCATGACATGCCGGCCTTGCAGAGCTACCATGGGCTTGATCGGTTCATGCGCCGACCGAAGTTGCCGCGCGGGTTTTGGGGGCTGAGATGAGCCTTGGCATCGACCGTCTTTTTGCCGAACGAGAAGCGGAACGCTATGCGCTGCACACCCGCTATCTCAACGAACAGATGGTTCGAGTCCTCAAGACAATTGGGTTCGACAAGGCGTACCAGCGCGGCGCGGGCCAGTACCTGTATGACCGCAATGGGCAGAAATATCTCGACCTGCTGAGCGGCTTCGGCGTGTTTGCGCTCGGGCGCAATCACCCAACGGTACGCGACGCCTTGAAGACGGTTCTCGACAGCGATCTTCCGAACCTCGTGCAGATGGACGTGTCGGCGCTGGCCGGCGTGCTGGCCGAGCGACTGCTGCGTTACGTGCCTTATCTCGACAAGGCGTTCTTCACCAATTCCGGTACGGAAACGGTGGAGGCATCGCTGAAATTTGCCCGCGCCGCGACCGGCCGCGATGGAATTGTCTACTGCAGCCATGCCTATCACGGACTGTCGTACGGCTCATTGTCGGTGAACGGCGATGACGTTTTCCGCGCCGGTTTCGGTTCGCTCTTGCCCGGCTGCGTCGAACTGCCATTCGACGATATCGCCGCGCTCGAACGCGCCTTGAGCTCGCGAACAATCGCGGCCTTCATCGTCGAGCCGATCCAGGGCAAGGGCGTCCTTGTCCCTTCCGATGATTATCTGCGCGGCGCGCTCGATCTCTGCCGCAAGTACGGCACGTTGTTCATTGCCGATGAAATCCAGACCGGAATGGGGCGCACTGGGCGCTTCCTGGCGTGCGAACACTGGAATATCGAACCCGACATGGTCCTGTTGTCGAAGTCGCTGTCGGGCGGTCATGTACCCGTCGGCGTGGTGCTGACGCGCAAATGGATATTCGACAAGGTCTTCGACCGGATGGACCGCGCCGTCGTGCATGGCTCAACGTTTGCGAAGAACGATCTGGCGATGGCGGCCGGACTTGCGACGCTCGGGGTGATGGAATCCGAAGGTTTGATGCAGAACGCAGCGCGGACGGGGTCGCGCCTGCTCGCCACGTTCGAGAAGATGACGCAGCGTCACGAACTCGTCAAAGCGGTGCGCGGAAAAGGCCTTATGATCGGCATCGAATTCGGCGCGCCGCGTTCCTTGGCGCTAAAGGCGTCATGGAGTTTGCTCGAGACGGCGAACAGCGGACTGTTTTGCCAATTGATCGTGATCCCGCTGCTGAAGGAGCACAGAATCCTCACGCAGGTCGCCGGGCACGGCAATCATACGATCAAGCTTTTGCCGCCGCTGATCATCTCGGATGAAGATTGCGATTGGATCGAGCAATCATTCGAGGCGGTCATTACTGACGCGCATCGCGTTCCGGGCGCGATCTGGTCGTTGGGCAAGACCTTGATCGAGAATGTCGCGCGCGCCCGCGCGGCCGGCTGAAAACAATTGCCGGTCAAACTCAAAGAAAAGGGCGCTCCTTGCGGGAGCGCCCGATGAGTTGCATCGCAAAGCTCAGTAGCGAGCCAGCGATGATTGGGAGGAACGCTTACGCCGAGTAATACATTTCGTATTCGACCGGATGCGGGGTGTGCTCGAAGCGGATTACTTCCTGCATCTTGAGGTCGATATAGGCGTCGATGAAATCGTCATCGAACACACCGCCGGCTTTGAGGAATTCGCGGTCCTTGTCGAGTTCGCCAATCGCCTGGCGCAGACTGCCGCACACCGTCGGAATCTTCTTCAGTTCGGCCGGCGGCAGATCGTAGAGGTCCTTGTCGATCGCCGAGCCCGGATCGAGCTTGTGCTTGATGCCATCGAGGCCAGCCATCGTCATCGCGGCGAAGGCGAGATACGGATTGGCGAGCGGATCGGGGAAACGCACCTCGACGCGCTTGGCCTTCGGGTTGGTGGTGTAAGGGATGCGGCACGACGCCGAACGGTTGCGCGCCGAATAGGCGAGCAGCACCGGCGCCTCGAAGCCCGGCACCAGACGCTTGTAGGAGTTGGTGGTCGGGTTGGTGAAGGCGTTGATCGCCTTGGCGTGCTTGATGATGCCGGCGATGTAGGACAGGCAAGTTTCCGACAGGTCGGAATATTTGTTGCCCGCGAACACCGGCTTGCCCGCCTTCCAGATCGACTGGTGGCAGTGCATGCCCGAGCCGTTGTCGCCATAGACCGGCTTCGGCATGAAGGTCGCGGTCTTGCCGTAGATCTGCGCCACCTGCTGGATGCAGTATTTGTAGATTTGCATGCGGTCGGCCATCACGGTGAGCGGCGAGAACTTCAGGCCGAGTTCGTGCTGGGCGGAGGCCACTTCGTGGTGGTGCTTCTCGACCACGCAGCCCATGCGCGCCATGGCGCCGAGCATTTCCGAGCGCATGTCCTGCACCGAGTCCTGCGGCGGCACCGGGAAGTAGCCCTTCTTGGTGCCGATGCGGTGACCAAGATTGCCGCCTTCGTAGTCGGTGTCGGAATTGGACGGAAATTCGATCGAGTCGACTTTGAAGCCGGTGTTGTAGGGTTCGGTGGCGTATTTGACGTCGTCAAACACGAAGAATTCGGCCTCGGGTCCGAACAGGATGCTGTCGCCGACGCCCATCGACTTCACCATGCCCTCGGCCTTCTTGGCGATGCCGCGCGGATCGCGGTTATAGGGCTCGCCGGTGGTCGGTTCGAGCACGTCGCAGACCAGCACTAGCGTGGTCTCGGCAAAGAACGGATCGATCGTGGCGGTGGCCGGATCCGGCATCAAGTTCATGTCCGATTCATGAATCGCCTTCCAGCCGGCGATCGACGAGCCGTCGAACATCTGGCCTTCGGCAAATGTATCTTCCTCAATCAGCGAGACGTCGAACGTGACGTGCTGCCACTTGCCGCGCGGATCGGTAAAGCGGAAATCGACGTACTTCACGTCATTGTCTTTGATCATCTTCATGACATTCTTGGCTGTCGTCATGGATCTCATTCCCCCGTTTTTCATGAAAAAATCCCGCAGGGACGCTGCCCGCGGTTTTTAGATGGCGTCGATTCCAGATTCGCCAGTCCGGATCCGGATGGCTTCTTCGATGTTGGATACGAATATCTTGCCGTCTCCGATCCGGCCAGTCTGGGCTGCGCGCCGGATCGCCTCGATCGCTTTATCCACCATGTCGTCGGTGAGTACGATCTCGATTTTCACTTTGGGGAGAAAATCGACGACGTATTCGGCGCCGCGGTAGAGTTCGGTGTGCCCCTTCTGCCGGCCGAAACCCTTGGCTTCGGTGACGGTGATGCCTTGCAGGCCAACCTCTTGCAATGCCTCCTTCACCTCATCGAGCTTGAAAGGCTTGATAACGGCCTCGATTTTTTTCATTGCCTCTCCTTTTCCTCCCAAGCCCGTCAAGAGCACCCGGCGTGCGCGCTTCCGGTTAGCAGGTCCCGTGCCAAGCCAGCAAACGCACGAAACCCGTTTATTCACAGTTGCTTAGACGAATGACAGGGCGCCGACGGCAGCCATGCCCAATGTTCAGTGCCCGGCAATTAAGCACTCTGTCTAAACTTTGGCCAGCACCGGAAGTTATATTGCGCCGCAACTAATTAGCTGGATTTGTCCGCCCACGGACCGACCGATAGTGTCGAACGCCATGATCGAATTGCTAACCACGGCAGAGATGGCTGAGGCGGACCGGCTGACAATTGCCGGCGGCGTTTCCGGTTTCGATTTGATGGAAAAGGCCGGCCGCGCGGTCGCCGATGCTGCCTCCGCCATGCTGCAAGGCCGGCGGGTGGTGGTCGTGGCGGGTCCTGGCAATAACGGTGGCGACGGATTTGTCGCCGCGCGTCATTTGGTCGAGCGCGGCCATGCGGTGCGCGTCTGCTTCGTCGGTGACAGGTTTCGGCTCAAGGGCGATGCAGCGCTGGCGGCCAAACGCTGGACCGGACCGGTCGAGGATGCATCGCCGGGTGTGCTCACCAAGGACGACATCGTCATCGATGCACTGTTCGGCGCCGGTCTCGATCGTGCGGTCGAGGGTATACCTCGCACCATGATCGAAGCGATGAACGCCAGCGGCGCTGCGGTGCTCGCAGTCGATCTGCCGAGCGGCATCAACGGCACGACAGGCGCGGTAATGGGGACCGCCGTCAAGGCTCACCGCACCGTGACGTTCTTCCGCCTCAAGACCGGCCATTTGTTGTTACCCGGTCGGCAGCACTGCGGCGCGGTTCACGTCGCCGATATCGGCATCCCGGCGAGCGTTTTGGCAGACATCAAGTCCTCAGCCTTTGCCAATCGGCCAGAACTGTGGGGCGGCTTGTTTCCGCGGCCGGCAGCAACGGACCATAAATACGCGCGCGGCCATGCCGTGGTGGTTTCCGGCGGCGTATCGACAACGGGAGCCGCCCGGCTGGCGGCCCGCGGGGCACTGCGGGCAGGTGCCGGGCTGGTGACCATTGCCAGCCCGAGCGACGCGCTGGCCGTCAATGCAGCCTCCAGCCTGGCGGTGATGGTTCGTCCGGTGGACGGAGCCACCCAATTGGCCGAATTCCTCACCGACAGCCGGCGTAATGCGGTGGTCCTGGGGCCGGGGGGTGGGGTCGGGCAGGCCATGCGCGAGCAGGTGGCCGCAGCCCTTGCCAGTCCGGCGGCGGTGGTCCTGGACGCCGACGCCTTGAGCAGTTTCGTGCCGGCCGCGCTGGCTGAAATGATCACGAAGCGAGACAAGCAGAATGTCGTGCTCACGCCGCACGACGGCGAATTTTCCAGGTTATTTAAAGCTATAGATGAAGACACTCATGTTAATGCGAAACTTGAGAAAGGGCGTGCCGCCGCCCAAATGAGTGGGGCGGTGCTGCTGCTCAAAGGTGCCGACACGGTCGTTGCTGCCCCCGATGGCCGGGCCGCAATTGCCGACAACGCACCACCCTATCTCGCTACCGCAGGCTCTGGCGACGTGCTGGCGGGCATGATCGGGGGACTGCTGGCCCAGGGCATGCCGGCCTTCGAGGCGGCCAGCGCGGCAGTCTGGCTGCATGGCGAAGCCGCCGCCGAATTCGGCCCAGGGCTGATTGCCGAGGACCTTCCCGACGCGCTCCCGGGGGTGTACCGGCGGCGGATTGCCGGCTTGGCAGGCCCTCAAGCCAGCGGCTAGGTGACCGCTTTTAGGCCGTGCGGTACTGCTTGCCTTGGCGGGCGTCGGCGCGTTAAGCCCCTGCCGGAATGGCCCTGAGCGGGCGTGGCGGAACTGGTAGACGCGCGGGATTTAGGTTCCCGTGACGAAAGTCGTGGGGGTTCGAGTCCCTCCGCCCGCACCAAGCCGAGGGCTGAAAGAAACGCGGGCGCGGGGTCCGCATCCCGACAACGAAGTATGTGTGGTCAATGCAAGTTACCGAAACTCTGTCCGAAGGTCTCAGGCGCGAATTCAAGGTGGTCGTTCCGGCCGCCGAACTCGATGCCAAGGTCAATGTGCGCCTGGACGAGATGAAGACGAAAGTCCGCATCAACGGCTTCCGCCCCGGAAAAGTGCCGGTGGCGCATCTCAAGCGCATGTATGGGCGCTCCGCCATGGCGGAAGTGATCGAGGCGACGGTGCGCGATGCCAACAACCAGATCGTCAGCGAACGCGGCTACAAGCTTGCCGCCGATCCGAAGGTGACGCTGCCGACCGAGGAAGGCGCGATCGAGAAATTGATCACCGGCAATAGCGACCTGGATTACACGATGGCGGTCGAGATCGTGCCGCCGATCACGCTCACCGATTTCAAGACCATCAAGCTCACCAAGCTCACGAGCGAGGTCACCGAGACAGAAGTCGACGATGGGCTTGCCCGCATCGCCGAGCAGAACAAGCCATACGCACCGAAGGGCGACGGCGCGAAGGCGGCCAAGGACGATCGCGTCACCATTTCCTATGCCGGCACCATCGATGGCACGCCATTCGACGGCGGCACCGGCGACGACGCCGCGGTCCTGATCGGTTCAAACACATTCATTCCCGGCTTTGAAGACCAGCTTATCGGCATGGGCAGCGGCGAAACCCGCACGGTGAAGGTTACGTTCCCCGAGCACTACGGACAGCAGACACTGGCCGGCAAGGACGCTGAGTTTGTTGTCACCGCCAAGGCAATTGAGACACCCGGCACGGTCAACATCGACGAGGAATTCGCCAAATCGCTCGGCCTCGAATCGCTCGCCAAGCTGCGCGAGGCGGTCAAGGAGCGCATCGGCAAAGACCATCTCGCGATGTCGCGGCAGAAACTCAAGCGCGCGCTGCTCGACGAACTCGACAAGCGTCACAAGTTCGAGCCGCCACCGACGCTGGTAGAGGAGGAGTTCGAGCGGGTCTGGAAGTCGGTGCTTGGGGAGTTGGAAAACGAGCGCAAGACTTTCGCCGACGAGGACACCACCGAGGAAAAAGCCAAAGCCGAATACCGCGGCATCGCCGAACGCCGAGTGCGGCTCGGCCTGGTGCTGGCCGAGATTGGCGAGAAAAACACCATCACCGTGACCGACGAGGAGTTGAACCGCGCCGTGATGGAGCACGTGCGTCAGTTCCCCGGCCAGGAGCAACGGGTGTGGGATTACTACCGCCAGAATCCGCAGGCGATCGCTGGATTGCGCGCGCCGATCTTTGAAGAAAAGGTGGTCGACTTCCTGCTCGAACTCGCCGACGTGACCGAAAACAAGGTCGCGCGCGAAGAACTCTACAAGGAAGATGCTTCGGTCGCCTGAACGGGCACATGGCCTTGCACTGGGACTGACGCGAAAATAGATCATCCGGACGCGGGCATAAGGCTAGTCTAGCCTTGAATGATTCGCGTGAAGGAGCCGAAATGAGAGATCCGGTCGATACCTATATGAACTACCTGGTGCCCATGGTGGTCGAGCAGACCAACCGTGGCGAACGGGCCTATGACATCTACTCGCGGCTGTTGAAGGAGCGAATCATCTTCATCACCGGCCCGATCGAGGACGGTGTGGCGACACTGATCGTGGCGCAGCTGTTGTTCCTCGAAGCGGAAAATCCGAAAAAAGAACTCTCCATGTACATCAACTCGCCGGGCGGAGTGGTAACCGCCGGTATGGCGATTTACGACACCATGCAATTCGTGCGGCCGCCGGTGTCGACGCTATGCGTGGGGCAGGCGGCCTCCATGGGCTCGCTACTGCTTGCCGCCGGGGCCAAAGACATGCGCTTTGCGCTGCCGAACGCCCGCATCATGGTCCACCAGCCGTCCGGCGGGTTCCAGGGCCAGGCCACCGATATCATGTTGCACGCTCAGGAGATTTTGAACCTGAAGAAGCGGCTCAACGAGATTTACGTCAAGCATACCGGCCAGTCGCTGAAGAAGATCGAAGATGCACTGGAGCGCGACTATTTTCTCACCGCCGAAATGGCCAAGGATTTTGGCCTGGTTGACAAAGTGATCGACCGGCGGCCTGAGGAAATGCTTCCCAAGCCTGCCTGAAGCGTCCCGTAAGGGCGGCTCCGGTCAACTTAAATTGTGCGAATCGAGCGTGCCCCAAAGGGGCCGCTTTTGCCGCTGTGAATGCTGCGTTATCGTTAATAGAATCTTGATTAGCACGTCGTTAGCATGCTTCGCTTATGGTGGTAGGGGAGCAGATGGGTTTGCGGTCCACCCAGCATGAAGGGCCGCCGTGCTGGAGTTCCGGCGCGAAACTTGCTTCGTTCGTTGTGTCGCGTATAGGCGGGTGATCGAGGCTATCGCCGACCGCGGAAAGTACGGACGAGTGTGACGGAGAATGGAATGAGCAAAGTCGGCGGCAGCGATTCAAGAACACCCTGTACTGCTCGTTCTGCGGCAAGAGCCAGCACGAAGTGCGCAAGCTCATCGCCGGCCCGACGGTGTTCATCTGCGACGAATGCGTCGAACTG
>Ga0184628_10001361_pt1 | contig 12105 bp, 10 predicted proteins | sample PLM4_5_b1_FD_133149 | JGI IMG/M metagenome (GOLD analysis project Ga0184628, IMG submission 133149) | Groundwater sediment microbial communities from an aquifer in East River, Colorado, USA - PLM4_5_b1 | ecosystem: Environmental > Terrestrial > Soil > Riparian zone | place: USA: East River...
GAATCCCGAAACTCCGCGCGGGGGACCTCCTCGGTCGGGGAGATGTCCACGCCGAAAACCTGACTTTGCGGGACCTTTCGCTCCCGGGCGTAATAATCCGCAATCTCGCGGGATTCGGGGACGCGTTTATTGAAAACCACCACCACTTCGCCGCCATCATTGGCTCCCGGCGAAGAAAATGCCGCCGAAGCAACGGCCAGGAATAGAAGGATGCCCGGGCCGTTCATTTTAGCTTTTCACCCCGATTGGCTGAACAACTACCGGGACCGATTTGCTGGTCCCGTTCGCACCGTGGCAATCGACCCGCAGGCCGTCGTAGGCAAACTTAATGCCCGTCGGCAGCTCGGCCTCGGCCTTGTCGTGATCGTAATCGTGGGTCAAGTGAGTGAAGTAAGTCCGCCCCGCCTGAATTTGATCCGCGGCGTCAATCGCCTCCTCGAGGCACATATGGGTGGGGTGCGGACTCCGCCGCAAAGCATCGAGAACGGCAACCGCCACGCCGCGCACCCGGGCGACGGCCTCGGGCGGCACGGCCTTGCAATCGCTCAAGTAAGCGAGACGTTTGTGGCCGTTCTGAAGAAACAAGTAGCCATTGGTCATCGTGCGACCATGCGGCAAAGACAGCGGCACGATTTCCAGGTCGCCCAACTGGAAAGGGCCTTCGACCAGGTGCGGTTCCGGAATGAAGTAGCCTCGCGGCCACGGGCCGTCGTGGAAGGCGTAATTATAGACCCGGCGGAGGTCGGACATGGTGGCGGCATTGGCGTAGACCGGCAAGGCAGCGCCACCCCGCAAATCACAAAACCGCCGGCAATCGTCGAGCCCCATAATGTGGTCGGCGTGCGAATGGGTAAAAAGGACGGCATCCACCCTCCGGATTTTTTCCCGGAGAATCTGGAGGCGGAATTCGGGGGTGGTATCGACCACGAGCCTGACGACCGGCGTTTCCACGTAAATCGAGGGGCGGGTGCGGTGGTTCTTCGGGTTGGCCAGAAATTGCTCGGGGTAGTCCCAGCCAATGACGGGCACCCCCTGCGAGGTTCCTGAGCCTAAAAATATGAACGAAAACGCCATGCCGATATTTTCTTTGCCGAACGTTATCATAAAGGACACATTCAGCGAAATCAAAGTGACATGTTAACGACGTTGCGCATCAAGAACCTCGCGCTGGTGGAGGACCTTACCCTGGAGCTGCAGCCGGGTTACAACGTGATTACCGGCGAGACGGGAGCAGGCAAGTCCATCCTGATCGGGGCGCTGAGCCTGGTGCTGGGCGAACGGGCGGACCGCAGCCTCATCCGCAGCGGCTGCGACCAATGCTCCGTGGAAGCCGTATTTGATGCCAGGCGCATCCGGCCCGCCCTGGACCGGCTGCTGGAGGATTCGGGCCTTGACCCGTGCGAGGGAGAGGAACTCCTGCTTAGGCGCACTTTGACGGCCTCGGGCACGAATCGGCAGTTCGTGAACGGCTCGCCCACCACGCTCAGTGTGCTGGCCGGCATCGGAGAATTGCTGGTGGATATTCACGGCCCGCATGAGCACCAGTCCCTCCTGCACGCCGCCACCCAACTGGCTATCCTCGACGCCTTCGGCAAGCTCGAAGGGATGAGAACCAGCTTCGCGGAACTCGTCCGCAACCGGGCTGTGCTGGAAGCGCAGAAGGCCGAGTTGGTGGTTGACGAAAAGACCTATGAGCAGCAATTGGACCTGCTGCGTTTTCAAGCCACGGAAATCGAAGGCGCGCGGCTCCAGGCCGGCGAAGAAGAGACGCTCAATGCGGATTACCAGCGATCCAGCAATGCCGCACGCCTGCTGCAGCTGGGCCAATCGGCGCTCGACCTGCTCAGCGAAGGGGAGAACGCGCTGGTGAACCAGGCCGGGATGGTGGGGCGCACGCTGCAGGAGCTGCAGAAAGTGGATCCCGCCGCCGGAAACCTCCTGGAGCAGCACGAACAATCGATGGCGTCCTGGCGCGAACTCCAGGCGGGGCTCTCGCATTACCTGGACAAAGTGGAAGTTGACCCTGATCGCCTGCGCGAAATGGAGGAACGCCTTAACCTGATTTACTCGTTAAAGCGCAAGTACGGCGGCTCGTCGGATGAGGTCATCCGATTCGGTGAAGAAGCCAGGAGAAAGCTCCAAAGCCTGGAGCAACGGGACGCCGAACTGTCCCGAATCAATCGCGACCTGGGCAGGATCGACGAGGCAATCTGGAAAGAAGGGCGCGGGCTTTCGCAAAAGCGCGCGAAGGTAATCCCCCAGCTCGGCAAAGCAGCTGGCCAGCAATTGAGCGCGCTGGGCTTTCGCCAAAGCCGGTTTGAGATCGCCCTCACCAGCCTGGAGAAAACCGACCTTTCCCGGCCCGGCACGCGCGTCCCGGCCAGCGGGCTGGACACGGTCGAGTTCCAATTTGCTCCCAACCCCGGAGAGCCTTCCAAAGCGCTCAGGGCCATTGCCTCCTCGGGCGAACTCGCGCGTGTGATGCTGGCGCTCAAGACGGTCCTGGCGGCAGAAGACCGCATCCCCGTCCTGGTTTTTGATGAAGTGGATGCCAACGTGGGGGGAGAGACGGCGCGAGCTGTCGGCGAAAAAATGAAACAGATCGCTCGCCAGCGCCAGGTGCTCTGCATCACCCACCTGCCCCAGGTCGCCGCCCCGGCTTCAGCTCATTATGTGGCTGTCAAGGAAGTGCGCAATGGCCGGACAATTTCAGAGATCGACCCTTTGGACCAAAACCAACGAATTACCGAACTCGCGCGGATGCTGGGTGGGCAGTCGGAGGCCGCGCGCCGGCATGCCGAGGCCCTGATTGCCGAAGCCGGCGCCTGATCCGGCCTTCTTTTCCCGGCGAGGCGAACTGGCCTGCAAGGGAGGACGCAGGGATTCGTCCCGCCGGGAAGGCCGGTGCCTCACGGACTGTCGGACAACCGATAGAAACGCGAGCTCAGAGTGGCTCGGGTAGGATCCGTGTATTGGATGGCGCCATTCGCGGCGACAGTGATATTCGTCAGGTTCGACCAGGGGCCGACAGGTTTCGAGGCGACATGAACATACAGCGATTGCCCTGGTGTGCCGGTGCCGGTCAAGGTGGTCAGCTTGGTGGTGGGCGACACGCTGATCTTGATGGCTCCGAGGTTCTGCCCGGCAGGAATAACGGGAATCGTGTGGGCTACTTCGGTGGAGTAAGCGCTCTGCAGGTAGTTAGTCGCCGTGGCAGTCACCGCGAAGTAATAGGTGGTTCCCCGCAGCAGATTGTTCACCACAACTTCGGTGGCGTTCGTCACGGAAACCGAGTTGGTGTAGGACCTGCTGGAAGGTCCATAATGAAGGGTGTAAATCTTGACGTTGCTAACCGGGTCCCAGGCCAGGCGAGCCGTCGCCGCCTCGACAGTGGCCGGGTGGGCAAAAATCCATGCGCCCGCAATCACGGGCAGCAGGGATAACCTGCCGAATCGGCAAAAGCGGCCGGCAGTGAAGTTCCGAGAGTTAGTTGGTTCGTTTATCATATCCTGTCTTCGAAAAGCGAATCTCATGGCCGGAGTCTGGCAGGGACTATGGATTAGGGCGACGGGGCTGTTCCTGACAGGCCCAAGGGTTTTTCCCGATCGGTTACAGGGAATTTCCTAGCGAACTATTGACGGGACACGGTTGCTTGGCCACTTTGGCGGCGCCCTGTTTCCGAGCAGCCAGGGCAATTATGAGTGATCAGCTGGAAATCATCGCCCTGACGCGAAGCGCCGAAGGTATCGACCGCTTTCTGCGGCTGGCCTACCGCATTTACCGGGATGACCCGCACTGGGTCGCCCCGCTGCTGGCGGATCTGAAGAAGGTTTTCACCGACGCAAACCCGCTCTTTCAGCATGCCGAAATGCAGCTTTTTGTGGCTCGCCGCAACGGACAGGATGTCGGCCGGATTGCAGCCATTATCGACCGCCACTACCAGGAACTCGTGAAGGCGCCGGTCGCCTTTTTTGGGTTCTATGAATGCGAGGACGAAGCGGAAGCCAGCCGCCTCCTTTTTCAAGCGGCCTTCCAGTGGGCGCGCGACCGAAAATGCCACCGTATTCTCGGCCCGATGAACCCAACCACAAACGAGGAGTGCGGGCTGCTGGTGGAGGGTTTTGGCTCCTCGCCGGTGATCATGATGACTTACAACCCGGCTTATTATTTGCCCCAATTTGACCGGGCGGGCCTGGTTAAATCGAAAGACCTGCTGGCGTTTGAAATCAAGATGGCCGGCATCCCCATGGATCGGCTGTTGCGGATCGGCGGCAAAGTTAAATCCCGCAACCCGGAGGTGAAGCTGCGGCCCATCCTGCGGAAGACTCTGCTTCAGGATCTTGATAAGTTGAAGCAGGTGTATAACGAAGCTTGGCAGGACAACTGGGGATTCGTTCCGATGTCTGATTCCGAGGTTGATTTTATGGCCGGGCGGCTCAAGCCCCTGTTGATGGAGGGGCTCATCTGGCTCGCGGAAGTCGGATCCGAACCGGTCGGCTTTCTGCTGGCCCTGCCCGACTTCAACGGCGCCCTGAAACCGCTGCGCGGCAAACTGGCAACCCCGAAAATTCTTGGTTTCCTGCCCTATCTCCTGGGGTGGAAACGGCCGAACGGCACTCGAGTCATCACGCTCGGGGTGAAAGAAAAATACCGCGGCCGCGGCCTGGAAACCGCCATGCTCATCGAGGGGCTAAAGGTCGGGTTTGATGCCGGCTTCCAGGTCTCCGAAGCTTCCTGGATATTGGAGGACAACCTCGCGATGATCCGCATCCTGGAGGCGATCGGCGGCAAGCCCTACAAACGCTACCGCATTTACGAGTGCGAGTTGCCGAACCTGCGATAAAGCAAATTGCTCAAGGGCAGCAGCAGAGCCGTGGTGAGGACCCCGGCCACGACATCCAGCGCGTAGTGATAGCGGCAGTATACCGTGGCGAGGCTGAGCAAAATCGCCGCTGCCAGGTGCGCATAGCGGATTCTCGGAAGGTAGCGAAACGAGAAGTAGACGGTGCATAATGCGATCGCCACGTGGCTGCTGGGCATCGCCGCTCCAGGCGACTCGAAGGTCCGGTAGATCCACGCCATCAGCTGGTAAAAGGGACCCGACTGGATCGCTTGCGGATAATAATCCACCACCGCCAGCTGCTGCAGTTCCGCCGGCAGGTTGTAGCCGTCGATTTCCCGAAAGAACACCCGCGGGCCAATCACCGGAATGAATATGTAAACGGTGTAGCAAATATAAAAAATAAACGAGATGACCGAGACGTAATGAAAGAAATGCTGGCGGTTCCGAATGAACAGCGCGATCCCCACGCCGGCGATCATTACATAATAGGAAAAGTAAGCGGCGTAAAACAATTCGCTGACCGCGAGGTAGGGCAATTTCTGCATGAACAGGACAGCGGGTTGATGCCCAAAGACCGCCTGCTCCCAATGAATCAGCAGGGGATCCAGGTAATCGGCGAAAAACATCCGGTTCAACATTCCGGTTTCGCAAAAGAAAAAGGTGTAAAGCAGGACGGGGTAGAAATGACGGAAGAAATCGAGCGCCTTGCCCGGGCTGCCGCGCCCGTGCCACGCGATCAACCCATGGGAGATCGCCACAATCGCCGCGTTGGCCGCCAGCAAGAGGCCCCAGTGCGGAACCGTGTGGTTGTGGAACAGTGCAATCAGGCACACCACCAGGATGCCGTAAAACTGCGTGGCATAATCTACAAAAGTATAGTGCCTCACAGCCAGCCTTCCTGCCTATACCACGCCAGAGTCTCGGCCACCCCCTGCTTAAGGGCGGTGGGACAATCCAGACCGGTTTCCCGACGAAGTTTCGATGGATCGCACACCCAACCCGGCGCCCGCAGTTCCGCATATTTCTGGAGGTTGAGGAGCTGTGCCCGTCCAAACAGGCGGCAGATCATCTCGTTAGCCAGGCAAAGCGGCAGGAAAGCAACCGGCGCCAGGGGAAAGGGCACGGTCCAATGCGCTGTTTGCGAGGCGATTTCCCTGGCCATGCGCCTGGCGGTAACCACCTCGCTGGAACTCACAAAATATGTTTGGCCGCTGGCCTCGGGCCGGGTAACCAGTTCGGCCACCGCCCTGGCCAGGTCCTTGACGTAAACCAGGCTCAGTTCCTGGGTGTCACTGGGCAACGGCAGCAAATGTCTTTGCACGGCCTGGAACAGTGAGAAAAAACCATCGTCCCGCGGTCCATAGACGGCTGGCGGACGCACGATCACAAATTCTGCCTGGCAGCGGTTGCGCACCTCCTCCTCGGCGGCATGCTTGCTCTTGCCGTATTCGGAGATCGGGCGGGCAGCCGAATCCTCCCTGGCGGGATTGGCGGCCGTGGCCGGTCCGCTTACGGCGAGACTCGAAACGTGAATCAACCGGCGGATCGCACCTTCCCGGGCCTGGATCGCCTCCAGGACGTTTCGCGTGCCAATGTGGTTGGTGCGGTAGTAATCCTCGCTGCGAGCCGCCCGGGTTGCCCCGGCGCAATGTATAACATGCGTTACCCCTTCCAGGGCCTTTCCAAGACTTGCAGGGTCGGAAATCGAACCCTCGCGAACCACCACGGAGCCGAGGTGGCGCTGCAGAAATCGCCGGCTGGCCGTAGGCCGGAGCAGGATAGAGACGCCGTAGCCCCGGGCGAGCAGTTCATCCAGAATGTGGCTGCCAACGAACCCGCTTGCGCCCGTAAGCAGGATTTTCATGAAAACTGGCCCCGGCGGAATCAGAGCAGCCCGAGTTCTTTGCCGACTTTTTCGAACTTCTCCAGGGCAAAGTCGATCTGCCGGTCCGTGTGCGTGGCCATCAGGCTGATGCGGATCAGTTCATCGCCCGGCGCCACGCCCGGAGAAACCACGGGATTCACAAACACGCCCTCTTCCTGGAGCCGCTTGCAAAACTTGAATGCGCCCATCATATCCCGGCAATACAATGGCAGGATCGGCGTCTCCGAGGCTCCGAGATCAAACCCAGCCTCGATCAAACCCTGTTTCATCCGCGCCGTGTTGTGCCAGAGCTGCGCGATGCGATGGGGCTCGGCAATCATGATTTTCAGCGCTGCCAAAACTGCTGCGGCGTTCGCGGGACTCATGCTTGCGCTGAAAATCAGCGGCCGGGAATGGTGCTTGAGGTAATCGATTGTCTCCGCCTCCCCTGCGATGAACCCGCCCAGGCTCGCGAGCGATTTGCTGAAGGTTCCCATGATGAGGTCCACCTGGTCCGTCAGCCCGAAATGCGCTGCCGTCCCGGCGCCGTTCTTGCCCAAAACACCGATGGAATGCGCATCGTCCACCATGACCGCGGCGCCATGCTCGTGGGCCAAACGGCATAGTTCAGGCAGTTGGATGATGTCACCCTCCATGCTGAACACGCCATCCACAACGATCAATTTGCCCACGGCCCGATCCAAATGCCGGAGGCGCGTTTCCAGGGCGCCCAGGTCGCGATGGGCAAATCGAAGGAACTTGCCGGGCGACAGCAGGCAACCCTCGACAATGCTTGCGTGATTGCTCTTGTCGCCAATGATATACTCGCCCTTGCCTACGAGAGCGCTAATGACACCCAGGTTGACCTGGAAACCAGTACTATACAGCAGAACGGCTTCTTTCCCCACCAGGGCCGCCAACTCCGACTCCAGCTCCAGGTGGATGTCCAAAGTTCCATTTAGGAACCGGGACCCGGCGCAACCGGTGCCGTATTTCTCCACCGCCAACTTTGTGGCTTCCTTGATCTTAGGATGATTCGTCAGCCCGAGGTAGCTGTTGGATCCCATCATCAGGACTTTTTTGCCCTCGATGAGAACTTCCGTGTCCTGCGCGGAGGAGATGCTCCGGAAATAGGGATACAAGCCCGCCGCCCGCAACTCTGCTGCGCTCTTGAACTGCTTAACTTTGTCAAAAAGCCCCAGTGAACGCGCGCCTGCCGTCTGGCTGCCTCGAACCGCTCGATGCGCGGGCCCGGCTGCGGGCTGGGTCGACGGAAAAACCTCCGGGTTTTCACCCCGATGGTCTTGAACCGCCGGCATATTATCATGATAAATCATTCCAACAGGACCTTTCGTTGGCACCTCTTTTACCGCTAATCCTCACGCTGGCAAGCAATATTTATGGCGTGGAACCCCAAAACCCTTCCCCAAATGACCAATTCTCAATTCTCAATTCCCAATTTCAGCCCCCCCCGGCCTGCAGCCCACCACCCACAACCCTCGACCCTCAACTATTTGGCAACCCTCAGCCCTCAACTTTGTTGTGTTGAATTGGCTCCCTCCCGCCGCTAGATTCTTCCCATGGCCCAATCCATGCTCGGCCCTAACCCGGCTGAACAGATCAATTTTGCTAAGGAGACGCTTGTAAGCGCCTACCGCCACATGCTGGTGGCGAGGGTGCTTGACGACAAGCTCGCGAGCCTTTACCGCGCGGGTAAGATTCACGGCGGGGTGTTCCTCGGTCGTGGACAGGAAGCCCTCAGTGCCGCGGTGGGAATTTCCCTGAACCGCGGGGATATTTTCGCGCCCCTGATTCGCGACGCCGCCGGACGGCTGGCGTTTGGCGAAGCGTTGCTCGACTCGGTCCGAACGTATCTGGGATCTCGCCTCGGTCCCATGCGAGGGAGGGATGGCAACATTCACCGGGGGCGGCCCCGCGACGGGCTGCTTCCAATGATCAGCCACCTTGGCGCCATGATTTCGGTAGTGAACGGCGTGTTGATCGCCCACCGGTTCAAAGGGGTCCAGGGGCGTGTCGGGGCGGCCTGCATGGGGGACGGTGCCAGTTCCACGGGATCCTTCCACGAAGCCATTAACCAGGCGGCTGTCGAACGCCTGCCCCTGGTGCTCGTAGTCGCCAACAACCAATACGCCTATTCCACGCCCAACTGCCGCCAATTCGCCTGCGATACGCTGGTCGAGAAAGCCGCCGGTTACGGGGCCCAGGGGCACTCTGTGGATGGCACCGATCTCATCGCCTGTCTGAACGTCGTCAGCCGCGCCATACGCCTCGCCCGCGAGGGCGGCGGACCCCAGTTTGTCGTGGCCAGCCTCTTGCGCCTTTGCGGTCACGGCGAGCACGACGATGCCACTTACGTGGACGCCGGAATGAAGGCCTCGGAAGGCGGGAGGGATTGCCTGAAGGTGGCCGAGGCCCAGTTGACCAGCAATGGCATCGCCTCTCTCAGCCTACTTGACCAGTGGCGGGCCGCAGCTGTCGACAGCGTGGAACAAGCCGTCGCCCGTGTGCAACGCGAACCGGCGCCAGACGCCCGCGAGGAGGATTGGCGGGCCATTTCCGCATCGCACCTGTGCGAAGGCCAATTGCCATGAGCATCACCTACCTCGAAGCCATCCGGGAAGCCCAGGCTCGCGCACTCGCAGAGGATTCCCGCGTTTTCATCTATGGCCAGGACGTGGGTGTTTTCGGCGGGGCGTTCAAGGCCACCAAGAATCTCGCGCAACAATTCCCGGGGCGGGTGCTGGATGCGCCGATCAGCGAGGACGCCATTGTGGGCCTGGCGGTCGGAGCCGCGATCGAGGGGATGCGCCCGATCGTGGAAATGCAATTCGCGGATTTCTCCACGGTTGCTTTCAACCAGATCGTCAACCAGGCGGCGACGCTTTACTGGCGGACTAACGTCCCCTGCCCCATCACCATCCGGCTCCCTTCAGGCGGGACGCTGGGCGGCGGGCCTTTCCATAGCCAGACGATGGAGGCGATCTACGCCCATTACCCGGGGTTGATCGTGATGACTCCAGCCACCGTGGAGGACGCCTACACCATGTTGCTGGATGCGGTGGCTATTGATGACCCCGTGGTTTTCTGCGAACACAAATACCTTTATTACCATCTCAAGGCTGACCGGCTGCCGGCCGAGGCGATGCCGGTGGGAAAAGCCCGCATTGCCCGCCCCGGCCGGGATCTCACCATCGTAACCTACAGCGCGATGCTCCACGAATCGCTGGCCGTCGCGGAGGAAATGGCGTCTGAACGCATCGAAATTGAGGTCGTTGATCTCCGCACCGTCAAGCCGCTGGACACGGACACCGTCATGGCCTCGGTGGCGAGGACGGGCCGCCTCTTGTGCGTGGGCGAGAGCTGGCCGTGGGGCGGCGTCTGCGCGGAAGTGATCGCCCGTGTGGCCTCCGAGGGTTTTGCGCTTTTGGACGCGCCGCCGCAGCGGTTGAACGCCAAAGACACACCCGTCCCCTATCACCCCAACCTTTGGGCCGGACACCGCCCCACAGCCGACAGCATAGCTGCCGCAGTTCGAAACCTCATCAGCCTGTGATATGCCTTCGATTCCTATCATCATGCCTCAGCTCGGCGAGTCCATCGCCGAGGCCACCATCCTGAGCCTGCTTGTCAAGGAGGGTGACATGGTCCGCGCCGACCAGGATATCATCGAAGTCGAAACCAACAAAGCTACCATGTTCGTGACGGCGCCCTGCCCCGGCAAGGTGGAGAAACTTGAAGTGACACTAAACGAAAGCTACACGGTCGGCGCAGTGCTGGGCCATGTGCTCGCCAGTCCCGAAGACGCCAACCGACTGGGCCTGGAGCGCGCGCCGGGCGCGGACGGAGGTACAGGCTCCCGGGACAACCCGCCGCCGAGTGGCCCGACGCCAGATGCCAGCCGCAGAACGGTGACTCCCACGCTGCACGGACTGCCAGTACCGGTCAATGCCGCCGGCGCGAGCTACATGTCGCCACGGTTGCGCGCGCGCATGATCGAGCTGGGGCTGCAGACCGCCGACATGGCTGGTGTCGCGGGCAGCGGCGGCGCCGGCAGAGTCACCGTCGAAGATTTCGAACGCTTCATAAAACAGCTCGACAACCTGAAGCAAACTCAGGCCTCCACCATGCGGGTAGCCGTGGCGGACGCCATGCGCCGGAGTTGGGCCAGGCCCCTGGCCACCGTCGCTTTGCCGGTGTGTTTTGACCCGCTGCTGGCCCACCGAAAGAACTCCCCCGTAAAGCCGGGTCCGGCACTGTACGCCTTGCGGGCCTTCGCACTGGCCCTGGCCGAGAACAGCGCGCCGGCGGGCCGGCTCATTGGCAACCGGATCGTCCATCCTTCCGCTATCGATGTCGGATTCGCCGTGGAAGCCGAGGACGGCGTGCTGGTCCCCGTGATTCGCAATGCGGATCGGCAACCGCTCATGAGCCTGGTGCAGCGCTACAATGAGCTAATCGAACTCGCGCACCAGCGCCGGCTCCCCGCCGATGCCACCGGAGGTTCCATTGCCACGGTCACCAACTTCGGCACCTTCGGACTCACTTGGGCCACCCCGATTCCCCTGCCGGAGCAAACTCTCGTGTTGGGGATGGGCGCCGCACGCCGGGTTCCGAGCTGGGATGAAACCAAGGGTCAGTTTGTCCCCGTCATGGAGGCCAACGTCACTTTAAGTTTCGACCACCGTGTGCTGGACGGCGGAGCCGCGGGAAGGCTCCTGGCCAGAATTTCACAACTCCTGAGCCGTCCGGAATCTCTCTAGGCCCAACAAGCACAATCAAGGTGCGAGGCTTCAGCTCCGTTAGGAGCGCCATGTTTATAGAAGCCAACAACGAAAACCTGGCAAGCTCCGTAGGCGCGGCATGAACCCATGGCCAACACCTACACGCAAATCTACATTCACGTAAGTGAGAACGAACCGACAAATACCGCCCCGCCGTGGCTTGGGAATCGTTGGCAATGTCGCGAGCTATAAACATGGTGCGCCTCCGGCGCTTTGCCCCTATCACCCGTGGGCCTTCTCCCGCCGCATCACCGCCGCGTATTTTAGCTCCGTTAGGAGCGCCATGTTTATAGAAACCAACAACGAAAACCAACCAAACTCCGCTAGGAGCGGCATGACCCCATGGCCAACACCTACACGCAAATCTACATTCACGTGAGTGAGAACGAACCGACACATGCCGCCCCGCCAGGGCTTGGGAATCGTTGGCAATGTCGCGAGCTATAAACATGGCGCGCCTCCAGCGCTTTGCCCCTGCCACCCGTGGTCCTTCTCCCGCCGCGTCCCCGCCGCGCATTTTAGCTCCGTTAGGAGCGCCATGTTTATAGAAACCAACAACGAAAACCAACCAAGCTCCGTAGGAGCGGCATGAACCC
>Ga0184628_10001362_pt1 | contig 12096 bp, 14 predicted proteins | sample PLM4_5_b1_FD_133149 | JGI IMG/M metagenome (GOLD analysis project Ga0184628, IMG submission 133149) | Groundwater sediment microbial communities from an aquifer in East River, Colorado, USA - PLM4_5_b1 | ecosystem: Environmental > Terrestrial > Soil > Riparian zone | place: USA: East River...
AGATTGGAATAGTTGACGCCGAGCTGCTCGGTATACCAGTCCTCGATCAGGCCGTTGAACATGTCGAAATAGTTCGGGAAATAGACGATGCCGGCCGGATCGCAGTGCGAAAACCGGATCGCCACGGTGCGGGTGAAGGCGCCCGGCGGTGGCACGAACGGCTCTTCTTTCATCGCGATGGTTCCTGTGCGCGTCGGCGCAAATCCAATTCGGCGCCGACGTTAAGTGTAGCAGGCCGGCCGCCTCATGCATCCAACGAAAAAACCCCGCCGTTTCCGGCGGGGTTGAGTTGGGATAAGAGAACCCGAAAGGTTCTCATGGGGGGACGCAGACGCAACGTGTCGATCTCGTCGTCGCGCGGCCGCCGGCCGCGCCAGTTGAATTAGGCCGGAATCCGCTCTTCCACCTCGCTCGGCTCGCGCAGCACGTAGCCGCGGCCCCACACCGTCTCGATGTAGTTCTTGCCGGCGGAGGCGTTGGCGAGTTTCTTGCGCAGCTTGCAGATGAACACGTCGATGATCTTGAGTTCCGGCTCGTCCATGCCGCCGTAGAGATGGTTGAGAAACATCTCCTTGGTGAGCGTGGTGCCCTTGCGCAGCGAGAGCAGCTCGAGCATCTGGTATTCCTTGCCTGTCAGGTGCACGCGCTGGCTGGCGACTTCGACCGTCTTGGTGTCGAGGTTGACCACCAGATCGCCGGTGTTGATGACCGACTGGGCGTGGCCCTTGGAGCGGCGCACGATCGCGTGGATGCGCGCGATCAGCTCGTCCTTGTGGAACGGCTTGGTCATGTAATCGTCGGCGCCGAAGCCGAGACCCTTGACCTTGTCCTCGATGCCGGCGAGGCCGGAGAGGATCAGAATGGGTGTCTTCACCTTGGAGACGCGCAAGCTGCGCAGAACCTCGAAGCCCGACATGTCGGGGAGGTTCAGGTCCAAGAGAATGATGTCGTAGTCGTAGAGCTTGCCGAGGTCGACACCTTCCTCACCCAAATCGGTGGTGTAGACGTTGAAGGCTTCGGATTTCAGCATCAGCTCAATCGATTGAGCGGTCGCGCTGTCGTCTTCTATGAGTAATACGCGCATGCCAGTCCCCTATCTCGCCGCAGCCGGGCTTAAGGTCAGCGCCGCAAAAGCGGCGAGTTTGAAAAAACGCGGTGGGACAAACCGATTCGACACTATTCGGACATGGTTAACAAAACATGATTCTCCCATGCAAGCATTCGCTGGCGAAAGCAAGCCGAATCGCCGTAAGATGTTGCCGGAGAGTGGTTTTTTAGCCACGTGCGGGTTCATGCCCTAGTTTAAGAGTCGTTCCTAACCGACTCCACCGATTCGCCCTTGTCCGTCCTGGCTGGGCGATTCGCAGCCGTAGTCCCATGGACGATGACCCAATGATTAACGACCCGGGTAAATACCGAGTTAACGCCGCCGAAAGGGCGGTAAGCCTAAGGGCGCCTTTACGGCGGTTCCCCGGGATCCTTGCGCTGGCTGAGTTCCACGATGAAAGCCAAATCTTGAAAGCCAAATCTTGAAAGCATTGGCCGAACAGATCGTCGATATCGACGGGGTCGAGATCTACGGCCGCGTGGTCGGCGTGCGCGGACTGATGGTGGAGATCGCAGGTCCGATCCACGCCATGTCGGTCGGCGCGCGGCTCACCATTGAAACGTCGGCCGGGCGGCCGATCCCCTGCGAGGTGGTCGGCTTTGCCGACGGCCACGCGCTCGCCATGCCGTTCGCGGCCCTGGAAGGGGTACGGCGCGGCTGCCGGGCGGTGGTTTCCTCCTCCGCCGGCGCCGTTCGCCCATCCGAGCGCTGGCTCGGCCGCGTCATCAACGCCATGGGCGAGCCGATCGACGGCCAGGGGCCGCTGCCGCTCGGCCCGGCACCTTATCCCTTCCGCTCATCGCCGCCGCCGGCGCATGCCCGCATGCGGGTGGGCGAGCCGCTCGATCTCGGCGTACGCGCGCTCAATACCTTCATCACCGTCTGCCGCGGCCAGCGCATGGGCATCTTCTCTGGTTCCGGCGTCGGCAAGTCGGTGCTGCTGTCGATGCTGGCCCGTAACGTGTCGGCTGACATATCGGTTATTGGCCTGGTCGGTGAGCGCGGCCGCGAGGTCCAGGAGTTCTTGCAGGACGACTTGGGCCCGGCCGGCCTGGCGCGTTCGGTGGTGGTGGTGTCCACCTCGGACGAACCGGCGCTGATGCGCCGGCAGGCGGCCTATCTGACCCTGGCGATCGCCGAATCCTTTCGTGACCAAGGTAAAGATGTGCTGGTGCTGATGGATTCGGTCACCCGCTTCGCCATGGCCCAGCGCGAAATCGGCCTGTCCGCCGGCGAGCCGCCGACCGCCAAGGGCTATACGCCGACGGTATTCACCGAGCTGCCGCGCTTGCTGGAGCGGGCAGGGCCGGGGACGGAAGCCGGTACCATCACCGGCATCTTCAGCGTGCTGGTAGACGGCGACGACCATAACGAGCCGGTGGCGGACGCCGTGCGCGGCATCCTCGACGGCCATATCGTGATGGAGCGCGCCATTGCCGAGCGCGGGCGCTATCCGGCCATCAACATCCTTAAGTCGATCTCCCGCACCATGCCGCGGGCGGCCGACCCGGCCTACCTGCCGGCCATCAACCGGGCGCGCCAGGTGATGGCGACCTATTCCGATATGGAGGAACTGATCCGGCTGGGGGCCTACCGGCCGGGTTCCAGCGCCGACGTCGACGAGGCGATCGGCCTGCACAAGCCGCTGGAGGCGTTTCTCAGCCAGCTTAAGGAAGAATCAACCGGTATGGCAGAGGGATATCAGCAACTTGAGCAGATCCTCAGTGGCCAGGAGTCCAAGACGTAAAAACCACTGTCATTCCGGCTGGTTGGAACTCCGATCCTGCCCTAGACTGTCGATCCAATCATGATCGCGTTGAGGGTGGGGCTTTGATGATCATCTCGCGCAGAATTCTGCTGCTGTCGGTAGCCGCTTTTTCAGTCGCGGCGCCGGCGCTCGCGTTTGCCAATGAAGAGCCACCGGAAGGGCGCCGCGTGGCGCTCAAGGGCTATGATCCCGTGGCGTATTTTGAAGATGGCCAACCGGCGAAAGGGTCGCGCGAATTCTGGTTTGGCTATGATGACGTGATCTATATATTCCGATCGGCAGAGCATCGCGCAAAGTTTGTGGCTGATCCGGAGCGCTACGCGCCGCAATTTGCAGGTTACTGTGCCGGCGGCGTGTCGAAGGGCTACAAGCAGGAGCCGGACCCGGAAGCTTGGCTGATCGCCAACGGCAAACTGTTCCTATTCGAGATCAAAGAGCGCGTGCCGTTCTTCAAGGCTAGCATCGACGACGTCGCCGCCAAGGCGAACGCCAATTGGCCGAAGGTCAAATCGCAATAAATCCCATCATAGGCCGGCCTTCTTCACCGCGCGCGCGATCTTCTCGCGGTGCTCCGGCCGCTTGAACAATGAGCCGAAATTCTGCGCATCGAAAAACGGGTTGAGCTTGCGCACCTCGGCCGCCGCTGCGCGCGCCTCATCCTCGCGGCCGTTCTCGGCATAGAGCGCGGCCAGCATGGCAAAGATGAACGGGTTTCCTTCGTTGCGCGTCGTCGCGCGTTCGAAGGTGCGCAACGCATCGGCGACCCGGTTTTCGAGAAAATAGGCCGTGCCGAGATTGAACAGATCTTCCGCCGATAACCGCGGATCAATGGCGATCGCGGTTTCGAGCGATTTGATCGCATCGGCCGGCTCGCCGATCCACAACAGCGCGTCGCCGAGCCCGGCATAGCTGTCAGGATTGCTCGGGTTGAGCGCGACCGCGCGTTTAAGGGCTTCGACAGCGCGGTCATAGTCTCCCATTCGCGCATAAGCTCGCCCGAGCACCACATGGGCCGCCGGGCTGAATTCATCGATAGAGATCGCTTTGCGCGCTTGCAGTTCAGCACGTTTCAGCGCTTCTTCCGCGTTCGCAGTCCACCCTAGTGCAACCGCGCTCAAGTCGGCGCGGCCAAGTCCGACATAGGCCGCGGCATAATGCGGGTCCAATTCGATGGCGCGTTCGAATAATGTGCGCGCCTCGGAATGCGCGGTGCGGTTCACATGCGCGAGCAGATCGCGGCCCCTCAACACGAGATCGTAAGCTTCCATGCTGCCGGCCGCTTTGCTGGCCGCACGGTTCTGCTCGAGATTGGTGAGCTTCACGGCCAGCGCGCCCGCGATACGAAGGGCAATATCGTCCTCAATGGCTAGAATAGCCTTGTCCGGGGCGTCATAGGATTCCGACCACAGCAGCACGCCGGTCGCGACCTCGTTCAGCCGGACCGCAAGCCGTACCCGCTCACCCGCGCGGCGGACGTTGCCATCGACCAGATAACGGACTTTGAGCTGACGGCCGATATTTCGATCGCTGTCGCCGGCGCTTCGAGCACGCGACACGACGTTCGGCGTGACGACCGCAAGTTCCGCAAAGCGGCCGAGTGCCGTTGAGACGTCGTCGGCAATCCCGGCGGAGAAGTAGTCGTCGGCTATCGTGTCAGGCCCCACGGTAAACGGCAGCACGGCGATGGAAAGCCGGTTCGGCGCGGCAATATCTGCCGTGTCGGGCTGCGCCGCAGGTGACGTTTTGTCGGCGGCTCTTGAGGTCCAGAGCCACAGACCGGCGGCGAGGCAAATAACGGCGGTCGCGCCGGCGGCATAGACAAGCCAAGCGGGACGCGAGGAGGGGGCGGCTGCCGATGGCCCGGTCTCTGGAGCATCAGGGCTGATCGGCGTTTCGAAGGCGGATGCGCTCTGCGCATGTCCGGTAAGGGCTGCCGCGAATAAATAGCCGCGCTTGGCCACGGTCTGAACCGTCTGCTGCTGCTCGTCCCCGAGCGCCTGGCGGATTTCCTTGATGCATTGGACCAGCGAATTCTCGGTGACGGCGATATTCGCCCAGACGCTGTCCATCAGTTCATCTTTGGAGACGAGACGGCCCGGATTGCGCACCAGGTAGAGAAGCACGTCGAACGACTTCGGCCGCAACGGCACCGCCACGCCGTCGTGGCGCAAGCACGCCGACCGCAGATCGAGCGTGAACCGACCGAAGCTATAGGCGCTGACGTCAGGCACGGGCGGAACTTGCCTCTCGTTGCGAACTTTCAGCGGAATTTCATCGGGCTTTCACGACGGCCAGCCCGATTTCCCTCAATTCTAAGAACCATGAAACGGGCCGACAACCGGTCCGGAAATCGAGGGAGGCCATGAGGCCATGATGTCACGAAAACAGCGTTTGATCTCTACACTTTGCCTGATTGGGGCATCGATCGCCCTGGCGCCGATGATTGATGCGCGGGCGGATGTGATCACCGACTGGAACGCCAAAGCCGAGGCGATTTCGATCGAGAAACGCCTGCCGCCGCCGCCTAATGCCCGCGGCATGGCCATCCTGCACGTCGCCATATTCGAGGCGGTGAATGCCATCGAGAAACGCTACTCGCCCTATCGGCTCAAGCTGACGGCTGAAAAATCGCTCCCGAAGGAAGCTGCGGCGGCAGCGGCTGGACACGCCGTGTTGATCGCTCTCCACCCCGACAAGCGGGCGGAACTCGATGCCATGTTGGTGGCGTCAGTGGCCAAGATTCCCGACGACGCTTCGAAGACCAAGGCGATGGAATTGGGTCGGCAATCCGCTGCGGAGATTCTCGCATTGCGCGCCAAGGATGGCGCCGACCGACCGGAAAGCTACCGTCCCCTGACCGTCGCGGGCGCCTATGTGCCGACCGTCATCCCAATCAGTTCCACCGTGGGCGCGATGACACCTTGGGCGATGACCTCCGGCTCGCAATTTCGGCCGGCGCCACCGCCGGCGCTAACCTCGATGACCTGGACCAACGACGTCAATGAGATCCGGGAATATGGCGGGCGCGTTAGCCAAAAACGGACAGCCGAGCAGACCGACATCGGCCGGTTTTGGTTTATGACCGGTCCGCAAGCATGGAATCCGGTCGTGCGGCAACTGGCGGAGCACAAGAAGCTCGACATCACCGACAACGCCCGCCTGTTCGCGCTGGTCGCGATGGCGACGAGTGACGCCTTCATCGCCGTCTTCGACGGCAAGTACCACTTCAACTTCTGGCGTCCGTTGACTGCCATCCGCAATGCGGACCTGAGCGAAAACAACGCGACGCCGCGCGACGCATCCTGGGTACCGCTCGGCGATACACCGATGCATCCGGAATATCCTTGCGCGCACTGCATTACGTCGGGTGCCGCGGCGACGGTGTTGCAGGGATTCTTCGGCAATGAAATCCCCGAGGTCGCGATGACCAGCGCCACCGCGCCGGGCGTCACCCGGCGATGGAACCGGCTGAGCGACTATTCCGACGAAGTCGCGATGGCGCGCATCTATGCCGGCTTCCACTACCGGTTCTCGACCAAGGTGGGCCAGGACATGGGGCGCAAGATCGCCGAACTGGTGGTGGCGACCCAACTGCGAAGCACGAGCGTTGCGGCGGCGCCGACGCGGTAGCCAAATGAGAGCCGTGCGGCGGTTTACGGCCAACGCGCAGAAGCTGGCCGCCGGAACGAAGAACTCCCAGGCGACTTGACGGCCGCGGCCATCTGAGACCCTCAGCATGTGCCGCGGCCGTTCATCTTTCATTAAAACCTGACGACGGCCACTTGGCCGGGTCTTCAGCGCGGCACGCCCGGTGATGGCGACCTATTCCGATATGGAGGAACTGATCCGGCTGGGGGCCTACCGGCCGGGTTCCAGCGCCGACGTCGACGAGGCGATCGGCCTGCACAAGCCGTTGGAGGCGTTTCTCGACCAGCTTAAGGAAGAATCAACCAGTATGGCGGAGGGGTACCAACGGCTTGAGAAAATCCTTAAGGGCGAAGAAACAGAAAACTAACGTTATTGGCCCACAGTCCCCTCGCTGAACGTCCGGGACGTCCACGCGGGCCTAAGTCTTGGCCTTGCCATGGGCGCTTTTACGGGACTTCGGGGGAGTATTTAGTCGATGAAGTCACGCGAAACCCTCATCCGTCTGAAGAAGTTTCAGGTCGACGAGAAGCGGCGCAAGGTCGCCCAGATCGAGGCCATGATCGCCGAATTCGACCGCATCGCGGTCGAACTCGACCGCGAGATCAAGCTCGAGCAGGACCGCGCCGGTATCCACGATCCGGCCCATTTCGCCTATCCGACCTATGCCAAGGCCGCGATCGGGCGGCGCGAGAACCTCAAGCGCTCGGCCGATGAGCTCAAGGTCCAGGTCGACGACGCCAAGGCCGCATTGGGCGAGGCGTTCGAGGAGCTCAAGAAGGTCGAGATGCTCGATGAGCGCGACCACGCGCGCGAGAAGGCCGAGGAGAACGCGCGCGAGCAGGCCGAACTCGACCGCATCGCGGCACTGCGTTTCAGCACCAACGGCGCACACGCGTAGAGTCGTTTCAGACCGCAAAACAAAACCGCTATGTCTGAAAACCGTCGATGGAACCGGGTGAAGCCTTCGGGTCTGGTGCCTCGTACCGGAACATTGATGCTCGACCCGAAAACCAAGCCGATTACCTGCCAGATCGTCGATCTATCGGTTGGCGGCGCCTGTCTCGAATTGTCAGGCACGTATGCGTTTCCGGAGCGGTTCGAATTCATCCACGGCCGGACTCGACGATTCTGCAAACTGGCCTGGCGGCGCGGTTTCTGCATCGGCATCAGTTACGAAGTGACAAATCGACGGACCGTGGTCGAGGGTGGTCTGAGTCGTCCTACATCCGGATTGGGCCGGCTGTCGCGCGATCGGCGCTAGGACCGATCACGCCTAAACGAAATCGAGGCCGGCAGCCCATCCGCTGCCGGCCTCGTTCGTTTAACCGCATAGTCTTAGAACAGGTCGCTGACCTGCTGCTCCGGCATCGACTTGGTGTCGATCGTCAATTGTATGGCGTTGGTGTCGATCATCACGCCGGCCTGTTCGGGCGCGGACGCGGTCGCGCGCGGCGCGGAATATGACACCATGCCCGACACCAGGATCGCGATCGCGAGGGCCGCTACTGCTATGAGACGCATGAAAGCCTCCATCGTACTGGGTTGACGCAAGTCCCCGGCGGTTGCCCGCCACGGTGGTACCTATGTCCCGGCCGTCTTTTCGCCGATGGGGTACCCGCCCGCCTCGTCCGAATGGACGAGACGTCGGCTGTCGCGCTCACAATTTTGTGTTGGCGGGAATTACAAGCGGTCATCCGAACGCATGAGGCGCCAGATTTCGCGGTCAGTAGGATATCGGCATCTTCAATTTCAGGAGGTGACCATGACTTCACTATCGCTTCCAACTTCAGCGCGGCGCACCGGGCATTTCATGACGGTAACAAACGTCGTTCGTGTCACAGTCGTCCTCGCGCTGTTGCTACTCGCGGCCCTCGTCGTCGTGGCCGCCGAAGACTACTTTGATCCGCAGCACCAAGTCGATGCCGCGCAAGCGACCTTCGATCCGCGGGCTGACTGAACCCGTCAGCCGAAACCGAACGGCCCGACCGTACTCAGCACCACGCGCACGAGGTCGGCCTGGCGGCTGGTCTCGGTCTTGGAAAAGGTAGAGGCGACATGGGTGCGCACGGTATTGAGCGAGACCCCGAGTTCGTCGGCGATGTCCTGCATGGTCTGTCCGTGTGCCAGTGCGAGCGCGACGCGCGCTTCGGTCTTGGTAAGTCGGAGCATCTCTTTCAAGACTTCGGCGCTGGCGGCCTGATCGGCGGCCGGATCGCTGAACGACACCAGCACGAGATCGGCCTGCGGCCGTAGCCCCAGGCGCAATTCGGCACTGGCCCGCGACATCAGCACGCGGAAGGTCTCGTCCGCCGTCTCGAGCACCACGCTGGCGGTATCGCGCTCGCGCCCGGCGACCGCGCGGATGGCTTCGACTAGTTCGTTCGACTGCGCGGCGGTGCCGCCGGCGAGACGGCCGGCCACGCTGCGCAAGCCGCGTTTTGCCGCCAGTAATTTCTTGGCCGTCGCATTGGCGAATAGAATCCGCGTCGCGCCGTCGCAGACCACCACCGCATGCGTGAGCCGGTCGAGTGCGCTCGCCGCCGCCGCCCGCTCGATCTCGGTGGCAAGGAAGCGGTAGTGCAGTTGCGTGGCGCGGCAGAGATGCGGGACCAGCGGCAGGACGGCGTTGCCTTCCTCTTCGCCGAAGATGCCGTTGTCACGCGAGCGGGCGACCCACAGCATGCCGAGTGCGTCTTGCTGCCGGAGAATGATGGTAACGCTGGCGTAATAGACGTTCAACGGCTCCAGCACGTCCCTATAGAATGCCGACTGCCGCATGTCCTCGTAGGTCATGATCGGGTTCTTGTCCGTCAGCAATGATCCGGCTGACAGTTGCATGATGCGCGGCAGCAAGGGTCCGGCCAGATGCTTCTCCTCGTATAGTGCGATGTATTTTGGATCGAGCCGATGGCCGACCGAGAACAGCAGGCGGTTGGCCTTGAGATCGTGGATATAGATGAGCGCGCGCTCGCCCTTCATGCGCGCGGTAATGGCCGCGAGCACGTCGCTCCACACTTCCGGCCGGCCGATGGCGCCGTAGATTTGCTCTATCAGGACGTCAAGATGGCGGTTGATCGCGTGCATGGGATACTCACTCGCACTCGAATGGCCCGATCGACCGCTGCACGTCGCGCACGAGGTCGCCCCTATCCCGAAGGGCATTATCTCATTACTAAACCCAACCGGGTAGGGGCCGTCGCCCGATCCTTGAGCCCGGTGCGGGCGCCAAAATATGCGCCAGATCGCGGGCTTTCCCGAAAGCCCCGGTTATCGCGCTTTCGGTGCCGTTATGCCGAGGGCCCGCATCACATCGCCGCGCGAAATCACGCCCAGCATTTGGTGGTCGGGGCCGAGTACGGGAAAGCTGCGAATCTTGAGGTTCACCATCAATTGCAGCACCCGGGTCAACGGCGTCGCCGGTTCGACGTGCACGACGGCCTCGGTCATCACGTCGCCGACCGTGCGTTTCATCAACTCGTCGTAACGGGGGACCATCTGGCCGGTCGTGAAGGCGAAAGCCTTGAGGAAATCGAATTTGGTCACGATACCCAGCATGGTCCCGTTTTCCACGACCGGGAAGGCATCGAAATCATGTTGCGCAAACAATGTTTTCAGTTCGCCCATGGTGCATTGGCGCGTGATGCTTTTGACCGTCGGCGTCATGTACTGGGCGGCCGTAGATTCAAGAAAACGATACATCGTCTTCAATCCCCTCTATTGGCCGCGCAGACGCAAGCGCCGGCGAGCCAAATATTAAAGCATGATCCCGTCCGGTTGGAATCGGATCATGCTTCTTCGTCTTGTTATGCCGCATACCCCACGGCGCCGCGATATGCGCTATGGCCGCGCCTTTCCGGCCATCGTGACGCCGGCCTTGCCGCTCGCCGCCAGGCTGTCGAGCGAATCGTACAACAATTGCAAAACGTAGCGGCTGTTGTGGTAGGCGGCGCCGGGATCGCGCACCGAGTAGGTGTAGTTGAACACCGCCTGCAACAGGCGCGGCGTGTAGGCAACGTACTTGTTGGCCATCTTCATTTCTTCCGGATCGATGCGGCCGTTGCCGTTCGTGTCAGCATACCAATAGGGGAACGCCGCCTTGGTGAAGGCGATCGGCGTGCCGCCGACGTTCTTCGAGTAGGTCAGGATCGCGGCATAAAGCTGGCTCTGTAGACCGACGATCTCGCGCGCCAACCCCTCCTCCTTGCCGTTACCGTCGAAGTCGCCGCGCGTTGACATGCGGATGTTGGCAAGGTCGGCGACGGTCTTGATGCCGTCATGGCAGCCGCCGCAGCGGTCGATCTTGAGCTCGCCGCCGTGCGGCTGGTGACAGCCGGTGCACAGGCTCACATTCGGCATGTGCGCAAAGCGGCCGACATATTTTTTGCCGTCGTACTCGTAGCCCACTTTTGCCTCGGTTCCGTAGTTTGTCGCGCCGGCCGGAAAATAGTGCACATGCAGGAAGTTGATCTTGGGATCCGGCGTATCGAGACTTAGTCCGGCGATCGTCTTGTTCACGCTCGCGGTCGACTCGCGGCCCTGATGGCAGGTCATGCACAGATTGGCGTCGTTGTTGCCGCTGTCGACCGTCACGCTGCTGGGGAAGGTGACCTTGGCGACCGTGTGGCGCGCATAGGTCAACATGTCGGCGTGGCAGTTGGTGCAGGCAAAGCCGTTTTTGACGTGCGGCGCCGGCGTATTCTTGCCTTCCTTCAGGTATTCCGGAAGGCTGTTGGCGCCATGGCAGCGCGCACAGACTGCCGGGACTTCCTTGACGTTGTCCCAGTCGTGGAACGGCCCAGCGTTGCGGTCGAAGTGTCCCTTCCAAAATTCGAGCTTGATGCCCTCTTCGGTCTTCTCATCCGACCAGCCGGGCCCGCTTCCCAACAACGCCGCCGCGGTTACGGCTACCGCCAATATCGAGACTTTACGCCAGGGTAGGATCGCGCGCATAGCTTGCTCCTTCTCAGCTGCCAATGTCTTGCCGAGCCCCTCCCTCGATTGTCGCCAATCGACGGCTGCAAGCAGCGCATCCTTCCCCGGAAGCCGGTTCGCTCAGGCTTTTGGCCGATTGTCATGCACGGCATATCGGCCGGTGCATTGATCTCCGTCAACGTTGCCGTGGCCCGGCCTATGTGGCCGAACGTGCAGGGTTTTTGGGACACGCCGCTAAAACGCCGCCGCCAGATTCCTTACGCCGTGCCCGACGGGCTTTGGCGGTTCTCGTTGTGCGCCATTCTTGATTGCCGTCTAGTTCTTGCGGCCGGGTTCGACTTTCGCCTTCAATTGCACAAGCTCGCTGTCTAGCTTCGCCAATGTCGACTTGAGCGCGGCGATCTCGGCCCGGGCAGCGGCGAGATCGCGACCAGCGGCGGCGATCTTGTCCTGTGTTTCACGCGAAAGCTTGGTCAGTGCCTGCTGAAGAAACTCTACATTGGCCTGCAGGCAGCCCGTGCGGCGCTCCATCTGCTTTTCGGCCGTGCAGACTTCCAGCCCGCGAATGTCCTGCGCGGCGGCCGGCGACAGAAGCGAAAATGACAGAACGGCAGCAGCGAATAGTCTCATGGTCTATCCT
>Ga0184628_10001363_pt1 | contig 12091 bp, 11 predicted proteins | sample PLM4_5_b1_FD_133149 | JGI IMG/M metagenome (GOLD analysis project Ga0184628, IMG submission 133149) | Groundwater sediment microbial communities from an aquifer in East River, Colorado, USA - PLM4_5_b1 | ecosystem: Environmental > Terrestrial > Soil > Riparian zone | place: USA: East River...
GAACAAAGCGGACAGGAGCATGCGCATGGGAGTTCCTCTTCCGGGAGCAGGACGATGGGTCGGTCGGGATGCCGCGCAAAGTATCGGGTTCGCGCGCGGTGAAGTCAATCCGCGGGCATTCTCAGGCCCGCTGCCCGAGGACGGCCGCGAGATCGCGCCGCGCGCGGCGCAGCAGCTCCTCGGTGCTCTGCCAGTCGATGCACGGATCGGTGACCGAGACGCCGTAGCGCAGCCGCGAGCGGTCCTCGGGAATCGGCTGGCTGCCGGCCTCGAGGTTCGACTCGAGCATCATCCCCACGATCGAGCGGTTGCCCTCGAGGATCTGGTGCGCGCAGTCGTTGAACACCAGCGGCTGCAGCGAGGGATCCTTCATCGAATTCGCGTGCGAGCAATCGACGACGATGTTCGGCGCGAGTTTCGCCTTTGCCAGTCCCTGCTCGGCGAGCCGCACGCTCACGCTGTCGTAGTTCGGCCGCCCGCCGCCGCCGCGGAGCACCAGGTGTCCGTAGCGATTGCCCCTGGAGCGGATCACGCTCGTGCGGCCCGCCCGGTTGACGCCGAGAAAGCCGTGCGGCAGCGCCGCCGATTTGATGGCGTTGATCGCGACCTCGAGCCCGCCGTCGGTACCGTTCTTGAAGCCGACCGGCGCCGAAAGCCCGCTCGCCATTTCGCGGTGGGTCTGCGACTCGGTGGTGCGCGCGCCGATCGCGTACCAGGAAATGAGCTCGGCGAGGTATTGCGGGCAGATCGGGTCGAGCGCCTCCGACCCGGTCGGCAGCCCCATCCCGGCGATCTGCATGAGCAGCGCACGCGCGCGCGCGATGCCCTCGTCGATGCGGAACGAATCGTCCATGAAGGGATCGTTGACAAACCCCTTCCAGCCGACCACGGTGCGCGGCTTCTCGAAATACACGCGCATCACCAGCACCAGCGTGTCGCGCACCTCGTCAGCGAGCCGCTTCAGGCGGCGCGCGTAGTCGAGCGCGGCATCCGGATCGTGGATCGAGCAGGGACCGACCACCACGAACAGGCGCGGGTCCTTGCGCTCGAGGATCGCGCGCAGCGCGTTGCGCCCCGCGAGAACCGTCTCGGCAGCGGCATCGGTGAGCGGAACGCGCTCCTGCACTTCGTCGGGCGACGGAATCTCCGATATCCGTTCGACGTTGACATTGTCGAGAAGTGTTTCCAGCGGGCTGCGGCGCGAAGTCACACGGGAAGGTTACACCAGAGCCGCAGGCCGGGCGCAGGCCCGTCGGCCTGCGGGAAGGAGCGAATCCGCCGGACGCAGGGCCTGGGACACGCAGAACAGCCTGGTCCCGCTCGATTGCCGGCGCGTGCTCGGCTTCGTGGAGCGCGACACCGCCCCGAATCACGTCGGCGAGAAGCTAAGCCTCGACGGCTTGCGCGCAGCCCTCGAGAAGACCTGGGCGCGCGATCTCACGTGAGTACCCCCACCAGCCAGAGCGAGATCGACGGGAACGCGATGAGGAGCGCCACCCGCACCGCGTCGGCGGCAAGGAACGGCATTACGCCGCGGTAGGTCTCCGCCATCGGCACGTCGCGCGCGAAGCTGTTCACGACGTAGACGTTCAGTCCCACCGGCGGCGCGATCAGCCCGATTTCGACCACGCACAGCACCAGAATCCCGAACCAGATCGCCTTGCTCGTCGGATCGAGCCCGAAGAGCTCCAGCCCCATCACCGCGGGAAACAGGATCGGGATGGTGAGCAGGATCATCGAGAGTTCGTCCATCACTGCGCCGAGGATCACGTAGAAGACGAGGATCCCGACGACCACCGCCACCGGCGGCAAGCCGCTCGCGGCGACGCCTTCGGCGAGCTTCGCCGGCATCTGCGAGAGTGCGAGCGCCGAGTTGAGGAGGTCGGCGCCGAGGAAGATCATGAAAATCATGCCGGTGGTCTCGGCGGTGCCAAGAAAGCTCTGCGTCACGCCCTTGGCGTCGAGTTCGCGCTTCGCGATGCCGGTGATGAGCGTCGCCGCCGCGCCCACCGCGGCTCCCTCCGTCGGCGTAAAAAGACCGCCATAGATGCCACCGAACATGACCACGAAGATCGCCGCCACCGGCCAGACTTCCTTCAGCATCGCCAGGCGCGCGGCCGCACCCTGGCGCACGGAGGCAGGCCCGTGACCCGGATAGAGGCGCACGTAGATGAAGATCGCGAGGCAGTACAGTCCTGCGGCGATGAATCCGGGAATGAACGCCGCGGCAAACAGCTTGGCGATGTTCTGCTCGGCAAGGATGCCGTAGACGACCAGCACTACCGAGGGTGGAATCAGGATCCCCAGGGTGCCGCCGGCGGCGAGCGTCGCGGTGGCGAGGCGCCCCGAGTAGCCGTGCCGGAGCATCTCCGGCAGCGCTACCTGCGTCACGGTCGCTGCCGTGGCGACCGAGGAGCCGCAGATCGAGCCGAACGCGGCGCAGGCCAGCACCGAAGCCATCGCCATGCCGCCGCGGAAGTGCCCGATGAGCGCGTTGCAGAGACCGAATAGCGCCTTGGAGAGCCCACCCTGGGTTGCGAACTGACCCATCAGCAGGAACAGCGGGATCACCGACAGGTCGTACACCGAGAGCCGCGCGTAGGCCGATCCCTTGAGGTGGTTGAGGAGCGCGTCGGGGCTGGCGAGGAACGCGTAGCCGATCGCGCCCGGGACGAACATCGTGATCGCGATCGGCACCCTGAGCGCCATCAGCACGAGCATGCCGGCGAAGAGCGAGATGCCGATGCCGAGCGTGCTCATCTCGCCTTCCATTCGAGCCGCGCGCTGTACAGGCCGGCCAGCGCCGCGAGGCCGAACCCCGGCGTCATGGCGGCGTAGGCGTACCACAGAGGCACGCCCATGATCATCGAGGTCTCCCCGCCCGCTTTCATGGCGAGCGTCCCGGCGCCGGTGCGCCAGGCGAGAAGTCCCAGCGCAGCTGCGAGCAGCAGGCTTCCCGCGGCGTCCAGCGTGCGCTGCGCGCGCGCGCTCGCACGCACCGTGAAGAAGTCGACGATGATGTTGGCACGCTTGAACTGGCAGTACGGCAGGAAGAACGCGATCGCGATCGCGCAGCCGAACTGCACCAGTTCGAAGTCGCCCTGGATCGGCCGGCCGGCGATGCGCCCGCCAATCGAGATGACCGACATGAGCGTCAGCGCGGCGAGGATGGCGCCGCCGGCGAGCGCGAACGCCTTGCAGAGGAACTCTAGAGTGCGGCCCATGTGACAAAAAAAAGACCGGCGGGCAAGCCCGCCGGCGGTATCTAGTCGCGCTACTTCTTGCTGTGCTTGGCGATCAGGGCTTGGGCGCTTTCCACCAGCTTCAGGCCGGGCAGGTCGCGGCGGTTCATCTCCTTGATCCAGTCTATCTGCACCGGCTCGGCCGCCTTGCGCCACTTCTGCAGCTCGGATGCGGGGATCATGTAGAAGGTGTTATTGCGCGCTTCCGCCGACTTGCGGCCCGGAACGTCGCCGTCCATGAACACCTTGCCGATGTGCGCCGAAAGGCCGATGCCGGAGTTCGCGTCGAGCACTTTCTTCAGGTCCACGGGCAGCGAATTGTATTTCGCCTGATTCATCGCGAAGATGAACGCCGAGGTGTAGAACGCTGGGAACTTTGGGTCGGTCTCGCTATGGAACTTCACCAGTTCCTGCACCTTGATCGCCGGCACCACTTCCCAGGGGATCACCGCGCCGTCGATCACGCCCTTACTGAGCGCCTCGGGTACCTGCGGCACTGGCATGCCGACAGGGGTTGCGCCCATGGCGGCCAGAAGCTTGTTGGTGAGGCGCGTCGGCGCTCGAATCTTGAGTCCCTTCAGGTCCGCGAGCACCTTCACCTGCTTGTCGCGCGTGTGGATGTATCCCGGGCCGTGGACGTGGAACGCGAGTGGGCGCACGTCCTTGAACTCGGACTTGGCGTGCAGCTGCGCGTATTCCCAGAGCGCCTTGCTCGTGGCCTCGGCGTTGGTCATCATGAACGGCAGCTCGAACGCCTCGACGGTCGGGAAGCGCCCCGCGGTGTAGCCGGGCAGTGTCCAGACGATGTCGGCGACCCCGTCCTTGGCCTGGTCGTAGAGTTGCGGCGGAGTGCCGCCGAGCTGCATGGCGGGGTACATCTGACACTTGAGCCTGTCACCCGATTCCTTGGCGAGCTTGGCGCACCAGTGAACCAGGAAATTGGCATGGAAGTTGGAGGGCGGCGGCAGGAAATGGTGCACCTTCAGAGTGACTTCCTGTGCGCTTGCGCCTCCGCAGAAGGAAGCGGCGAGCGCCGAGAGCAGTGCGGCGGTTTTCTGTTTGAGAGTCATTTTCGTTTCCTTTGTGTTCCGGGTGATCTGCACAGCAGCATAACCCACTCAGCGCTGCGCGCAATCGAAGCTCTCGGCCTTCGCCACGTCGCCGCCGAGATAGCGCGGGAACGCCGGGTAGCGGCACATCGGCCGCGTCGCGACGATCGGAAACGGCAGCTTCAGCTCGTGGGTCGCCTGCACCAGTTCGCCGGGTGCCTTGCCCCGCTCAACCCAGTCGCTGAGCACTTCCACCATGTCGACGGCGGAGGGCGCGCCGATGCCCATGTGGTCCGCACCTGGCGTGACGTAAAGCCGCAGGAAGTCTTCCGCCGCGGACTGCCCCATGCGCTCGAGCACCGACTTGTAGTACTCGATGCCTGCGTACGGGCTCTGCGCGTAGTCGGCCATGTGCTCGCTGATGATGAGCTTCCCGCCGCGCGCGGCGAAAGCGGAGAGATCCGGATTCGTCGAATCCATCAGCGCCGACACTTCGCGCATGCGGCCTACGAATTCATCCGGGTTGAAGCGGCGCGGGTCATAGCCCGGGTCGCGCGCGATGAAGTACTGGATCGCGCCGCTGCCGTAGAGCCAGGCGCGGCTGCTGGCCGGCCCCGGCGGGAGGGTGGGCGGGGCTGTGCCGGTCTGCCAGCTCGGCCAGCCACCGACCGGCCCGCTGCCGGGCGCGTTCTCGCCGCCGCGACCCCAGGCCGGATAGCCGCGCACGCCATTCGCCAGCGTGTAGTTGAGCTGCAACGGCGTGTGCATCGCCTGCACCGCCTTCACCTGAGGCTCGGTAAGACAGCCGGTGGCGGGCGCGGCGGTACAGCGCAGCTTGTCGACGTCGAACACGCGCATGCAGCCCTCGTAGTCGCCGACGATGCCGTCGGTGAGCCCGTCGCGCGCATCGCAGGCCGCCGCCACCGCTTCGTGCACCAGCTTCACGTTGTCGGGCGCGAGCCAGCCATCGCCGAACTGCGCCACGCCCGCGCGCGTGCCGGCCGCCTGCAGGGCGACCCAGTTGATCACCGGCACCCGGCTGAAGATGCCGTCGAAATCGGCGGGGTAGCGCTGCGCCATGGTGATGCCTTCGCGGCCGCCTTCCGAGCTGCCGAAGAAATAGAGCTTCTTCGGCGCCTCGCCGTAGCGCCGCTTCACCAGATCGACCGCCGCGTCGCGCACCTTCTTGTAGGATGCGTGCGCGAAATTGACCAGTGCCTCGTCGTTCAGCGCGAAGGCTTGCAGCGGCACACCCGGCGCGTTCTGGTGGCCGGAATCGGTACCGTAGGTGACGTAGCCGCGCGCGAGCGGCCCCGGCCGGTCGGGACGCGCCGAGGGCGTCAGTCCGAGGCCGCTGATCAGCACGCCGTTGAAGCCGCCGCCGCCGTACTGCAGGGAATTTCCGTTCCACTGCGTCGGCAGGTTGACCTGGAAGCGGATCGGGGGCGCCTTGGGGTCGATGGGCGCGATGGCACCGATCACCTGGCAGTACTCCGGCAGGGCCGGCGCCACGACGATCTCGGGCGGCGGCGGCGAGAACGGCACTTTGGGCCGCACCATCAGCGGCGTTGGCGCGACCAGCGTCGCAGACTCGATGGTGATGCCCTTGGCCGGCTCCTTTAGCGCGGCGCAGCCGGCAATGGGATCGACCGGCTTGCTTGCACACGCGGCGAACAGCAGCACTGAGCACAGGACAAGAATTCTCATCGCACTTCCTTCCTAGTTCAGGTCTCTCATGTCTTGCGGCGACAGTTCAAGATTCGCCGCGCCCGCATTTTCCTCCAGGTGCTCGAGCTTGCCGGTGCCCGGGATCGGCAGCATCGCGGGCGATTTTGCGAGCAGCCAGGCGATGGCCACCTGCGCCGGCGTGGCCTGCAGCCGCGCCGCGACCTTCTTGACTCTTGCGGATTTCAGCGCGGAGCCCGCCCCGAGCGGGTACCACGGCAGGAAGGCGATACCGAGCTTCGCGCAGGCCTGCAGCACATCTTCCGAAGCACGGTTGTCGATGCTGTAGCTGTTCTGCACCGTGACCACGGCCGCGATGCGCCGCGCCTCGCTGAGTTGCGCGACGCTCACGTTCGACAGCCCCAGGTGCCGGATCTTGCCGGCTTTCTGCAGGCCGGCCAGCGCGCCGAAGGACTCCGCGAACGGCACCCGCGGATCCGGGGCATGCCACTGGTACAGGTCGATGCGCTCGAGCTTCAGGCGCTTGAGGCTGCCCTCGAGCGCGCGGCGCAGGTGCTCGGGCCGGCCATCGGGATCCCAGCGTGGCGCGCTGGGCCGCAGCAGCCCGCCTTTTGTGCCGATCACAAGGTCCTTCGGGTATGGGTGCAACGCCTCCGCGATCAAGATCTCGCCCACCTCCGGGCCGTAGCTGTCGGCCGTATCGAAGAAGTTGTGGCCCAGTTCGTAGGCGCGGCGCAGCACCTTGAGCGCGTAGGCGCGATCCTTGGGCGGCCCCCACACTTGCGGGCCGCATACGCGCATGGCGCCGAAACCCAGGCGGTGGACGCTGAGGTCGCCGAGCTGCATGCCGCGCAGTCTAGCGTAGGGTGGGCCCCGGCCCACCACTTGATGGGCCCCGGCCCACCACTTGGTGGGCCTCGGTCCAACACTTGGTGAGCCCCGGCCCAACACTTGGTGGGCCGGGGCCCACCCTACAATGCACCATGGAAGATGTGCGCGGCTGGATCGCGGAGGCGCGGCGCATCGTGGTGCTGACCGGCGCCGGCATCTCGACCGACTCCGGCATCCCCGATTTCCGCGGCCCGCAGGGCTTGTGGACCAGGAACCCCAAGGCCGAGAAGCTCTCCGACATCCGCTACTACATGAGCGACCCGGAGGTCCGCCGGCTCGCCTGGCAGAGCCGACTCGAGCACACGGCGTGGCAGGCGCAGCCCAATGCGGGCCACAAGGCCCTGGTCGAGTTGGAGCGGCGCGGCAAGCTGCACGCGCTCGTCACACAGAACATCGACGAACTTCACCAGCTCGCCGGCCACTCGCCGCAGAAGGTGATCGAGGTGCACGGCACCATGCGCAAGGTCGTGTGCATGAGCTGCGGAGAGCGCGCGCCGATGCAGGCGGCGCTCGAGCGCGTGCGCGCCGGGGAGGAGGATCCGGCGTGCCGCAGCTGCGGCGGCATCCTCAAGAGCGCCACCATCTCCTTCGGCCAGCAACTCGTGCCGGAAGTCATCGACCGCGCCATGCAGTGCGCCGCCGAGGCAGACCTGCTGCTCGCAGTGGGCTCCAGCCTGCAGGTCTACCCGATTGCCGGCGCGGTGCCGCTGGCCAAGCGCGCGGGTGCGCGGGTGGTGATCGTGAATGCCGAGCCCACGCCTTTCGACGACCTCGCCGACGCGGTATTCAACGACTCGATCAGCGCGGTGCTGCCGGCGCTTTGCCGCTGAACGCGCGGTCGAGGAACGCGACGACGAGGCGCACCAGTTCGTCCTCGCGGTCCTCGAAGAAGTGCTTCGCATCCTGCACCATCACCTGGCTGGAACCCGGGTTCTTCTCGATCTGCTTCCTGCGCTCGTCCGCACCCCACATGGTGACGACCCAGTCCTGGCTGCCGAAGACGTCGAGCACCGGGATCCTGATGCGGTACATCTCCTCCAGGCCCTGCACGATGCCGATGAACACCCAGGCACCGACGCTCGCGTCCTCCGTGCGGATCAGGTACTGGTTGGCCATGGTCGCGCCCAGGCTGTGTGACACGATGGCGATGTTGCGGTAGCCCTTCGCCTTGAGGTAGTCCACCGCGAGCTGGAAGCGCTCCCGTGCGTCCGGGTACAGGGGAATGTACAGCCCGAGGATGGCAGTGCTGGGCAGTACCGGCAGCTGGATCGACAGCGTGGTGTAGCCCGCGTCCGCGAGCTTCGTGCGCAGGGTGCCGTACAACTCGAAATCCGGGCTCCAGCCGCGGCCATGCGCGATGATCGCCGCACCGCGCGGCTTTTCGGCTTCGGTGTGCAGCGCGAGGAAGCGATGGCCGTTCTTCTGCTCGAGCCAGGCCGCGTCGCCGACCATCAGCGTCTTCTGGATCTCGTCTGCCCAGCGCTTCTCGCGCTCGTAGTCCTGCGCCGCCGCCGGCAGGGCCGCCAGCAGCAGCGCCAACGCAACAAAAAGCCCGCCGAAGCGGGCTTTCTGCTGCTGCAACTGCGGACTGCTACGCAAGCGAGAACGGCATCTTGCGCAGGCGCTTGCCGGTCAGCGCGAATACCGCGTTCGCCACCACCGGCGAGAGCAGCGCCATGCCCGGTTCGCCGATGCCGCCCGGCTTCTCCGTGCTATTGACGATGTGCATCTCGATCTTAGGCGTCTCCGGCATGCGCAGCAGCTTGTAGTCGTGGAAGTTGGTCTGCTGCACGCGCCCGCCCTTCAGGGTGATGTCGCCGTAGAGCGCCGCCGTCAGGCCGAACACGATGTTGCTCTCGAGTTGCTGCTCGACGATGTTTGGGTTGACCATCCTGCCGAGGTCGACCGCCACCACCACTCGGTGCACCTTGATCTTGCCATCCTTCACCGACACCTCGGCCACCTGCGCCATGTAGGTGTCGTAGCCCTCCATCACCCCGATGCCGCGCGCACGGCCCGCCGGCAGCGGCTTGCCCCAGCCGGCCTTCTCGGCCGCCAGCTTGAGCACGTTGCTGAAGCGCGGCTGCTTGCCGAGCAGGCCCATGCGGTATTCGTAGGGATCCTTGCCCGCGGCCGCCGCCAGCTCGTCCATGAAGGACTCGTTGGCGAACACGTTGAGCGCGTGCGAGACCGAACGCAGGTAGCCGACCCTCAGCCCGGTGTCGTGGATCACGGTGGCGACTGCCTGGTTGGGGATGTCGTAAGGCACCAGGATCGCCTCGGTCTGCAGCGGATCGACCCCGTCCTTCACGATCTCCGGGAACAGGCGCACGGTCACCGACGGCGAGCTCATCTTCAAGCTCAACGTGGTGGGCTTGCCGCTCGCATCGAGCCCGGCGGACATCTCGGTCAGGCTGGCCGGGCGGTAGAAGTCGTGCGTCATGTCGTCTTCGCGCGTCCACACCAGCTTCACCGGCTTGCCGATCGACTTGGAGATCTCCACCGCCTGCGCCATGTAGTCCAGGTCGATGCGCCGGCCGAAGCCGCCGCCCAGGAACGTGGTCTTGATGGTGATCTGCTCGGGCTTCAGGCCGGTGATCGCCGCCGCCATGCCCAGCGCCATCTGCTGGAACTGGATCGAGCCGATCAGCAGCGCCGAGTCCTTGCGCACGTCGGCGGTGAAGTTCATCGGCTCCAGCGGCGAGTGCGACAGGAACGGCATTTCATAGGTGGCCTTCACCGTCTTGGCCGCGCCCTGCATGCCTTCGGCGACGTTGCCCTGCGCCTTGATGGACGCCCCGGGCTTGGACATCGCGGCGGCGAGGCCCGCGAAGACATCCGCTGAACTGAGCGCCTTGTTCGCGCCTTCGTCCCACTGGATGCTGATCGCGTCGCGCGCGGTCTTCGCCCGCCACCAGCTGTCGGCCACTACCGCCACGCCGTCGGTGATCTGCACGACGTGCTTCACGCCGGGCATCGACTTCGCCTTGGCAGCGTCGTAGCTGACCACCTTGCCGCCGATCACCGGGCATTGCGCGAGCGCGGCGTAAAGCATGCCGGGCAGCTTCACGTCGATGCCGAACTCGGTCTTGCCGGTGATTTTGCCGGCGGTGTCCATGCGCTTGAGGGGCTTGCCGACGTAGCGGAATTCCGACGGATCCTTGAGCTTCACTTCCTTGGGCGGGGTGAGCTTCGAGGCCGCCTCGGCGAGCTGCCCATAGGAGGCTTTCTTCCCCCCGGGCCCGGTCACCACGCCGTTGGCCGCCTTGCACTTGGACGCGTCCACGCTCCACTTGTCGGCGGCTGCCTGCACGAGCATGACGCGCGCCTGCGCGCCCGCGACGCGCAGCTTTTCCCAGCCGTCGCGCACCGAGGTCGAGCCGCCGGTGAGCTGGCCGCCCAGCATGGCATTGATGTAGACCTCTCCGGGGGGAGCGAAGTCGACCTTGATCTTGCGCAGGTCCACTTCCAGCTCCTCGGCCACCAGCGTCGGCAGGGCCATCACCACGCCTTGCCCCATCTCGGAGCGGGCGCACAGGATGGTGACGGTATTGTCGCTGCCGATGCGGATCCACGCGTTCGGCATCGAAGTCGTCACTGCGGATTTGGCGAAGGCTTCGGGCAGCGCCACGCCGATCACCAGGCCGCCGCCCAGGGCGGCGCCGGACTTCAGGAACGTGCGGCGGGAAGGATTCTTGAGTATTGTCATGTTCAGGCTCCCTTCGTGCCGGCGGCTTTGTGGATGGCCGCGCGGATGCGCGGATAGGTGCCGCAGCGGCAGATGTTGCCCGCCATCGCGGCGTCAATATCGGCGTCGCTCGGATTCGGCTTGGCCGCCAGCAGCGCGGTCGCGCTCATGATCTGGCCGGACTGGCAGTAGCCGCACTGCGGCACGTCCAGTTCCGCCCAGGCCTGCTGCACTTTCTTGCCGGTCGGCGTCGCGCCGATCGCTTCAATCGTGGTGATCTTCTTGCCTGCCGCCGCCGACAACGGCGTGCCGCAGGAGCGCACCGGCTTGCCGTCCAGGTGCACGGTGCAGGCGCCGCACAGCTGAGCGCCGCAGCCGAACTTGGTGCCGGTCATGCCGAGGCTGTCGCGGATGACCCAGAGCAGCGGCGTGCTCGGGTCGGCGTTGACCTCGCGGGTTTTGCCATTGATGGTAAGACTGGCCATTGGACTCCCTCCTTTGGTGGGCACAGCTTGTTTTGGTGTTCGCCATCCTAGACCTTGGCGCGGGGGAAGGAAAAGCCCCCAGAAAAAATAAACCTTGCGCCAGCCTTGCAGTCCCGGTGGGGATTACCCCACCCGCAGCGGTGTTTCTGTCGCCTAGCCGCGACCCACGAACGGCATCCTGGTCGCCATCACCGTCAGGTTCAGGATGTTGGCGTCCAGTGGGAGGCTTGCCATGTGCACAACGGCGTCCGCCACGTGCTGCACGTTCATGCGCGGCTCGACCATGGTGCTGCCGTTGGGCTGCGGCACGCCCTTGGTCATGCGCTCGGTCATCTCGGTGGCGGCGTTGCCGATGTCGATCTGGCAGCCGGCGATGTCGTGCGCGCGGCCGTCGAGCGCGATGCACTTGGTGAGGCCCGTGACCGCGTGCTTGGTGGAGGTATAGGGGGCGGAAAAGGGGCGCGGCGCGTGCGCCGAGATGGAGCCGTTGTTGATGATGCGGCCGCCTTGCGGGTTCTGGCTCTTGAACAGGCGGAACGCCTCCTGGGTGCAGAGGAACATGCCGTTGAGGTTCGCGTTCACGACTTCCAGCCACTTCTCGTAGGGCAGCTCGTCGAGCGGCACCGCGGGCGCGCCCATGCCGGCGTTGTTGAACAGCAGGTCGAGGCGCCCGAATTTCGCTTTCGTCTGCGCGAACAGGCTCTTCACCGACTCGGGCTTGCCCACGTCCGTGACCGCGGCAAGCGCCTTGTCGGCGCCGCACTCGGCCACGATTTTTTCGAGCAGGTCGGCGCGGCGCGCGGCGAAGGTGACCTTCCAGCCGGCCTTTACCAGCGCCACGCCGGCGGCCTTGCCGATGCCGGCGGAGGCGCCGGTGACGATCGCGACCCTGTTGTGTGCGGCCATGCTAATTTCTCCCGTATGGTGAAGCGGGCGATGCTACCCCAAGTCCGGTTGCGCAGGCACCGTCCCGGCGACATGGGCTGGGTGGTGCAGCGCCACGGCGAGCTGTACTGGAAGGAGTACGGCTACGACGAGCGCTTCGAGGCC
>Ga0184628_10001365_pt1 | contig 12079 bp, 25 predicted proteins | sample PLM4_5_b1_FD_133149 | JGI IMG/M metagenome (GOLD analysis project Ga0184628, IMG submission 133149) | Groundwater sediment microbial communities from an aquifer in East River, Colorado, USA - PLM4_5_b1 | ecosystem: Environmental > Terrestrial > Soil > Riparian zone | place: USA: East River...
CGCCCATTCTTGCGTTTCGCGGTAGCGCGCGATCAGCCACGCGAGCGAGGCGGCGTTAACCGTGGTTTCGTTCAATCGTTGTTTTATTGGACGGCCCGCGAGCGCGGCGGCGTAAGCGTCGGCAAATTCCGGCGTACCGAAATCAGGAAGCCGGATTCGCTTGCCGTGTTGCAAGCGGAAATACCAGCGAGTCACGCCGAGGCGGGAAACGTTACGCTCGACAAAAACAGGACGCGGGCGAGGCATGGCTTGTTTACTCCGTTCCAAGTTACTTGGAATGGGTAAATTACATTTTACCAAAGACATTTTCAACCTCCGCGGCCTTAGTTTTTTCCTCAACGTTTTCAGATAGTTGGAAGACGATCGACCCATTAGGGCGAATCTCTAATTGCGTTACCCCCTCTTGCCGGGCGGCGCGGATAGCGCGCTTTACCTCGGCTTGCGTGATAAGCGCGGGTCGATATTTTGTCATTCTACGCGCCCCTTTCTTCCCATCCGGCAGCGTTTACTAAAAACGTTATGAGCTCGGCGGCGGCGGCTTTTTCGTCGGGCTTTCCCCATAGCGCGGCGATTTTTCTACCGTTTGCGTCCGTCAAATAGACATGCCCGCCGCCGCTTCCAGTATGAGCGGCAACCCAAACCCAATTCCAAGGGCGCGGCGGAATAAAATCGGGATTGGCAGCGGGCCGCGGTTTAGTCATTGGCCGAAGTCCGCAAAGCGCGGGAGGAAACAATCGCGGAGCTTGTGATTTTGCCGGTCGATATGGCGATTTATTCCGGCTATATCGTGCATAAAATTTCCGTCGTCGGCGGTTAGCATGTCGCCCAGGCGCAACTTGATTATCCGAAAGTGACAAGCCGTTAAGTCGAGTAAAACCGTCCGCCGCTCGGCGCGGATTTCCCATTGCGCGTAAACGTTCACCGCGCGGTCGGCAATTTTTCCAATGAGCTCTAGCGCCTCGTGTTGCGCGTCGTCGAGTAGAGGTTTTGCCCGGGCGTTCATTCGCTTTCCTTTCTTGGGATACCATCGGTTGCGCTTTCCCTTTCCAAACTCGCAATACATTTTTCTCATTGGAATCCTCGCGAGCGGATTTGTCGGTTGCTCTTGGGGAAAGCCCGGCGCGGGATTTGTTGCCGCGGCCCGTTGCCGGTTACGCCGCGAAGCCGTTTATCTTTCGCCGCGACTTTCGCGTCGGCTTTGTCTTTGCTGGCGAGCTCGGGCCCGCGTCGCCGCATTGTCAGATTCCACCATGAATCCGAGCCGCCGAAAGCATGTAAAATATTATGGTCGGGCGTGAATAGCCGAAGCACAACCGACGCCGGAACCTTGCGGGCGCGGAGCGCGTCGCGCTCGGCTTGCGGCAGCAAGTCCGCCAAGGCGGCGGCGAGCCGTTCGGCAAGCGGGATATATTGGCGCGGCTTAGACACCGCACATACCCTCGCATTCGTTTTGGAATAAGTCGGGCTGACCCGCCTCGGCGTCGGTTCGCAAGTCGACCTCCGCGAGCGGCTTTAGGCTATGGTGCATGAATTGAATCCGACCATCCGGCGACTGCTCGCGAATTGCCGCGTCGACCGCGAGCGCGTCTTTCCATTCCTCCGGCGGGCCGTCTTTGAGCGCCCGCCATTGCGCGTCGCTATGGAACGGGCAACCGATACAGGATGACTTAGGCGGCGTCGGGTAGCCGTTGCGCGCAAGCCAAGCGAGACACTCGCGGCGGTTTATGCGTTTTTCAATGAGCGGCCAACGATTGACAATGTAAGCAACGCGGGACGGTTTCATGCGGGCGGCTTCGTCGAGCGAAATACCGATCCACATTTCCACCCCGGCGCGCGGCGTTTTCCCTCCGAGCAATTCGCGCGCCTTACGTTGAATCGGCGTCAATTTATATTCGCGGGTACATTGCCGCCGCCCCATGCCCTCGGTTCCGAGTAGCGAGCGGGTAAACCAAGGGATAGCCGCAAATTTTTGCCCCGTTGTATTGGTCCGATCAATCGCGGCTTGCCGAATATTTCCGCTCGAAACGATATGAACGGGAAACGGCAAAACGTTGGGAGACATGAGCCAGCGCAAATGCTCATAAACTTTTGCTGGCTCCCATTGTGTGTCAGCAAATATCGCGCAATCGGGCATAGGCGTTAGCTCGCCATGCGCGGCCATGAGCGCGAGCGTCGTACTTTGAACGCCCGCACCTAATGAAATTATGCGTTTCATTGCGCGCCCCCAAATCCGACAATCATCGCCCTTTTTAGTAGCTCGGCTATGGGCCGGAGTTTGTCGCGAGGAATGCAACGGTTTTCGCGGTTGCCGTTGCCGAGCGTTCTTAGCGGGGCTTGCTCAAAAACGTGTTTCCATTCCCAACCGAGCAATTGCGCGCTTCGGTTTTCCGCGTCATGCCTGGCCAAAACGAAAATATCGGCTTTGATTTTCTCGGGTAACGACGCGAGGTTGCCGGGATTAGCCGACGCTTTTACGTCGACCGTGTAACCGAGCGGAAGAATAAAATCATAACCTCGGTCGGGATGACGCCCCCAATCCATAGGTAGATTAAACACCCGCGAAAATTCCGCTTCGCCCCTAAGCCCCGGCAAGTAAGTTAGTCCGTCCGCCGTAAGCCGCCGCGCGGTCGGATCGTTCGCATGTAAAATTTCGCGCGCAATCGCTTCGTCCTGCAGCAACAAGTCAAAGTCCTTAAATTTGCTCACGCCGAGACTCCCGCGTTTGCGGTTAGCTCGGGCGCCGATACGCCGACCATAGCGGCGATGATTTCCAAGACTGCAGTCTTGGACTTTTGAAATTCTTCCTTTTTCATGGCGCGGATTGATTGCGATTTCGCCCGGCGGATAACGACAAAGCCCTCGGGGGAAATCGCGACGACGGCGTAAGCGTCATGCTTTCCGACGAAAGCGGCGACGCGCCCGGCAACCTCGACGCTCCCGCAATCTATAATTTCCTGGTTATAGAATCCGGCTTCGATTAACGCGCGCTTGCGTAAATGCTCGGGCGTCGGGAATTGCTCGGCTAGCCCGCGCGGTAGGTTTTCCCAGGCGTTTTCAATCTCCGCGAATTGATGGTTATGCGAGCTCGCGCTCCGCTCCTCCTCGACCGCAAGGCGGTATTTTTCCCCGGCGGTAAATTGTCGTTCCGCGGCCCGCGCGCTAACCGGCAGCATTACGCCGGCGTCCGTCCATACGAAATAAAGCGGCGCGGGTTTCATGGGCGCGCCTCTAACGAAACCGACGCGCGCAATTGCTCCAAAAGGTTTGACGGTTTGCCGTAGCCGTTAATCCGATCGACAATGGCGGCTAGGTCGGCGTTAAAATTGGCGACGGCTCCGGCGAGCGTCGCAATAAAGCCGTCGTCGCGCTCGACGCGGGTAACGAACAACGGCAACCGCGGACAATACGAAACGAAATCCCAGGCGCGCCGGTTTGCAATCCACATATTCCCCTGGACTTGCGCCTTATGCTCGGGCGGTAAAACGCCGCGCAATAGCCGGTCGATTTGGGTTTGCGGAAGAACGCATTTTATTTCAAGCCCGCAATCCTCCCCGACAAGCGCGTCGGGCGAGCAGCCCGCATTACCGGCGCGGATAAATCCGACCCGGAGTAATGGCGCGTTAGTTGTGAAAGCGTAAAAGTCGCGGGCTTCGTCTTCGAGGAGCTTTCCACGTTCCATATTGGAGTCGGTATAGTTGCCGCTCATGGGCTCGCCCGTCAGCACCTCCCCGGCGAGCTTGAGCATATAGAGCCGCCGGGTAACGCTTACGCCGCCGTCCTTGCCTTTGGCCATGACCGTGTGAAATTCGCTCGCGGTCGGAATCCCCATGCGTTGCCGGAGCCATTCCTCGGAACCTTGTTCGGATTCGAATATTTCCGGTTTCATTTTTTTGCAGCCTTTTTCAGGTTGGCGACCGTCGACTCATGCGCTCGCTTGCTAACCAAGAGCGCGTAGGCGTTTGCAAATTTTGCTTTTGGAATAGCGGCGAGGCTTTCGACTTTCATAACCTCGCAAAACTTGATTTTGTCCGCGCCGATTTCGTCCGCGAGCTTGATAAGCTCGGCTAGTTGCTCGGGCGTAATGGGCTCGGTCGCGCCCGCGGCGTTGCCGTCGTCGTCCAAACCGACGGCAATATTAAAAATCAATTTCAAAAGGTAACGCTGGCCATAGGTGAGTCCGCTTCCGGTAGCGTGAGTCTTTGTCATTACGTCGCCGCCGCGCGAGCCCTTGCCGTCGGTCGGCATGTCGACTTGGTAGCGCCGCGTATGACCGGCGCGCGATACGTCGCAAACGACGCGGATAGAGCCCTCGGGCGCGCCCTCGGCGGTATTGAAGCCGAGCGAAAACCCATGCCGCGCGTAAACCGGGCGCATTGCGGAATTAAGCGCGAGATAAGAAGCGTAACGGCTTTTTGTGCTTGGGTTGCTCGCGTCGGCGGCGACGGGCCGCATTTCCGATTGAGCCGCCGCCATTGCGTCGTCCCATTCTATCGACCGTTGCTCGGCCATGATTTGCGCCCGCATGGCCATTAGCTCGCGCATTTTTTCGACGTCGACGGCAGGGTCGCGCGCCGCGCGTTCCAGCATTTCAATAAGCGCGGTTGCTTCGGAGCGCGCGACGGTCGGCGCGAGCTCGGCTTTCTCCTCGCGCGCCGCAATAGCCTGTTTCATGCTTTTTCCCTTTCCTTTATCTCCGGCAAAATTGACGGGGATTCCTCGCGGTCGAGTTTTTCAAGAAGCGCCTCTTTCGCCCAGGCCGAGGGACTAAGCCCGCGCGCCGCGGCGTCGACCGCGACGCGCTCGGCTAACTTTGTCGGGATATAAGCGCCGAGCGTCTTGAACGTCCGCGCGTGATGATTGGAGCGCGGCGACATTTACTCGCCCCATTGATAGGCGCGGCGCGAGCCAACCGTTTTATAATCGCCGTCGAGGTATTCGTCGGCGTCGGTTAGCTTTTCACGCAAGGGGTTTTTTAAAAGATAATCGCAATAAGTTATTAGCGCCGCGCGCTTGGCGCGTTGCCCGCTTTCGTCGCATTGGAACTTGCCGCAAGTAATGTGCCCGTCGAGCGCGGGATCGTCGCAAACGGGGCAACGCGGCCAATCCGGCGGATAAAACGGAAATGCGGGCTTGTCTGACATGGCGCGACGCTCCCGTATTTATTTGAAGGGAGCGCAACGCTAATCCAACGCGCTTTGAATGCAAGCGGGAAAAAATCTATGCACCGGGCGAGGCAAAACGCCATTCCGTTACCGGCGCGAGTCTTGCACCCGACAAAGCTTAGGCGTTGAATGATTGTCGCCCAGGCCGCGGCGGTTCAAGCCGCGGGCGATTTCTTGGAAAGGAAATGCAATGCGGGTACATAGCGAGCGTTGGCTAACGCGGCTGGCTTTTGGGCTATCGGCGCAATTGCCCGGCGAGCCCGAGGAAGCCCTTTTCGTTATTGAAAAAATGCTGGAAATCGAAACGCGATTTATTGCCCGCGAGAATGCCGAGCGAGCAAATATTTATCGCTTTCCGGTCTTTGACGGCAACGGCAACCGCGGGGAGGTTTCCGGCAACTCGCCTAGCTTAGTGGCTAATCCGACTGATAAACCATCCGTTCGGCCTAGATAAAGCCAATTCAAATCGACGGCGGGAAAGCGCGTTACTATTCGCATAGCTACGTCGTTACTTAGCCGGACTCCGATATTGCTCCAGCGTTGCGGCGATATGCCGAGCGCGGCGGCGAAGCTCATTGACTGTTCATAGCCGAGGGCTTTCCGCAAATCTTTACAGCGGCGGCGAATTGCTTCGTCGCTTTGTAGCGGGTTGGAATTGCGATAATTGCGGTTTGTCATGGCCTTATAAATTCACCCCATTGAAATCATTATCCAAATCATTTTTACACTCAAATTAAGTTGATGACTAGGGCCCTATTGCCGCTCAAAGCGCCTTGGATTAGCGTTGCGGCATGTCGGACAATCTCACAACCGCCGCGAAAGTCTTGGAAGCCCTCGGAGGAGCCGAGGGAGTCGCCGTTATTACCGGCAGCGACCGCAAGGCGGTTTATAACTGGAAATATTTCGACGCGTTTCCCGCCCATACTTATCTTTCGATCACAACCGAATTAGAGCGCCGCGGAAAACGCGCGCCGGTTTCGCTATGGCGCAAAATGTCGCCGCCGCGAAAGCCCGTCGCCAATGGTGGCGGCTCGAAGAAAAGACGCGCTAGCCGATAACTCAACCGGGGAGCGGTTGCGTCGGGCCGGTTGAGTTGAGTCCTTTTCCCCGTCGCAACCATCACGCCCGAGAAAGTCGCGCCGCATGAAACGCCCGCCCGACCGCTCTCGGTTTATGCCCGCGCCCGCCGACTCCGTTCTTTTGTTTTGCTGGCGCTCGGGAATGGATACCGACCAAATCGCGCGCCGCTTTACCTATCCCGAATACAACGTTGCTAGCCGCCTTTGGCGCTTGCGTGAGGAGCTTAAACAACCGGAGGGGAGCTAATGCAAAACGATTTTTACGCAACCGAGCGCCGCCACAACCGGCGCTCGCTTCTTATTCTCGCGGCTATCGTATTTTTGATTTCGGTTTTGTGGCTTTCAATCGGCAAAGCCCAGGCGACGACGTTCCTAAACCATCCGGCGGGTTGTCCGCGCGTTGCGTTTTGCGGTTGCGGCGCGGCGGTCGAGGTAGGGTATGGGCCGCGGCGCGACCTTTGGCCCTCCTCGGCATGGCCTAGAAAATTCCCGCGGACGAATCCCGCGCCGCAAACGGTAGCGTATCGCCGCGGACACGTTTTCGTTTTGAAGCGCCACATAAGCGGAAAGACTTGGCTTGTTGCCGATTACAATTCGGGCGGGCACCGCTCGCGGTTACACCCGAGGAGCATAGCGGGATATATTATCGTCGACCCGCGAACGCATATCGCCGCGGGGAAATAAATGCACCGCGAGCAACTAGCCGAAAACGTATCGCTCTATTTGGGCGACTGCCGCGAGATATTGCCGACGCTCGGCAAGGCGGACTTGGTAGTTACCGACCCGCCTTATCTCCTCACAAGCGGCGGCGATACGGTATCGCGCCGGAGCTTGGGCGGTTGGCTCGGCGGCGCGGCTTACGGCAACAATGGAAAGCCGGTTGCTTGTGAAATCTCCTGGCCGGAAATCATGCAATTACTTTTTGCCGCGCTCAAGGATGACTCGGACGCCTATGTTATGGCGAACGACAAAAACGTTAATCAGGCATTGAACGCGGCGGCGCTCGCGGATTTCGGTTTTCATAATCTATTGGTTTGGGACAAGCGGAACGCGGTCGCTAACCGATGGTATATGAAAAATTGCGAGTTTGTTTTGTACCTATGGAAAGGCAAAGCGAAAGCAATTCGCTTTCCGGGTAGCGCGCAACTTTGTTCAATTCCAAATCGTCCCGACGCCGAGCACCCGACAAGCAAGCCCGCCGAGCTCATGGCGCACTTTATCGCCAATAGCTCGGAAGTTGGCGCGACAATTTTAGATCCGTTTATGGGCGTCGGCTCGACCGGAGTCGCCGCGGCGCGACGGGCTCGCGGCTTCGTCGGAATCGAAATCGAAAAAGAATATTTCGAAATAGCATGTCGTCGGATTTCCGACGCGCTCAAGCAAGGCGAAATGTTCTCCGAGCCCGCGCCGAGCATTCAGGAGTCGTTCCAATACGACGGACAAGACGATTTCGCCAAGTCGCTCGACGTCGGCTATGGGGCAATTCGAAAGCGGGTAGCCGCGGGCGGGCCCGGTTGGGAGCCGAAATGACTCTCACGCCGAAAAACTGGAGCGAGTTTCAGCATTACAAAACGCGCTCGCCGCCGTGGATTAAATTGCACCGCGGGCTAATGCACAATTTCCAGTTTCGGCGCTTGCCGCTTGATAGCCGCGCGCTAGCGCCGGTCTTGTGGCTCCTCGCGAGCGAATACAAAGACGGGAAAATCACCGCGTCATTGGCCGAAATCGCGCACCATCTCCATATGACAGAAAACGAAATCAGCGACGCGCTTAAACCTTTGATTGCGGCCGATTTTTTCAACGATGATGGCAACACGCTAGCGGCGCGCAAGCAAGAGCCACCTCCAGAGGAGAGGAGAGGAGAGACAGAGTCAGAGACAGAGTCAGAGGAGAGGAATCGGTCACGCGCTAAAAAGCGCGCGACCAATATTGAAACGTTGCCGGCAATTATTTCGGATTGGCCGAAGGATTATAAAATCCAATTCTGGAACGCCTATCCACGCAAGCGGGCAAAACAGGCGGCGCTCCGCGCGCTTGAGCGGATAGCGCGAAAGGGACTGGTCGAGTTTGGAATCCTGATGGCAGCGGTCGCAAAAATCCCGACCGCGGAGCCAAGGTTTATAAAACACCCGGCGACCTGGCTAAATGGCGGTTGTTGGGAAGACGAGGAAATGGCGGGAGAGCAAAATGCAAACGGACGACAATTCCAAAATGACGACCTCAGCGTTACCAAGGCAAGCGAACGTTTCCGCGAGCGAATCGAGCGCGAGGGAATTACCGGAGTCGCGCCTCGGCCTAGCCTCCTACCTCAAGAAAGCGGAGCAAATATTCGCATGTTACCGGCGGGACGAAGCCCAAAGCCCTAGCGGCTTCGTGGAAGCGTTGTCCGTCGTCTTGAGCGATTACCCGGCGCGTATAATTGATTACGCCGCCGACCCGCGGACGGGCATTAGCGCGGCTTTCCCGAACGGGCTTCCGAACGTCGGGCAAATCAAACGATTTTTGGACGACAAGCTTTCGCATTTCGACCGATTGCAGCGGTTGGCGGCGTTGCCGAAGACTGAGCGTAGCCACGCGGCGCGCCCTCGGCCCATGCCGCAACCGGGCGACCTTGCTAACGTCTTTGTCCCCAAGGATAAGCCGCTCTACGCGCGCTTTGTGGAACGCGCGCAAGCCGAAGACACAAACCCGCGCGAGTTTCGTTTCCAGCACGGTCGGGAGGGGATTTTCGTCGCGTTGACCTGGTTTGATTCTTCAATGTCGCCCAGACAAGCGGACAAGCTCCCGACCTTGAGCGACGACGCTTTGCGGCTCCTCTACCCGAAACAGGCGAAACAAGACGGCGACGACGGCGGGCCCGCGCCATGAATACCGCCTATATTTGCGAGAGTTGCCGGAACGAAATTCAACTCCGCTGGAACGCCGGAAAGAAAATCCGCCCGCCGCGGCTTTGCTTCCGTTGCCATACCGCCCAAATGCAACGCCCGCCAAAGACCGCGCGGACGGCTTCGGAATGGGCGCTCGACGCATGGGGCAACCTATCGCGAACGGTAGAGGGCGGCGTTTGAACGCTCCCGAAATAATCGCGCCTTGGCTTGTCGCCTATACCGAGCCGCGCGCCGAGCTACGGGCGAAAGACGGAATCGAGGATATAGGCGGCGAGGTTTTTCTACCGCTCGAAAAAATCTCCCGGCAAATCCAAAGGCGGAACCTATGGAAGCGAATCGAGCGCCCGTTATTTTCGCGGTATATCTTCGTCCGTCCGCGGCTCGGGCAATGGGCCCGCTTGCTGCTAATCGACGGCGTTGTCGACATTCTACGCAATAACGACATTCCTTCAACAATACCGCCAACGTGGATTGAGGCGCTACGCAAGGCCGAGGCTTTCGGCGTCTTTGATAGGACGCGCGGAGCTCCCGACCCGTTCAAGATTGGCGAGCTCGTAAAGATAAGCGCCGGGCCCTTTGCCGGGCATAGCGGAATTATCGAAAAGTTTATTGCTCAAATGCGCTCCTCGACCGCGAAGAAGCGCGCGAAAGTCTTGTTAAATTTTGTCGGGCAACAAGCAAGAGTCGACATAGACATTCGCGACCTGGCCAAGCGGTAGCCCATATTGCCAATTCAAAGCTTTTTTGATTTTATATTAGCTCCCTGTATCAGATAGGAGGCAAAGCAAATGGCGAGCAAACGCCTAAAAAAAAGGAAACGAAGGATAACCAAGCCGCCCAAGCGGAGACAAAGGCGCGCGTCGCTGCTGATAACCGATGATATAAAACGCATACTCGACGAAGCGGCAAACGTTAGCGGGCGCTCGCCAAATCAAGAGGCGGAATTGCGAATCCTTTTAGCGTTTGAATGGCAGGAAATTATGGGGAACCGCCTTGAAAAGCTTATGCGAACAATCGTCGACCTAATGGCGGAAGTAAGAAAATCGGAATCTAACTTTTTGCTGGAACTACGGCGGCGAGGTTGGGCGCCGATTCACGGTACGTTTAATTGGAAACCGCCCGGAGTTGAGCCGCAAAGCGGTTTTACCGGAGAATAAGAATGGCGCTTTTCAAAGCAACGCTTAATGCGGACGACTTCGATTTCGAGGCGTATGGAACGACGAAAATAAGCGCGAGGGCGGCGCTATTTCACGGCCTCGCCAAGCATGGAAAGCAGTTCAATTGTCCGCCCGATTGGTTTTCCGAATACCTCGACAGTATCGAAATACGCGAAATGCGCGGCGGCGTTGCCTATCGGAACGGGCACCGAATCTGAATGGGCTTTATTGCGTTTCGATAGAATCGGGTTTAACCGATTCTTGTCCTAGCGTTTGCATGGCCCTCGGGCATGTAGGCCCTAGGATGGGCGCGCCCGGAAGACGCGCTCGAATTGCCCGACCTTGAGCCAATCGGCTCGGCGGGCATGGCGGTTTATCCGCCTTTGCCTTGGCCCCGAGTCCTTGTCCCTCGCGAGGATTTTGGAGTCGCCCGGCGGGTAGCCCGGTTTGTGGATTGTCCTCTCGGCCCGCGCTACCCGCCCTCGCGTTTCCACGTGAAACAATTGAAAGGCGCGCCGCTATGTCGCTCGGACTCGCATTTTGGGTAATTTGGCTAATAACCGTCGTTTTCATTGTTGCCGCTCACCTCGGCTACGTCGGCGGACCTTGGGCCTATGGCAATTGGGCGTTGCTGTTTATCCTTCTAACAATCCTGGCCTGGAAAGTTTTCGGCCCGCCTATTCACGGCGGCTAAAATGGCGAGCTCGACCGGCAACGTTATTCAAATCCCGCTAAACACTAAGCCGACAAGGGTAGGGTTTGAACCGGCGGAAATAATTATTCTCTACACCGCAAGCCCGCTAGAGCGGGAGATTGTGCGGTTTTATGCGGGCGAAGAATCCAAAGAGCCGAGGCTTTGAAAATAAAGAAAACAAAAACGCAATTCGCAAAGACCGACGCAAGGGAAATTAAAAGCGCCATGAATTACTTTGGATTTTTTATGGGAGCATTGTTCGGTTTTATCGTCGGCGTCTTTGTCGGCTTTTTGTTTTAGGCAATGAACGATTGGGCCGCGGCTACCCGAGTCCGAGGAAGAAAGGGAACGCGCCAACGTTTGCGCCGATTAGCCGCCGAGCCCTTATGTCGGCATTGTGCAGATAGAGGGATTATTCGCGCCGCCGTTACGCCCGATCATATTATTCCGCTCGGCTTAGGTGGCTCCGACGACGACTCCAATATTCAATGCTTATGTGAGGAATGCCACGCGATAAAGACCGCGGGCGAAGACGTAACTAACCAAGGCGCAAGCAATCATCCCGACTGGTTAAAGCCGTCAGCAATACCGATAACCATTGTTTGCGGCCCGCCATGCTCGGGTAAAACTACATACGTCGAGCAACAAGCCGGGCCCTCGGATATTGTTATTGATATAGACGCGATAGCTCTACGTTTATCGCCTACTTACAAACAATGGACGGGCGCGCTTACCTTCGACCTAACTAACCGGGCAATTCGTGTACGCAATGCAATGCTCGGCTCCTTGGTTAGTAGGGTAGGCGGCAAGGCTTGGCTCATTGTCTCAGCCCCTACCGAGCATGAACGTGCATGGTGGCAACGTAAGCTAGGCGGCGTTGTCGTCTTACTTAACCCAGGCAAGGAGGAGTGTAAGCGTCGAGCAATAGCCCGAGCTACACCTCTAGCCATAGCGGGCGTCGAGCGTTGGGAGATAGCAGCACGTCGACCGTGGAAAAAATCGCAACGATATTCAATCGTCGACGAAGACGGTTGGCCAATCGTGGAATAATTTTCTCCGGGGGGGATGTGTCAAGTTTTTTTTCGGGTCGACGGGGCAC
>Ga0184628_10001367_pt1 | contig 12073 bp, 10 predicted proteins | sample PLM4_5_b1_FD_133149 | JGI IMG/M metagenome (GOLD analysis project Ga0184628, IMG submission 133149) | Groundwater sediment microbial communities from an aquifer in East River, Colorado, USA - PLM4_5_b1 | ecosystem: Environmental > Terrestrial > Soil > Riparian zone | place: USA: East River...
AGAAAGCCCTCCGGCTTCTCAGCGATCAACGCTCGATAAAGCTGCTCGGCCTCCGGAAACTGACCTCGGCCGACAGCGATCTCCGCCGCATTGAACTGCAACAGAAGCGGCTTCTCGGAATTCTCCAGCATCTTGTGCAGCCCGTATGCTTCGCGATTCCATTTCTCGGCCTTATCCCAGTCCTTTGCAAGGATCTGTGCGGTCGCAAGGTTGCCGGCCCATCGATAGGCATCTCTGTTGGCTTCGATTTGTTTCGATATATCGACGGCATCCTCGAGTGCTTTCACAGCCTCGGGTACCTTGCGAAGTACCATGTTCACATTGGCAAGATTGCCCAGCGCATCCGCGAGAGTGCGCTTGTCATCGGCATTCCGCGACAGCTCGATGGCCAGGGTTTCATGCTTCTCTGCTTTTTCAAAATCGCCAAGCCGATAGTAGGCAATACCAAGGTTGTTGTGGATGGAAGCTTCCAGCCGACGGCTTCCGGATTCCAGGGCCTGAAGTGCAAAGTCCTTCGATTCGTCAAAACGACGACGCCCCTGGCTGGACAGGCTCAGATTCAGAAGAGCTGCGGACCTGTAGAACGGCAGATTGGAACGCTGTGCGATAGAAGCAACGTCCCGGAACAAGGCATCGGCCTGGTCAAATTGCCCTAAGCGCACCAACATGTTGCCGCGCAAGAGGTGGGCCTTTAATACATGCTCGGAGGAGCCGAGCGTTCCGGACTCCCGATCGAGCTGGTCCAAGGCGGCATTGGCTTTTGCGAGCTTCCCAGTCCCTCTCAACGCGACAGCACGATTGACGAGCCAGCGTAGATGCGATTCCGGATCGAGCGGATCCGGGAGTTGATCGAGCAGCTTCAGAGCGACAGGGGCCTTGCCTTGATCCAGTAGAATCTCGGCCTGAAGCAGCCTCAGGCGATCCGCATCGGGTTGCGATATTCCCGCAACCAGCAAGGGATCGGGATTCGAAGGTGGCTGCAGAAGTTTGCCGTTACCGAAGGCGTCATCAAGCAGGTCTTGAGCCCGCTTTAGTTCACCGTCCTGGATTGCGCGAAAAGCGGACGCCTGAATGGCAGCCACGTCGGGAGGGTTGGAGCAACTCGCAACGAAGGAAACGACAGTCAGGAGCAGTCCCAGCCGATACATGACGACAGAGGATAGCGCAATATGCCGCTGAACGGGTCCGCAGAACGCGAGTTCAGCCTAGGGCCAGGAACTGCCGCCATCCAGGCCGCCAAGAATCTCGATGTCCGAATGCTTCAGACGAATCAGAGTGGCGCGCCGAATGTTGTCGCCGATCAGAACCTCTCCCAGGATGACCTTTCCGAAGCCCGGCCAGCTGATGGTGTAACCGTCTTCCTCGATCCATTCCTTAGGGACGCCGGTGATGCTCTTGACTATGGAACCGATGACGTAACCCTCGACGTTCCTGTGGAGACTGCCATCCTTCCGACGCAGGAAACTTTTGGACACGCGCGCATTGATACTCTTATCGCCTCGGATAAGGGCCGCTTCCAGCGTATCCAAAGTTGGAAATTTGCTGAAGGTTGCCAGGTCGAATTCGACGGTGACGGCCAACTTCCCAAGTTTCAATCCTGTCAGACTGGTTGGTCCAAACGTAATTTTTGGATAGCGGTCACCGCGGGCATGCTCGGACTTCAGATTGAGCACACCGCTTTTCAGGCTGAAGCCGCCATCGACCCGGACACCCTTGGCTTCGACAGTGACAAACGACCGGAACGGTTCGCCGGGAACATCCGGCAACGCCCTGCAGGTAGCAGTCGCAGACGCGACATCGAGCAGTTTGGTCTGGCGCAACTTCGTCAGAATGTCCTTGGCCATGGATCCAAACTTGACCTTCGAACAATCCAGCGACCACCTGGGAACCTTAATTCTTGAAAGACCACCCACTCTGGGGAGTTCCACGGAAGCGACCGTCGGAATGGGAACGTCGATGGGCACATTTGTACCAACACGAGTAAACGCGCCTCCGGCAGCATAGGCGCTTCCGATATGCACGTAGTGACCCTGGACCGGACGGGCCGGCGCCGAGGGATTTGTCGGATTTTGGGATTTCATGGGGATCGATCAGCTCCTTATTGAAGTTCGAGACGAAATGGAAATCGGCCTAATTCCTTCCCGCGCGTACCGGGTGCTGTCGCAAATTCGGCTACAACAATATAGGCTCCGGACGGTATATCCAAGCGAGGTATCAGAACATTTATCAATTGCCCGGGCTCGGGCGCGGTGCCTGGGACACGCAGTGTCTCCGTCCCGCCGGCAGCTTCGATGACGAACTGAAGCGGTGTTGCCGCGGCCGGAGGTTCCGGCAAATCCAGACTCATCAGAACGGCCGATCCGGCAGGAAGAGCGACCTTGCTGCCATCCCCTCGAACCGCAGGACGTAATACAACGGATGCGACCACTCGAGGAGCACTTGCCGATTCCAGCTGCCGACGAAGGTTCGGTACGATCTGAAACGACTGAACGGCAACCAGCAGCAGAAGCGCCGCAAGCGCCGGGGCCGCAAATTGAGGCTTCAACCAAATAAGCCACCCTGGGGTCCGCCAACCCCCGGGTGACTTCTGTAGTTGGGGGGAACCAGGAAGCGGACGGCCGGCATTCAATCGTGGCTCCGCCACGATGGCTTCACCCAGAATGACCCGGGCATCTTCCATGAACCTGGCCGCAGCGCGAACATCTTCTCCGCACACACTGCATTCGAAGAAATGCTCCTCGAATGAATCCCGCTCCCGAGGTGACATTTCACCGAGCAAGTAGCTCTCAACGGCTAAATTCTGGACGGCCCGCTGATGTTCCATATCTCCTCTGGTCCATAGTTGCAGTCGACGGCCAATCGTTACAAACTTTCTGCTTCCCGTTTCGAATGAAGAGGATCAGCCGGCGGCCCGGCTCATAGTGGCCCGCAGCCGGCCCCTGGCGCGGTGCAGGAGCACCCTCAGGTGCTCGCGGGTCACGCCGAATTCCTGACATACTGCATCCTTGTCTTCTTCGTCCAGAAAAATGCGGTGCAACAGCTTGCGATCCTTGGAAGACAACTCTTCCAGCGCCTGTCGAACAAGATCGCGGCGTTCGTCCTCCAGCATCCTGGTTTCCACACCGGACTCGCCGCTTTCGACTTCCGGACCTTCCTCCGGGAACTGGCTCCAACGCGAGTCTTTCCGGAAAAGCTCCAACATGACATTTGAACAGACGGAATTGACGTAAGCACCGAAGCGTTCCGGATGTTCGATAACGCCGCTGCGAAGGTTTCGCAGGACGCGCATCAGAGTTTCCTGTCGTACATCATCCATGGCTTCGCGGGAACGCATGTTCGCGCTGGCCTTGATTCGGATCAAGTCACCGAAATAGCGGGCAAAGTGCTCTTCCGTGGAGCCGTCGCCATCCTTCAGCCGTTGTATGTAGCTTGCGTCAAACGAAAAGAGTTCCAAGAGTTCCTCGTGCTCGCAACCTCGACCGGAGCCTCCTGTTGCGGACAGCAGTTCCCGGCTGGCGGCCGGGTGTTCATACAATACCTGCACTGGCAGCAAATAACAGGACTGAATACCGGCAGATTGCCACAAAACCGAACAGAGGACGCGCCGATTTTACCTCCGGACTGTTGAAATAAGTTTGTAACGCTTTCTCCCCAGCCAGCACTACGCACCGAAGCCGGAAGAGAGACACTAGCAATTCGGAGCAATCATGCAACCAGCGACAACCACAATGAAGAAACCCGGAAACCGACCACCCGTTCGCCGCGCCCAGGACGGCCTCGACCATGAGGCCCTTTTTCATCGACTGCTCGCCCTCGAACGAAAGCGGTCAGATCGCACCGGCGAACCATTCCTGCTCGTGCTGATCCACTGCGAGACTTTGATCGGGACTCGCGCCGAAAGGTCGATCGCGGAAATCGGAATCGGACTGGCCGCCCGCATTCGGGCAACGGATATTACGGGTTGGCACCGCAATCGAACCACGATTGGAGTGATTTTCACTTCGTTCAGCGGGACCGACAAATCGGCCGTGCGTTCCGCCATCTCGGTAAAGATTCAGGAAACCCTGCGCGAGAATCTTCATGCCTCAGAAGTGGAGCATGCAAAGGTTTCGTTTCACTTCTTTCCGCAGGGCGATCTGTCCGGCAGGACAAGTCCGGAAAACCGAATCATTCCGGATCTGGAAGCTGGGACCGGCGATAATTCGAAAAAGCATTTTGCTGTAGTTAAACGCGCGATAGACATCCTGGGAAGTCTGTCGGCGTTGCTGGTGCTTTCGCCGGTCCTTTTTTTTATTTCCGTGCTGATCAAGGTGAGCTCTCCTGGTCCCGTGTTTTTCAGGCAGCAACGCATTGGAAAACACGGATCGACATTCACGTTTCTGAAGTTTCGCTCGATGCACGCGTCAAACGATTCCGGGATTCACCGGGAGTTTTCCCAGAACCTGATTCGGGGAAATGTCGTCAGTCCAGCGGGCGTATACAAAATCCAAAACGATCCGCGGGTCACTTCAATCGGCCGGTTTCTTCGGGCAACCAGCCTGGACGAACTGCCGCAGTTCATCAACGTACTCAGCGGAACGATGTCGCTGGTTGGACCGAGGCCTCCCATCCCTTACGAGTACGAATGCTACCAGCCCTGGCACCGTCGCCGGCTTCTCAATACGAAACCGGGAATTACGGGCAAGTGGCAGGTCTATGGCCGCAGCCGAACCACCTTCGACGAGATGGTCCGAATGGACATCCAATACATTCGAGAACAATCGATCTGGACGGATATTTCCCTGTTACTCAAAACGCCATTCGCAGTGATTGGCGGGCACGGCGCTTACTGAAAACGGCAAACATTTACCCCACGGATGGTGAACCATGAATCTCTACGGACAGGGCAGCACTATAAATATCGGTGTCATTGGCTATGGCTACTGGGGACCGAATATCGTGCGCAACTTCAACAGCACCCCGAACGCAGCGGTCATCTGGGTGTGCGATCTCAATCCAAAATCCCTGGAGCGCGTCCGCAGGTTTTACCCTGAAGTCGGAGTTTCAACGGATCCGGCCGATGTCCTGAACAATCCGGCAATCGACGCAGTAGCCATCGTGACTCCGGTCTCCCACCATTTTCACCTTGCGAAGAAAGCCCTGGAAAACGGGAAACACGTCTTCGTCGAGAAGCCATTCACAAGCAATTCGGCAGAGGCAGAAGAGCTGGTTGAATTGGCCGCGAGAAAGAAACTGCTGATCATGGTCGACCACACCTTCCTGTTCAGCAGTGCCGTTCGCAAGATTCGGGAAATGATGGACGAGAATATGCTCGGAAAGCTCTACTACTACGATTCAACTCGCGTCAATCTTGGACTGTTCCAGCATGACGCCAACGTGGTCTGGGACCTGGCGCCACACGATCTTGCGATTATCGACTATTTGATCGGAGGCGAACCCGAAGCCATCGTCGCTACTGGAGAGAATCATGTGAATGGCATCGAGAACGTTGCCTACATCACGATCAATTTTGCGAACAAGATGATCGCTCATCTGAACGTGAACTGGCTGTCTCCGGTAAAAGTGCGGAGTACCCTGATCGGTGCCGAAAAGAAGATGGTCGTATGGAACGACCTGGAGGTGGACGACAAGCTCAGGGTCTACGACAAGGGCGTGGAACGCTCGAACGGTTCGGGCGACCATGCGCTGCGAGTCAGTTATCGCACAGGCGATCTCTGGGTTCCGCGGCTGGAACAAGTCGAGGCACTCGCCCGCGAGACACAGTACTTCACCGACTGCATTCGCGATAGCCACACTCCAATAAACGACGGACTCTCCGGGCTCCGAGTGGTGCGGATGCTGGAGGCAGTGGATCGTTCCATGGCGAAAAAAGGCGGCACCGTCTATTGCAAACCCACGTCAACGAAAACGAACCACAGGGAAGCCGCAATGGCCGTCAGCGCCTGAAGTAAACCGGTTTGTGTACATTATCGACTCAACGAATGCGCTAGAATGCGCAGTGAATGAGCCACATTCAAAATGATCAATGCACCACGATGTGGAATCGCTGGCTCAGGAACGCCGAACGACAGCCAACTCAGGATGCGATCATTCACTGGCGAGTCGAAGGGCCTCCCATCCGCTGGACCTTTTCGGAATTGATGGACGCCGCCGAAATATGCGCCGTCAATCTCATGGAAAACGGTATTATGAGAGGCGAAGTCTGCGCGCTGATTCTTCGTCACCATCCCTGGTTCTATCCGCTCTATCTCGGGTGCGTTCGTCTTGGTGCAATTCCAGCGATTCTGGCGTATCCCAATCCACGCCTTCACCCGGATAAATTTCGGCAAGGCCTCATCGGTATGTCTCAACGTTCCGGACTGGACTGGATCCTGACGGAGCGAGACCTGGAACCTGTGATACAGGAGCTTGCTGGGGGAGCAGACAACACCATTAAAGGAGTGCATTTCCCTCTCGAATGGGATTCCCGGCACACGCCCGGTTCCGAAACGATCACGAAGCTGAATCAGATGCACAACCGGATTTCCGCTTCCGATCCCCTGTTGCTGCAGCATTCGTCAGGCACCACTGGCCTGCAGAAACCCGTAATGCTGTCGCATCTCTCGGTTCAGGAACACATCGACCGTTATGCGATTGCGTTGGGGCTGGATCACAACGACAAGATCGCCAGCTGGTTACCGCTGTACCACGACATGGGGCTCATTGCGGCATTCCATCTCCCTCTCGCGCTGGGCATTCCTTCCATCCAGATCAATCCATTTGAGTGGGTGATGGCTCCATCCCTGCTGCTTGATGCCGTGTCAAAAGAGCGGGCCACGGTTTCGTGGCTCCCCAATTTCGCATTGGACATGATGGCGGATAAGATCAGGGAAGAAGATCTCAGGGACATCAATCTGGAATCATGGAGGATGATCGTCAACTGTAGTGAGCCTGTCCGGTACGAAAGTCATCAGAAATTTCGAAAACGATTTCAACCCTATGGACTCATGCCCGCTTCCCTCTCTACCTGTTACGCGATGGCTGAAACGACGTTTGCTGTGACGCAGTCCACACCGGAAACTGAGCCTGCGGTGCTTGCCGTTGATAGAACGGCGCTCTCACGAGGAAAAGTCGAGATCAGTATTGATGAGCGCAATGCCAGGATTTGCGTTTCTTCGGGTACTCCCATTTCCGGCTGCGACGTCCGGATTGTAGATGATGCGTGCCGCGATCTGCCGGAAGGAATGGTTGGAGAATTCGCAATTCGTTCTGCGTCGATGTTTGACGGCTATAGAAACTATCCGGAGAAAACAGCCGAAGTCCTTCGTGACGGCTGGTACTTCAGCGGCGATCTTGGTTTCAAATACGGTCCAGACTATTTTGTCGTCGGCCGGATAAAAGACATCATCATCGTCGCCGGAAACAACATTTATCCGGAGGATGTCGAAGCGGCAATTAGTGCCGTCAGCGGCGTGCTTCCAGGGCGAGTGGTAGCCTTCGGACAGGAGCAGTCCGAATTGGGAACAGAACGGTTGTGCGTCATGGTGGAGACTGAACTTACCGATGCAACAGGTCAAAAGCGTTTGCGAATGGAGATCCTGAAAGCGGGAATGGCCATCGACGTTACCATCGGCAGTATCTACCTGGTCGCGCCACGCTTCCTGATCAAGAGTTCGGCGGGAAAACTGAGCCGGCAGGCAAACAAGGACAGGATTGGGATGATCCCGGACTTACTCGCGCAGCAAGGAAGGACCGGCTTGTGATCAGCGCAGAACTCAAGGCGACCATACTGGCCGCAATTAATCTTGATGATTGGGAAATCGACGATGATACGGTGGCGAGCCAGGTTCCCGGATGGGACTCCCTGACGCACGTCAACGTCATTGCGGCAGTGGAAGAACGATTCGGAGTCCTGTTTGGCATTCCAGACGTCGTGGCACTGAGGAAGATCGGTGACCTGCAGCGGCTTCTCGATTCCAAGCTGCAGCACAAAGGCAAATAGCGTTGATTTTCACGGATCTGAAATTTATAGCCTGCCTTGTTCCTTCCGTAATTCTCTTCTACTGCATTCCGCTCCAGTGGCGAAGGTACTACCTTCTACTCCTGTCCTATCTCTTCTACCTCACCTGGAGCGTTCCGTATTCCTTACTGCTCTTCGTACTGACTCTTCTGGTGTACCTCCTGGCCGTTGCAGTGGATGGCGCATCCTCCGCGCGGTCCAGGCGATTTGCGGCAATTGCTGCGACGGGGGTTCTTATTGCAGTCCTTACTGCGTTCAAGGCTCTTTCGCTTCCGACATTCCTCACCACCAGTCTGGTTGTTCCGCTGGGGATCTCGTACTACACGTTTAAGCTGATCAGTTATGCATTGGATGTGTACTGGGGAAAGATCAGAGCTGAGAGAGACTTTGCTGCATTGGCCCTGTATGCGGCATTTTTTCCGCAAATACCAGCAGGACCGATTCAGCGTGCGCCGGACTTCCTTGAGCAGTTGAAGACGCGTCTCGCCCTGGGATTAAATGCTCCGCTCTTTGATACGGGGATTGGCTTCATCCTGCTTGGACTCCTGGAAAAGCTCGTCATCGCCGATCGCATTGCCCCGTTCATCGCGCAAGTGGATGCCAGCCTGGAGCTTCAGTCCCGCCTGACGATACTGCTGTCGACGTACTGTTACACACTCCAGATTTTCGCGGACCTTTCGGCTCTCACTCTGATTGCGCTGGGAATTGGCATGCTCTTTGGAATACAGGGCCCACCTAATTTCAATCGACCTTTCGCCGCCGTAGATATTCAGGAGTTCTGGCGACGCTGGCACATGAGTCTGACAGGCTGGCTTGGAGACTACCTTTTCCTTCCGCTGCGAATGGCATTTCGCAAGTGGGGGAAATGGGGACTCTCCATCAGCATCGTACTGAATATGGCAATCATTGGAGTGTGGCACGGGCTGACGTCGCAATACCTCGCGTTTGGCCTGATTCACGGTGCGTATATGGTCAGTTCTTCACTCACCTCAAACTGGCGCAACAGGTTTTTCAAATCGCAAAAGGGACGGGGATTCTACAGAAGGGTCTGGGGAACCGTAGTGACCTTCCACCTCGTCAGTTTTGCTTTTGTATTTTTTCGTGCCTCGTCGGCGAGTTCAGCCATTCAGATTCTGCGCGGCATTGCACTGCCCGGATCTGCTGCGGTTGGCGGCATTCCGTTCGGTGCAGAAGTCGTCCGTTCCGCACTGGCTGCTTCCTGCATCGCATTGATCCTGGGTTACGGAGTGTTTTCCCGGAACCTGGAGGATTTTCTGACGCAGACCCACAGCAGGAACCTTTATCTGGCCTATGGGGTGGCGCTTTTCGCGATTGTTCTGCTTGGCGTTGTAGATGGAGGGCAGTTTATCTATGCGCGATTCTAACAGGCAGGGTCTCCAGCTGGTCCTGCGAATCGTCGGTGCGCTGGCCCTGTTCTTCGCACTCGACGCGGCAGTATTTCGATCGTCGTTGTACTCACAAATACTCTCGCCGGAATCCATCGTGGGAACGGCTTCATGGTATCTCCGCTATGAGCGCCAGCGCGAACCATCTCGTCGCAAGGATGTATTGGTGATTGGCGATTCCCAGGTAGGTGAAGGATTCTGGGCAGGACTGGCAAACAAAAGTACCCCCAAGAGTGACTTGTACTTCGTGCAGGGAGGCATTCCAGGGGCCACCCTTCGAGTTCTGTACTTTTATCAAAAGATTCTCGATCCGAATCGCGACCGCTACAGGGCAATCGTCATATGCCTGCCGACCTATCGGAAAAAGTCTTCGACGGAAGCGGAGCATCTGAATGACCGGATGCTGGACGCGGACTTTCTGCTGCCCGTACTCCGTTCGCCGGAGTATCTGGACTTCTCCAGGACATACACGGGAGCAAGACGGCTGGAGGTCGGCTCAAAGGTTCTGGTGCAGGGCCTGAGTTACAAACTGGATTTTCAGAACCTTGTCTTTCACCCGTTCGCGCGGATGCGTCTTGTTGCATGGAGGCGCTGGATCAAAGACAGAGTCGCGCTGGATTATGCGGGGCGCGATGAAAGCATGCTTGGGCTACGTTATGACTCCCGGACGGGCGACATTCAGTTTCCGGAACGACTGAATGAGGTTGAACGTGCACAGGTGAGGGATTACCTGACTCAGCCAGGTACGGTGGATGCCGATCATTTTGATGAGTATTCCAGACAGTGGATTGAAAAGTTTCTCGACCTTTATCGAGGATCCCAGACCACATTAGTGTTTGTAAGGTTCCCGTCGGAAGTTCTGCCACAGGCGGATTCGATACGTCGGAATGGACCATCGGCTTCGTACATGTCGTTGCTTCGGAATACTCCAGGAGTCCAGGTGATCGATGAAGAAGCCTTTTATGACCTTGAAGACCCGCGGTACTTCTTTGACACCCTTCACATGAACGCCGAGGGCCGCCGACTGTTTTCAATTCGGCTTTCCGACCGGCTGGCAAAAACTCTGTAAATTACGTGCCGACAATCTTTGTGTAAACGGTCCGGGCGAGAACTGGGTCTTCCGTACCTTTGACAATGGCGCGGCCGTCCCTGAAGAGCGTGAGCTCATAGGGTGGAACCGTGCAGCGTAGAAGAAACTCGTTGTATTCGACGGTTCCGGAATTCCCGATGGAATCGTAAAGGTGGGAAAAATTCACATCTCCCTTAACGGCAGGTATCAGTTGAACGGCGTTTCTGCCGCATAGAGTGACGGTGCGGAGCGGACTCCCGTCCAGGTACTCATAGCGGCCTTCGCTGCAGACGGGACACGTTTTCATGACCTCCGGTCCTGGCTTCAGTCGATGAAATCGCTGAGCCCAGACATCGTACGTGATCAGCCCGAGATCCTTCGCTTCACTGTTTCCCGTTATCCACTTCAGCGCTTCGGCCACCTGAATGGAGGCGATGATGTGCGTGATCGGCCCGATGACGCCAACGCTGTCGCATGTCGGAGAAGTTCCGGGCGCCGGCAGGCTGCCGATCATGCATCGAAGGCAGGGAGACTTCCCGGGAACAATCGGCATGACCAGTCCATAGCTTCCGACCGCGGACGCATAAATCCAGGGCCGGGTGTGTTTGGCACATGCATCGTTGATAACGAATCGCGTTTCAAAATTATCGAGGGCGTCGAGGACGAGATCGACATCCTCTATATAGTCCTCTACCGTGGCCGGATTAACGTCGTCCACGATGCCTTGCACTTCAACGGTGGAATTGATGCGGCTTAGTTTTGAGGCGGCGGCAACCGCTTTGGGAAGGTTTCCTCGTACATCGTCCTCGTCGTACATCGACTGGCGCTGCAGGTTCGAGAGCTCAACGAAATCCCTGTCGATGATTTTCAGGTATCCGACGCCAGCCCGAACCAGCAATTCGGCGGCGACACTTCCGAGCGCACCGGCGCCGATCAGGGCGATACGTGCATCCCCAATTTTTCGCTGCCCTTCGGGGCCGATGGGCGCAAACCGTATTTGCCTGGAGTACCGGTCATCATTTCCCAATCTGGGTCATCTCCCGTTTGACGGTTTGATAGATCGCATTGATCAGCGGCTGCATCTCAATGATCATCGAACTCGCGACGACTTTCTCAAACTCAAGCTTGTGTTCGGGCAGCACAAAGAACGGCGCAAGCCCGGAGTCCTGCAGGGCTCTGTTTGCGAAGACAATTGCCGTAGTGAGATTTCCAAATTCGAATGGCCAGATATCGACGATTCGGGTCACCGTCAGTGCGCAGCGCTCGATCGGGTGGATTTCCTTGAAGCTGTCTGCCGCGAGCCATACTTCCAGATTGTCTATGGAGCGTTCAATGAACTGGGGAGGAGCGCAATCCTGGCCACGGTATAGAGGCGGTATCTCAAGTGAACGAAATTGACCGGCGCCAGGCCGGCCTTGAAACAGCAGGGAGTGCACCTTTAGCAGTTCACTTTTTGTGGAGTTCTGAATCGACGAACGGGCTGCGGCTACGGAGGAGGCGCCCTCCAGCTGTGCGAGCAGGTCGTCGGATCTGGACCAGACTTCAGACAAATCCAGGTCTTTGAATCGGGCCAGATCGGCGAACTGAAGGCCGGTCCGC
>Ga0184628_10001369_pt1 | contig 12060 bp, 8 predicted proteins | sample PLM4_5_b1_FD_133149 | JGI IMG/M metagenome (GOLD analysis project Ga0184628, IMG submission 133149) | Groundwater sediment microbial communities from an aquifer in East River, Colorado, USA - PLM4_5_b1 | ecosystem: Environmental > Terrestrial > Soil > Riparian zone | place: USA: East River...
GCAGCGGGTACCCGACGAGATACGCGGTTTCAAGCGCCGCATGCTGCGTGAAGAATCTATCCACCTGGTCTGGAGGTACATTTCCGGACATTGTCGGAGGTGTAACGCTCACCTGGTCATCGATATATTTGTATGCTTCCGGTGAACACTTGTCCGAACCATGAAGCCGAACGAAGATACAGGTCTGAGTCAACTCGTAGATTTTCGGATCCACGACCGCCTGGTGCAGGCTGATTCGATACGTAGCCATCACCTTCCCTTCCGGCGACATCGAAGCGTACCCTGAAGTCGGCGTCGCGATTTTCCAGGTGTTTCCGGTCGGCGCCTTCTTTAGAAAGAGGTAGTAACGGCTGCCGCTGCGGAATGTTTCGTCCCAACCGTCTTCATCACTGGCTGAGGAAGTCGTCATTACCGTGAAACCATAGAATCCGTCGACCTCCACGGAATCTCCTGTGGCCACGCCGGCAAGCGTTTGCACTTTCTTGAAAACGGCGTGCGACCGTGTCGTGCTCGCCACTTCATACAATCCAAAACTGTCTGCCTTTGCCACGACATCCTTGTGCCACGGTTCATTCCAGGTTGTGCCAAAGGCTGGCATCGAGAATGCAAAACACAGCAAGACGATAGAACACGCCCTGAACGTTGAATTTGCGTACATGGTTCACTCCCTTTTTTTGGGGCTCACCATACCAGCATTTGAATCAGGCCCGTGCGCAAATTTCAGGCGCAGTCTGTGACTACGCACGATTTTCGGAGCCAGGCTTCCCATGCTTCCGGGTTCTGAAATCGATAGGATCTCACGGCGTACCGTTGCTATAAGGGTGGAAGTCATGTCGAGTGCGCTTCAACGATTTCGGAATACGATTCTTCAAACATTGGTAACGCTGATCTCTGCAGCCGCATGTCTTGCTGCCATGCAGGCAGGAACGCTTCGCGGACGGCTTTCCTCCAGTGATGGCAGTTCGGTTTCTGGAATTCGAGTGGCGGCCATGTTTGCCGATGACGGCCGAGGACGAATCCTCGGGACGACGACCACGGACGAACAAGGGCGTTACTCCCTGGAAATGCTGCAGCCCGGCCGCTATTACATTGTGGCCGGGATGACCGATGCGCCTTTTTACTATCCCGGTGTCCGAACGAGCACTGAAGCTCAGGCCGTTACAGTGGGGACAGGCGCAATCAGCAGAGCCTTCGATTTCGTGATCCGCAAAGTTGGAGTCACGCTGTCCGGCAAAGTGATCCTTGCAATGCGACAAAGTTCTCCACTGACCATCTCCCTTTCAGGGAACGGCAGTTCGCGCGAAGTATCCGCCTCCGGCCTGGGTGTATTTGAATTCAATCGCGTTTTGCCCGGCACCTACCGGCTCTCCGTTTCCCCAGATGTCGGCATTCCGCCTCTGACGATTACAGTCGCCTCCGCAGACCTTCGAGATCTCCAGTTAAAGCCGGAGACGCTGAAGGTCTACGACGTCAGCGGGCGAATCGTCCCACAGAATTCAGAATATCCTCCGATACCCGGACCACGGGAAGTGACGCTCTTGCCTCGTGGTTCGAGCATGAACGCCGCACCGTCATCACCCGCGGTCATTCGGCCTGATGGAACATTCACGGTTCAAAATGTACTTCCGGGTACCTATACCGTTTATACATTGCCGCAGCTGCTGTCTCCTGAGATTGCGATTACTGTGATCGACCGCAGCATCAGCGGCCTCGAGATTCCGGTCATGCGGCAAATTCCCCTGAATATCCATATCGCAATGGACGATGGGGCGCTGCTGCCGGTCCTCAACGGAGCACAAGCCGTCCGACTGCAGCTGATCACGGAATCGACCCGGCTCAGTGGATCGATTGGTCCGGACGGAACGTCCAGGTCCTTCATCGCGCCGGGTCGAAACTATCTTTTTCTAACGCCCCCGCCCGGCTATTTCCTGACGTCCCTGACATCCGGCAACACCGATCTGTTTCGTGGGCCGATAACGGTTGCGCCATCGGCAACGGAAGTTCGTGTGGAAGGCCGGATTGGGCGCAGTCCGCTGGTATCGCAGCCTTCGGTGCGTGTGAAGGGACGTATGACGGGCAATCATTCCGGAGTTGCAGTTCAGCTCGTCAATGGCTCGGACCCGGCGAATCGATCTACGCTTACGACGTTTACGACCACCGATGGAACCTTCGAGTTTTCAACAGTAAGTCCCGGCGTTTACAGTCTGACTATTCCCCCGGCCATTTCGCCGATTCAACCCAACATCATCGTTATCGGCAAGGATGTTGAAGGATTGGAAATTCCTCTGCCGCCCGGGAACATCATCATCGGGCAATTGATGGGAATTCCTCCGACGGCTCCGGCGTTTCCCGAAAAGCTTGCAGTGGAGTTTGAAAGCGGAGGCGAGCGAAAGCGCGTGGATTTGATGTTCAATTATGGATTCATCTACGCTCTGCCGGCGGGAATCTACAAGGTCTCTATTCAGGGACTGCCTGCTGGATTCTCCGTGAAGTCGATGAGTGCAGGATCGACGGACCTCTTAACCTTCCCGCTACAGGTCGAAGAAGGCAAACGGCTTTCGCCCATTCAGTTCCTTCTCGACTATAAGGATCCGTCTAAATAGGCGGCGACATTAACCTTGGACGGACACCACCCGCCCGGTTTATGCTCCCTACGCTTTCCATGATTTCCAATAACTATCCGAGGACAACATGCCAAAGAAAATGAAATGGTTTCTGCTTCCGATCATTGGGGTTCTGCTCACAGCCTGGTTCTCCGTGGCTCTGCAAAATCGCAAGATCGACGACAAGGCCCTCGAAAATGCGGGCAAGACCGGTAATACCGACGACTGGCTCAGCTACGGTCTGAATCAACAGGAGCAACGCTACAGCCTGCTGAAACAAATCGATGCCACCAATGTCGGCCGGCTTGGTCTTGCGTGGACCTATGAAGTCAGTTTTGGCGGAGGCGGCAATCAGGAAGCGACCCCGCTGGTTGCCAATGGTGTCCTTTACAGTGTTACCCAATGGAGCATTGCCTACGCCGTCGATGCGCGCACGGGCAAGGAACTCTGGCGCTACGATCCCCAGATAGACCGCGCTGTCACGGGACCAAGGATCTGCTGCGGCAATGTAGTTCGCGGCCTTGCCATCTACAAAGACAAGATTTACGTTCCAGTGCTCGATGGTCGCCTCATTGCCGTTGATGCGAAGACAGGCGAAAAAGTCTGGAGCGTACAAACGACTCCGACCGACCAGCCTTACACCGTGACGATGGCTCCGCGCATCGCCGGTGGAAAAGTCGTCATTGGAAATGCGGGAGGAGAATATCCGGTTCGAGGATACGTCACCGCATACGATGCAGAAACCGGTAAACAGGCATGGCGGTTCTATACGATTCCCGGCGATCCCAAAAAAGGGTTCGAGAACAAAACAATGGAAGCGGCCGCCAAAACCTGGAGCGGGGAGTGGTACAAGTACGGCGGTGGCGGCACGGCATGGGATGGAATGTCTTACGATCCGGATGCCAACCTGCTCTACTTCGGCACCGGCAATGGCGGCCCATGGCCTTCGGAAGTGCGGCAGTCGAGAGGTCTCGACAATCTCTTCGTCTGTTCGATCATCGCGGTCAACGCCGACACGGGCGAATACAAATGGCACTACCAGGCAGTTCCCGAGGATTCCTGGGACTTCGATAGCGTCCAACAGCTGACGCTGGCCGACATTCGCATCAACGGACAAAATCGCAAAGTGATCATGCAGGCCCACAAGGGGGGCTTCTTCGTGGTACTGGACCGCATCAACGGCAAATTCATCAGCGGTTCGCCTTTCGCGCAGGTGAACTGGGCCAGCGGACTCGACCCGAAGACCGGGCGCCCACTGATCCGGCCGGAGGCGTTCTATAACAAGACGCAGCAGATTGCCATATCGCCGAGCGCAGGGGGTGCACACAACTGGGCTCCGATGTCGTTTAATCCGACGACCAATCTGATGTACATCCCGATCTCGGCGTCCGGCAGCATGTCGTACACACTTCCCGCCACCTTTACGTACGACCCAACCGGACAGAACATGGGCGTGAACTTCGGCGGTGGCTTTGGAAACAGAGGCCGCGGCGGAGCACCTGGAGCACCCGGGGCGCCAGCAGCCCCCGGCGCAGCGAATGCACCTCGTGGAGCAGCACCCGGAGGCATCACCGATCCCGGCGCCGCAATCGGCGCAGGATTGATTACTCCAACAGCGCCGCCGGTCGCCGCAAACGCGGGACCTGTCCTTCCCATGATTGGCCCTCTCGATAAAGACGGCAACCATTACACCGGTCCATGGCTCATCGCCATCGATCCTGCGACGCATCAGATCAAGTGGCGCGTTCAGGGTGGAGGAAATGTAGGCGGCACCATGACAACCGCCGGCAACCTCGTGTTTCAGAGCCTGAGCAACGGACGGCTTCTCGCCTATAAGGCCGATACCGGTGATAAGGTTTTTGAAACCAGCACCAATCAGGCCAGCGGCCAGGGTCCGCCGATTACATACATGGTCGACGGCAAACAGTACATTGCAGTCGTGGGAGGATCCGGACCTGCTCCGCAGCGCGGTGGCGGCGGCGCTCCAGCTCCGCCACGAGGTGGAGCAGGAGGAGCCGTAGCGCCCGGAGCACCTGGGGCGCCTGCAGGAGCCAACGCTCCTCCACTTCCTGGAGGGCCGGCAGCAGGCGCGCCATCCACGATACCGCTGCCACGGCTCTATGTTTATACGTTGGATGGCAAAGCCGAAAATCCGACGCGCCCTGTCGGCGGCGCCGGAGCTGCGCCTGCCGGAGGTGGCCGCGGTCAGTAGTTCAATCCCAGCATTCCATCCAGACAGGGGGCGCCGGTGGCGCCCCTTGTCAACCTCACCGCGAAAAGCCACAGGTTTCTTTTGCAATTCCAAAAAGAATATGAAACCTTTGGCCATTATATGAAGCCGTTGATGCTCACCGTTTCGTTCCTTTTGTTTTCCACTCCCCTGTTCTCGCAAGCCACCAGGGCGGATCTCATGAAGCAGCTCGCACAGGAGGCTTGCCTGGAGGTCAAGAAAGTCGACTTCTCCAACAAGTCCGTTGATGAGATTAAGATCGCATTGGGGCTTCCATTGGTAATGGTGGCAGGGAAACACATGGCGGAACTCAAAGCTTTGGGCTATGACATTTCCGATTCCCAAAGTGCACAGAAGCTTGGCGGTGAAATTGGAGTGCAGCTGGCCCAGGAATGCCCGGAAGTTCTCTCCGCAATGTTGAAGAACCCCAACGCACTCGGTGAAATCGCGCAGAGTTCAAGATCGAACGCTTCCCAAAGCATCTCTGGAACTCTGGTCCGGATCGTTGAAGGAGATTTTTCTCACCTGCAGGTCACCGACGCCAAAGGCAAGGTTGAAAAACTCTGGTGGATGGAATACTTCGACGGCTCCAATGCCCTCGCCGCAAATCCTCAAAGTCGATTGAACAAGCCCATCACGGTGAAATATGTGGAGCGCGAAATGTTCAACTCCACGCTAAAAGAGTATGTAAAAGTGAAAGTGATCACCGGCATCGAATGAACTTCGCTGGAAGCACTGGAGCACTGCACTGATGACCATGCTTGCACGAGGATGCCTGCTGATTGCCCTGCTGATTGCATGGACGACCTTGATTGCCGCAGCGGCACATGCCCAGGCCCCGACCGTTGAAATCACGTTCACGTCGCACGATGGCTACCCGATGCTTGGGAAGCTCACCACACCGACGACCGACCGCCTCCATCCCGTCGTCATTTATGTGCAAACAGCCGAGGGCGCCACTGTGGACATGAAACGTCCGTTGGGGAGCAACCGGACGTTCAACTGAAGACTACCGAACACTGAGGAAGCCGAACCTGGATGCCATCGAGGCCAACAACTTTGACGTGATTTACGCTCAACTGAAAGGCACAGCCGCCGTCAGCCTTCCCGCCAACTGGCTTCAGGACCACTTTGCACATCCAGCCATGGGGACGTTCCTGTCGCCGCTGAAAATTCCCGTGGGATTCTTTCATGGAGATGCGGACAATCTCACGCCCATCCAGGGAGTGCGAAACATCGAGGAGCAGGCAAAGAAGTCCGGGAAGACGAATTTCACGTTTCACTACTTCGAAGGGCTGGATCACAGTCTGAGCATCGGAAGATGGTTCGCCGCAGGAGACATGCCGGAAGGTCACAAAGCAATCTTTGAATACATTAAAGCGCAGACTTCAAAATAGGGCCGGTCGACACCTGCTTCTTCCAGTGCTGGTACTGATCTTTTCGGGCCTGACCCTGCATGCCCATCATTCGATTTCAGGAACCTACGCGACAAGCAAGGTGGTCGCCGTCGAAGGACTCATCCGGGAGTTTCATTTCGTGAACCCTCATCCATTTCTCATTGTGGAAGTCCTGAACGAGAATGGGACTACGGAAATGTGGCGGCTCGAGATGGACCGAATGGTGGACCTTTCCGAAGCCGGGCTGAAGAAAACGACATTCAAGCCCGGCGATCGAATCGTTGCTTCCGGCAATCCTGCGATTGCGGAAAAGCAATCTCTCTTCATTCGCAGACTCGAACGTCCCTCGGACGGACTCCGATTCGAACAACTCGGAGCCAATCCCAGGATTATCCTGAAACCGAACTAGCCGCGGTGAAATACGGGGACAGACTACTCATTCCCCTATTTCCGATAGTCTCGGAAATAGGGGAATGAGTAGTCTGTCCCCGTATTTGTTAGAATGGGCACAATTTCCAACTCGAGGGACATTCCATGATCATGCGGTGTGTACTTGCGGCAACTCTGCTTCTGGCTACCGGACTGTTTCAGCCGCTCCTGGCCTGCTCCTGTCTGGAAAGCGGGCCGCCATGTGCGGCCTGGGGAAGTTCGGACGGAGTCTTCCTTGGGCGGGTCGTGGATATTTCGGTCGTTGCGGATATTCCGAAGGATAAGGATCCAGCCGATTTTCCGTTCGCATTCAAGAGGTCGACCATGCGCGTTCGGTTTCAGGTGGAAACCGCTTTTCGTGGCGTCGCGGTCGGTACGGTTGAAGTCACGACCGATGCAGATTCCGGCGGCGGCTGTGGCTACCCGTTTGAGTTGAACCGGCGCTACGTTGTTTATGGTGACAGGGAGCCGGACAATTCCTTCGGCACCAGTATTTGTTCCAGGACGCGTCGTGTTGAAAACGCGGCGGAAGACCTTTCCTTCTTCAAGGGACTGTCCACGGCACCGCCGGGCGCGCGCGTATACGGACAGCTGGGATTTCGTGAAGACGTCCCACTTCTCGCGAAGCGGCGCACCGTCCCGTTGGCAGGCGCGCGTGTAATTCTTGAAGGACCAGGCGGTCCAAAGGAAACCATCAGCGACGAGCAGGGCCGCTATCAGATCGCCGGGCTGCCTCCAGGCAACTATGAAGTAAAGCTCCAATCGGCTTCAGCAGCGCCGACGCGATTCCAACCTCCCTCTATCAAGGTAAGCCTGGTTGAGCGGGGCTGCGCTGAGGCGAACGCTTTCGCACAACTTGAAGGACGAATCAGCGGAAGGATTACGGATACCGAAGGCCGGCCCATAGAAAACCAGCTCGTAGAGATAATGCCGGAATCGTTTTCCCCGCTTGACCGCCAGTCCTTCCAGCTTCCATTCGCTGTTACCTCGCCAGATGGCGTCTATGTATTCGAATCCCTTCCTTCAGGGCGTTACCTGGTCGGAGTGAGCCTGCGCTCGCCACCACACACGTACCGTCCGGACGGTAGCGTTTATCCCAGAACCTACTTCCCATCGGCAGTAGAGCGTTCCGAAGCTCAGGTTATCGTGCTTACCGCGGGTGAGGAACAGCGAGGAGTCAACATCGTCCTGCCAAAGCCGCTCGTGAAACGACAGATCCGCGGCACGGTAGTGTGGAGTGATGGAAAGCCGGCAAAGGAATCCAGCGTCGTCCTCTCGAACCCGGAGTACGGGCCGAGCCACACCCAATTCCAGGAGGCAACAGCCAACGGTGAGTTTTCTTTCGACGCATACGAGGGGTTACCGTATGCGATCGTGGCTGGGTCCGGCAAAGACCCCGATGGGAAACAACTTCGCGGGCGCGTCAGTTCGTCCATAACCCCGGTGCAGAGTGAACAGACTGTTGTCACGCTCCCGTCTCCCGCCACACTGAAGGGCCGTCTCGTGGATGACCGTGGAAGGCCAGTGACCAACGTCGCGGTGGAATTGATTCCCGAGGAAACTCGGAAATGGCAGGAACTGAACGGATCTCCTTACTACCAACGGTCGACATCCGACGGCGAAGGCCGATTTGAAATATCCGGTCTTGTCCCACATCGATACCTGCTTGCTCTTCACGCCTCTTCCCCGCCGTACGCAACGTCTGAACGAGTGGAGTTCCCACCGGCGTTTTATCCGGGAACGAGCGACCGGAATCAGGCCGCTGTCATTGAAATCAAGGAAGGCGCGCGGCTGGAAATTGCGAACTTTGTGCTGCCGGCACCGCTCTCTCTCGAATCCGTCGACGGCGTTGCGGTCTGGCCGGATGGCCGGGTCGTTGAAAGCGGCTTTGTCGAAGTTGAGGATGTGGACTTTCCCGAATGGACGTCTGTTTCCTCCGGAACAATCCGACCCGATGGACACTTCACGCTCCGACTCTACCAGGGCAGACGCTACGTGATTCGGGCAACAACCTATAAGGACCGGGAAGGGCGTGAATCGCTCTGGCCCATTGAAACCCAGTCGGACAAGATTTTTGTCGATGCTCAATCCAAACGGCCAGAACTGCGGATGCCTGCATCACCATAGCAACTGCCTGGAGACCAGCCGAACCGGCAGTAGTACAATCTCCCGCCAGTAGAGCAATGGAGAAACGCCCATGAGAACAATGCATAGAGCCATATGGACGCTTGCGCTTAGGAGACGAAATATGGCTAAGACGGCGAATAGATTGATCCAGGTCGGTAAATTCGCGAAGCGAGCCGCAGCAGTAGCGCTTCTACTGACGGCAGGCCTTTCGGTACGTGCAGCACAGAACCGGCCCCAGCCGCCGACATCCGTAAGACTGTACATTTTCGACTGCGGCACGATTGGTTCCATGAACCTGGCGCAATACGACCTGAAGCCGGAAGAGGTGAAAGGACCAACCGGGTTTGTGACGCCGTGCTATCTGGTCGTGCATCCGCGCGGCACCTTGATGTGGGATGTTGGCCAGATTCCCGATAGCGCATTCCCCCCGGGCGGCGGGCCGGCCACTCAAAGCTTGTTCACGTCGACAAAACCGCTGCTGCCGCAATTGGCGGCCGTCGGATACACGCCGGCAGACATCACGTACCTGGCAATATCGCACTATCACACCGACCATTCTGCCAATGCCAATGCATTCGCCGGCTCGACATGGATTGTTCAGGAAGCAGAGCGCACCGCGATGTTTGCAAGCGCAGCACCTCGACTGGCAAACGCGACCTTCTTCAACCAGCTGAAGGATTCGAAAACGATCCTGCTGAAAGGCGAAGACCGCGATGTGTTCGGCGACGGCAGCGTCGTTGTCAAATTCACTCCGGGACATACGCCCGGACACCAGGCATTGTTTCTGAAACTTGCAAAGACCGGGCCGGTGCTTCTGGCCGGCGATCTTTATCACTACGTCGAAGAGCGGACGCTCGATCGCGTCCCCACATTCGACGCGGACCGCGAGCAAACGCGCAGATCCCGCCGCGCCATGGATGATTTCATCAAACAGGCCGGAGCTCAACTGTGGATCGAACACGATACAACGGCGTGGGAGACCCTGAAGAAATCGCCGCAGTACTACGACTAGACAACTCGTGGAAAAAGGGGTCTGACGGGTCTGACCCCTTTTTCACCCTGCTATACTCACCCCACTCATGCCGATCCCAACTGGAACTCGACTCGGCCCTTACGAAATTCAATCGCTGATCGGCGCCGGGGGCATGGGCGAGGTTCACAAAGCACGCGATACGCGGCTCGACCGAACGGTCGCGATCAAAGTGCTTTCCGACCGTCTTCCCGTCGATTCCGAACGTCAGGAACGCTTCAACCGAGAAGCGCGCGTCATTTCTTCGTTGAATCATCCCAACATCTGCACGCTTTACGACGTCGGTCACGAGAATGGCGTCGATTTTCTGGTGATGGAGTATCTCGAAGGACAGACTCTCGCAGACCGCATTGCGAAAGGTCCCATGCCGATTGCCGAAGCGCTCCCAATCGCAATCGAGGTGGCGGAGGCGCTCAACAAAGCACACCGCGCGGGAATCACCCACAGGGATTTGAAGCCAGGCAACGTCATGCTCACGAAGGGCGGCGCAAAGCTGCTCGATTTCGGACTGGCGCGCAGCAGTCCCAAAGCTGCGCCTGGGAACGCGTCTTCAATCGCAACGGCGACGGCTAACCTCACGGTCGAAGGGAAAATCCTCGGCACATTGCCGTACATGTCGCCCGAGCAGGTCGAAGGGGCCGGCGCTGACGAACGTTCCGACATCTGGGGACTGGGATGCCTGCTGTACGAGATGTTGACGGGGCGCCAGGCTTTCGGCGGCACGAGTCATGCGTCGCTGATTGCCTCGATCATGGGCAGCGAGCCGCCAAACGTTGCGTCTCTTCAATCCGCATTCCCTCCGGAGCTCGATCGATTGGTCCGCAACTGTCTAATGAAGGATCCCAATCGTCGCTGGCAGAATGCATACGATGTCGTGCTCGAACTGAAGGACATCGCACTCCGAAAAGCGGATCCGGTTTCGATTGCGACTTTGAAGGGCAAGTCGCGGTTTCGCACACTTGCTGTTGCGGTGCTTGTGCTGCTTGGGGTGGGCTTGCCGGCACTTTGGTTAGGTCGACGCACCGCTGGCGTCACACCGAATCCGGAGGTTCGATTCGAGGTCTCACTCCCACCCGGAACGAGATTTCCGGCCACCGTCGAGTCGGTGCCGCTGGCGGTATCTCCCGACGGCTCGACGCTCGCATTTGTTGCAATTGGTCCGGACGGCATATCTCGAATATGGACCCGAGCGGCTTCGGAGTTTGCCCCACGTCCACTGACAGGTACGGAAGGCGCCCGCTCGATAACCTGGAAGCCCGACGGCAAATCGCTGGCCTTCTTCACTGCCGATAAGCTGCGGCGGCTCGACCTGCCCGATGGTTCTCCCGTAACGATCTGTGATGTTCTGCAAGGGATTGGATTCTCCCCCAGCTGGGGCGAATCCGGCGAGATTCTATTTGCCTCGGTACAGGGAACCACCATCTTCCGGGTCCAGGCATCGGGTGGGACGCCTGAGAAGATTCTCGAGGCGGACGCCGCTGGCAAAGACATCCGTAACCAGTGGCCACGCTACATTCCGGGAGGCCGCGGATTCCTTTATCTTTCGCGAAGCAGCGAAGAGAAGTACATGCTCAAGTGGGTGCAGCCGGGAAAACCGCCACGTGACGTTGGTCCGATTGCTTCGAGATTTGAATTCATCGAGCCGGATCGACTCGCCTTTGTTCGGGACGGCGAACTGATCGCTCAGCGAATCGACTTCAACACGGGACAGCTGACGGGAGTTCCCTTATCCATCGCACCCCGGATCCAATACTTTTTCTCCTCGGCCTGGGCAGGCTTTTCCGCGTCCTCCAGGGGCACCGTCTTGTATCTGGCAGGGGAGAACGTGAGCCGCCTGGTATGGCTCAGTCGGTCGGGGAAAACCGAAAACGAAGTGGGTAAGCGAGGGGACTATCTGGATATGGCCCTGTCGCCGGACGGCCACAGCGCTCTACTATCTCTCAGGCAGCCGTCGGTAGGGACGTTTGACCTCTGGCACCTGGACCTCGAACGCAATGTCCCTCGCAAATTGACTTCCAGCCCGGACGCTGATTTTGGCGCCACCTGGCTCCCCGATGGCAGCGGGTTCGTCTACTCGAGTCTTCGAGGCAGTCCGCCAAATCTGGTCCGTCGGAATCTGACGACCGGTGAGGAAGATGTGCTCCTTCCACGCAGGGCTTTTCAACAATCCACCGACATCGCACTGAACGGCCGCGACCTCGCATTTATCGAAAGAGGTCCCGAGGGAGGATTCCATGCATGGAC